>Ga0209086_10000738_pt1 | contig 27523 bp, 22 predicted proteins | sample M_130207_XF_Meta_FD_187312 | JGI IMG/M metagenome (GOLD analysis project Ga0209086, IMG submission 187312) | Freshwater microbial communities from Lake Montjoie, Canada to study carbon cycling - M_130207_XF_MetaG (SPAdes) (version 2) | ecosystem: Environmental > Aquatic > Freshwater > Lake... | reverse complement strand
TTTGGTGGCCGGAATCCGACAACGCCGCCAAACAACTGGAAGCCTACGAAGCGCTGCTGCTGTTCGCCGCCGGGGATGTGGCGCGCGTCCGCGCGGCGCCGATGTGGCGGCGGGTGAACACGTTGCAATAAGTCACCGCGAAACCCATTTTTGCCTTACGTTCCATCAGCAGCCGATCCATACTGCTGCTGATGACGGAACTTATCACCTCCCGGGGCCGGGCCATCACCAGCGAGGAAATCCTCTTTGTACGGGAGCCAGACGCTGGACCGTACCGGGGTGGGGTGAGCGAAGGCTGGCCGAAAACAATAGATTTCGGCAGCATTCGGATACACTGCGGAAATGCCCGCCAAACAGACGGTTGCGGAGTCGAAATCGAAGAGGATTTTTGGCCAGTCCCGCAAACCGGTGAAAATGTTGCGGGCGGGGCTGTGCGCGCGCGTCTCCACGCTCGACCAGCAAACGCTTCCCCTGTAGATGCGGGCGTTGCGGGAGTACGCTTTGAAGCGTGGCTGGACGGTGGCCGAGGAATGTAAGGAAGTGGGCTCTGGTGCGGTCGCGCGCGCGATGCGTGAGCGGCTGATCGATTCCGCCCGACGGCGTGACATTGATGTGATTCTGGTTTGGCGATTGGATCGGTGGGGCCGGTCGGTTGCCGACCTGGTGTCGACGTTGCAGGAACTGACGGCGCTTGAGGTGGTTTTTGTTTCGGTGACGGAGGCCCTGGATCTGACTACACCAGCGGGCCGGGCGATGGCGGGACTACTTTCGGTTTTCGCTGAGTTCGAAAGAGACATTATGCGGAAGCGGGTGCGGGCGGGTTTGGCGTACGCGCGGTCGCAAGGCAAACGACTCGGTCGGCCGCCGACGGCTGCTGGCAAAGCGGGCTCAGTCACGGACCTATTTCTCTCAGGAATCAGTAAATCGGAGATTGCGCGGCGGCTTGGAATAGGCCGAACGTCGGTTCGGCGACTGCTGGAAGAAAAGAAATCCTGATCGAAACTGGCTGACGCAGGCTTACCGAAAGGACACGTTTATCGATGGGATCGACGGCGACGAAGACGCGGGTAGCTGGCGAAAGGCCGAACGAGGGGGTCGGTGGTGGAGAGGTTTTTCAGGAGCAGATCTCCGAGGCCGGCGAGATGGGACAGGCAGGCCAATGGAGAGTTCTAGGCGGCGGCCTTTGCGCAGGACGATGGCACAGTCGGGGGCAGGAGGGCGAGAGGGGGGGCCGCCCGTCGATTTCAAGGAGCTGCGGTTTGCGAGGGCGGACTTGGCGGCGATACTGGTCGAGTGCGTCAACGGCGATGCCGAGGCTGGAGGCGCAGGCGGCGCGGGACTGGCCGCTGGCGGCGAATTTGTGGGCGAAATCGAAAAGTTGCTGACGGGTGCGGCGGGGGCGTTTCACCCTGATACGTCAGCAGACGGCGAGGAACAGTGGAAGGCTGGGGTGAGTCGTTCGGATACGTTAAACTTCTAACCGGTACAGGTTCCGGTCGCCCCGCAGATAGAGTGCGTGGCCACAGACCGAGATCGAAGCCATAGTTCGCTCGTCGATTGTGTTCTTGGCCAGTTGCTGATACTGCTGACCGGGTGTGATCACGGTGCATTCCCCTTCTTCGCTCAGGAAGTACACGCGGCCATCAACTGCGATCGGCGACGCCGAGTGATTGCCCCCGATGCGCTGCTGCCAGTTCTGCTGGCCGCTCTTGGCGTTCAGACAGGTGACGATGCCGTTGTCGCTGACCATGTAGAGTTCGTCGCCGACGACTATCGGGGAGGGGGTGAGCGGCACTGCCCGAGAGTACGACCAAGCAACGTGCGATTTCGTAACGTTGCCCATGCCATCCGGGCGGACGGCGAACAGGACAGGTTGGAAAAAGCCGGAGCAGATGTACACTAAGCCGTGGGCATACACGGCGCGGGGCACGTTCGAAAAGCCACTGCCATACTCGATGTACCAGAGCTCTTTGCCGGTGCGCGGGTTGTACGCATAGGCGTGATGGGCACCCGGGCTGATGACTTGGGCTTTACCCGCGACATCGATGACGAGCGGCGTCGTGTAGGCCTGATTCCCTTTCCCGCGGGGGGTCTTCCAGCGGATTTTGCCCGTGGCGGTGTCGAGAGCGACGACGAATTGAGCGTCTAAGCCGTCGCAACTGATGAGAAGGAGATCTTCAAAGAGTGCGGGGGAGCCTCCGGGGCCGTGTTGGGGCTCGTACTTTAGGGTCTGCTTCCACCGAATCTGGCCATTGCTGGACAAGCATGCGGTGCCATAGAAGCCGAAGTGAACGAAGATGTCATCGCCGGCGACGATGGCCGAGGGCGAAGCGAAGGAGTTCTTCTTATGGATACCGGGGCCTACGTCCTTGACGCGAAAGACCTCCGTGTTCGTAAGAAGTTTGCCGGTGGCCGCGTCGAGCGAGAGCACGCGGAGCGACGTGTTGTTTTCGGTGGCGGTTGTGAGCCAAATCGTGTTGTCGACGATGGAAGGGCTCGACCAGCCGCTGCCCGGCACGGGCACCTTCCAGCGCACGTTTTGGGTTTCGGTCCACGTGACCGGGAGACCCTTTTCGGCAGAGTGGCCTTGACCGGTCAGTCCTCGGAACTGGGGCCAGTCCTCGGCCAGAACCGGGAGCGATAAAAGGTGACTGAGAACTTGGCGGCGGCGCATATCGATTATTTGACCATGAATCTTAGTTACCGGGACGATAACTGCGTTCGGAGTGAGCCTTTATCTGATTAGGATGAAAGTAGACTTCGCGAAGGTCGCCGGCGGAATAGCGCAAAGCTTGGTCACTGAAGTGCGGAGACCCTACAAGACCGCTTTCGCCGCCTGCGGTGATGGCTCGGGCGCGCACTTTCTTGCCGAATTCGACGACGGCGACGAAGCTGTTGCCGTTCGTTCCGTACCACTTCTTTGTATTACCGTACGGCCGGGCTCCGTAAGAGGCCAGCGAACCCCAAACGGCGGACGTGAAGCCGACCGGGAGGCTGGGAGCTTTGTCGTCAAAAGGATGAATGACCTCGCCGGTGAGGCGCTGGAAACGATTGATCTCGCCCCACGGGGTCTGCCACTGGCCGAACTCGGCGGCAAGTGTATCGGAGGCAGCCGAGAGCGCCTCGAGCAGAAGTCGCGCGGGGGCTCGGGCAGCGAAGTCGGCGAGGGCGAGATCGACGGTGCGACCCGGGCCGCGGAGGCGGATTTCGTCTCCCCAGAAGACAGCTAAGGAAGTTGGAACAGAGTAGGTGGACCAGCGGAGGTCCCAGGTTTTGAGCTGGGCGATCTGAGCGCCTAGCTTCGCTTTGATCGGGTCGGAGGCGGGGGTACTGTCCCAGGCTTGGATCAGAGCGGGGATCGGCTTTTCGAACCAGGGCAGATAGGAATCATAAGCGGCGGCGAGGAGGGAGTCGACGGTGAAGTTGTTGACGCCATTTAGGACGCGTAGCGCATGAAGGCCGCGGGGGGATTCCGTGCCGCGTTCGACGTAGGCGGGAAAGTCCTGCTGCTTGCGGCTGGCCGGGCCAGCGGCGGACCAGGGGGAGTTGTTGGCGTTGTAGAGCCAGCCCGAGGAGGGGTTGTACAGAGACGGAAGTTCATTCAAAGCGTGGAGGGCACCCCATTCGGTAGCGGGGTTCGAGCCGTCAACCGGTTTTGTCCAATCAAACTGAGTATCTCGCCGGGGAAGGAAGTTACCGTGAAAATAAGCGATGTTTCCGTCGGCGTCGGCGTAGATTGTATTGTTCGAGGAGTTGGTTTTAATCTCCATCGTTTCCACATAGGCTTTATAAGTGCGAGCCTTTGTGCGGAGATAGGATTGGGAGAGGGCTTTGACGGGCTCGTCCATCAGACGGACCGCGACCCATTTGTTGTTGACGGAACGGACGATGGGGCCGTGGTGGGTGCGAAAGGCGGTGAAGGTCTTTTGGGCGAGGCCGGTGGGGGTGCGGTAGGGAACCGTGATCGTTTCGGTGACGACGGGGCGGGATTCGTTCCCGTGCTTGTACGTGTAGCCGGAAGAAGTGTTTGTGATGGTTTCGAGATATTCGTCGATGACGTCGACGCCGCTCGTCGTGTGCATCCAACCGGCGCGGTCGTTGAAGCCTTGATAGATGAAGAGTTGGCCCCAAGTGGCGGCACCATAAACATTCAGGCCCTCGCGGCTGACCATTTGCAGTTCGGAGCGGAAGTAGAACGAGGTGTGGGGATTGATCAGCAGAAGCGCTCTTTTGTTGACCGTATTGGAGGGGGCGATGGCGATGCCGTTGGAGCCGCGGGGCTCATCTTCATAAATCTGCGGAGCGGCGGCGCGAAGAGGCGTTTGGCCGTAGAACGCTTCGAGTTGAGCAAGGTTGATGCGCTCGATATCGCCGCCGATGCTCCCTTCGGTGAAGCTGAGGGCCATCCAGGGCTCGAAGCGGGTCAGAACGCGAGGTTTGACATTCGGGTGCCGGGCGAGGTAAAAATTGAGGCCGGCGGCCCAGGCGTCCATCAGCTTTTTGAGCCACGCAGGGCTGGCGGCGTACTGCATCTTGAGCTTGGCGGGGTCGACGTAGAGTTTCATCCGGAGATCCTGATAGATTTTGGATTCTCCGTCGGCTTCGGCGAGGCGACCGAGCGAAGTGAGGAAATTGGTTTCGATACGATTGAAATCGTCTTCGGCTTGGGCGTAGAGGGCTCCGAAGACGGCGTCCGCGTCTGTTTTGCCGTACACGTGGGCGATGCCCCATATATCGCGAACGATCGTGACGTTCTTGGCTTGACGTTGCCAACGCGCCACATCGGGGGGAGCCGCGAAAGCGGCCGAAGAAACGACGAGAGCGACAAGTGAAAGGAGGTTCAGCATGCGGATATTTGCTGATAGTAGCTCGGGGAGAGTTCGAGTGATTTGCTGCTATGCTTTTTTTTGATGACACGCAACCTGGTTCTCATGGCGATGCTGGTGAGCGGGGTGTGGGCCCAACCCGTCGGCACAGCCGTAATCGCGATCCGAGACGCCCGGATTCATTCGGCAAGCGGCCCGGTGATCGCCAAAGGCACCGTTCTCGTCCGTAACGGCCTCATCGAAGCCGTCGGTGACAAGGTCACGATTCCGCCCGAAGCCTGGATTGTCGAGGGCGCCGGGTTGAACGTGTATCCCGGATTGATCGATCCGTTGAGCACTTGGGGGCAGCCCACCGCGGCAGGCGCTGGGCGTCCCACCCAAGCCCCGGCCCCGGGGCCAACACCCGCCCGGCCAGCTCAACTCGAACAGCGAATCCAAACCCTGGATGACGGCGGCCCCGAAGAACGGCCCTCCAACACAAGTTGGGTGCGCGCCGCCGACCTGCTGGACCCAAAGTCACCGGCTCTCGTTTCCGCCCGCAACGCCGGGTACACAACCGCTATCGGCTTTCCGATGACCAACGTTTTTGCCGGGCAGGGAAGCGCCTACAACCTCGCCGGAGCGCGCGCGGGACGGATGGTGGTCGGCGACCCCGTCGGCCAGATGATCACGCTGCCCGCCAGCGGTTTCGGCGGCCCCTTTCCCGGGTCGCTGATGGGCATTCTCTCCTACGTCCGTCAGATTTATATCGACGCCGATTACTACAAGGCGGCCCAGGCGCTCTACACCCAGAATCCCGTCGGCCTGCCGCGTCCGGCGTATGACCGGGCCCTCGACGGCGTCATCGCCTCTCCCCGCATCCTGCTGCCGGCCGGTCGTTTGGCCGAAATCGATCGCATGCTTCGCTTCGGCAAAGAGATGAAGCAACCGCTGGTCCTATATGGTGGCGTCGAAGCGTTTCGCGGTGCGTCCTTGCTGGCCGCGGCGAAGGTGCCGATGCTCGTGAACCTCCGCTGGCCGGAACGTGAACGCGATCTGGACCCGTTCATTAAGGAGCCCTTGCGGACGCTCGAGACCCGCGACCTGGCTCCTTCCGGCCCGGCCGAACTGGCCAAGGCGGGCGTGAAGTTCGCCTTCTATTCGGGCGGCGTGGAGCGGCCGGCCGATCTGCGCAAGGCCGTGAAGAAGGCCGTCGACGCGGGCCTTTCGAAAGAAGAGGCGTTGAAAGCTCTGACGCTTTACCCCGCGCAAATCTTCGGTCTCGACAACCGCCTCGGCTCGATCGAGGTCGGCAAAATCGCCAATCTGACCATCATGGACGGCGACCTGTTCGACGAGAAATCGAAGCTGAAGTTCACCCTGATTGACGGTTCCAAGTACGAGCCCGCACCCGAAGCCGCACCCGCCTCCCCGGAGTCCACCCGATGAATCGTCGTCTCTTCCTTTCCTCTGTGGCCGCTGCGCCAATGCTCTATAGCGCCAGCGAGACCATTCTGATCCGCAACGCGAAAATCCTGACGGTGACCAAGGGCCGCGTCGATGGTTCGGTGTTGATTCGTGATGGCAAGATCGCTGAAATCGGTGCCAATGTCCTCGCCCCGACCGGTGCGACCATTGTCGATGCCGGCGGCGGGTTTCTCATGCCGGGCATTGTGGATTGCCACGCTCACATCGGTTCCGATGCCATCAACGAGGGCACGATTTCGGTGTCTTCGATGGTGAAGATTGAGGACGTTCTGGCGCCCGACGATATTCAGATCTATCGCGGACTCGCCGCGGGCGTGACCACCTCAAACGTTCTCCACGGCTCGGCGAATACGATCGGTGGTCAGTGCACGGTCGTGAAGATGCGCTGGGGCAAACCCGCCACGCAGATGATCTTCGCCGGCGCCAAGCCCGGCATCAAGTTTGCCCTCGGCGAAAACGTGAAACGGGCCGGAGGCGGCACGAACTTCAGCGCGACCGCTCGGTATCCGGCCACCCGCATGGGGGTCGAAGACGTCGTGCGGGAAGCCTTCAACGATGCCCGCGCGTACCAGCGCCAGCGCGATGAATACCAGACCCTTTTGGCCAAAGGTGAGCGCGTGCTGCCGCCGCGCCGCGACCTGAAACTGGAGCCGCTCGTCGAGGTGCTCGAAGGTAAACGCCTGGTTCACGCGCACTGTTATCGGTCCGACGAGATCCTGATGTTGCTCCGGTCGGCCGAGGAGTACGGGTTTAAGATCCGGACGCTGCAGCATGGCCTGGAAGCTTACAAGGTCGCCAAGGAAATAGCCAAGCACGGTGCCGGCGTTTCGACCTTTGCGGACTCGTGGAGCTACAAAATTGAAGCCTATGACGCCATTCCCTACAACGCCGCGCTCTGCATGAAAGCCGGGGTGTTGACGTCGTTGAACACCGATGCGCCGGTTACCCAGCAGCGCCACCTGTTGCAGGATGCCGCGAAGACGCAACGCTACGGTCAGTTGTCGGACGACGAAGCGCTTTCGCTGATCACGATCAACCCCGCCCGCCAGTTGATGATTGAGGATCGAGTCGGCTCGCTCGAAGTGGGCAAGGAAGCGGACATCGTCCTGACGGACAAGCACCCGCTGTCGATGTACGCCAAGGTGCAGAAGGTGTTTGTCGACGGCGAAGAGTACTTCGACCGCGAGAAAGACATGCGCAGCCGGGCGGAGCGCGAAACTCGCCGCAAGGCTTTGGCCGAGAAATTGAAACCGCCGCCACCCCCGGCGCAGAAGAAAGGAGCCCGCTAATGCGCTGCCCCAATTTCCTCGTTTTCCTGACGCTGGCCGCGTCGCTACACGCTGAGAACTTCGCCATTCGCGGGGTGACCCTTCATCCGGTCAGCTCCCCGGACGTGCCGAACGCCGTCCTCGTGGTCACCGGCGACCGCATCGCCGACATGGGCCCGAAGGCCGCCATTCCGAAGGGCTACAAAATCATCGAAGGCAAAGGCCTGCACGTTTATCCGGGCATGATCGATTCGGCCAGTGTCCTCGGCCTGAGCGAAATCGGCTCCATCCGCGAGACGCAGGACATCACCGAACTGGGCGATTTCAATCCGCAACTGCGGACGATCATCGCGATCAATCCGGGCAGCGAACACATCGGGGTCACCCGCGCCAGCGGCATCACCGCCAGCGTGGTCGTTCCCTCCGGCGGGTTCATCGGTGGCCAAGCGTCGATTGTTCATCTGGATGGCTGGACGTGGGAAGAGATGGCGGTCGAGAAGTCCGCCGCCATGCAGATGCGGCTGCCGTCGATCGAAGCCGGTTTTGGCGGTCGCGGTGGCGGCCGTGGCTTCGGGGCCGCGCGTCGGCCCTTTGCCGAAGTGAAGCGCCGTTACGACGAACAGATGCAGCAGGTGCGGCTGTTCTTTGAACAGGCCCGAGCGTATCAGATGCGCAAGGCCAACCCCGTGCTCGGCTTCAAACCCGACCTCCGGTTGGAGGCGATGATCCCGGTCCTGGAAGGTAAAAAGCCGCTCATGATCGTCGCCGAGAAGGAGCGTGGTATTCGGGATGCTCTCGCCTTCGCTGAACGCGAGAAGATCAAGATCGTTTTGGCGGGTGCGCGCGAGGTCGATCCGTTCCTTGAAGAGCTCGCGAAGAAGAATATTCCCGTGGTGCTTCCGGACCTTTACCAAGTACCGATGGAAGAGGACGCGAGCATCGATGAGCCGCTGGATATTCCGGCCAAACTCGCCAAGGCCGGCGTCAAGTTTGCCTTCGGCAGCTACAATATTGAACGGCCCCGCAACCTGCCGTTTCAAGCCGCAAATGCCGTCGGGAACGGGCTTCCTTATGAGGTTGCGCTGAAGGCTTTGACGCTGACCGCCGCTGAAATATGGGGCATCGCGGACCGCCTCGGCTCGCTCGACAAAGGCAAGTTCGCCGACTTCATTTTGACCGACGGCGACCCGCTCGAAACCAAAACGCAGATCAAGCAGATGTGGATTTTGGGCAACCCGGTGAGCCTGGAAAATCGGCATACGAAGTTGTACGAACGGTACAAGAAGCGGCTGTAGGTTCGAAGTCGGATTTACCCCCTTCACGCGGACGCTAAAACCTGATATCGTGCGCGTGAAGGTGCCTTTTGAAGCTAATCCTCGTCCTGCCTGTAATCCTGTCAGCCCTCTGCTTCGCCGATGATACGCCGAAGCCCTCCGACGCTCACGCGCCGCTGTTTCGTCCCAAGGCGAACACGGTCAGCCGGGATAGCGAACGGCTCACCGCTAGCCTCCCGAAGCCGCTCGCGCCGTCGAAGCCAATCGTTCGGAATAGCTTCATTGATGACGAGGTGTTCGGCCGCATGGAGCGCGACGGAGTCCCTTCGGCACCGCTGGCGACCGACCTCGAATTCCTGCGTCGCCTTCGTCTCGACCTCACTGGTCGCATCCCGACTTCGACCGAAGTCCGCGAGTTCCTCGCCGACCCCGCCCCGAACAAGCGCGCTCTCCTGATCGATAAGCTCACCGGCAGCCCGGAGTTCGTCGATAAATGGGCCTACTTCTTCATGGACGTCCTCCGCGCCAACGGCAAGATGGGCCGCGGTCATTCCCTGTTCCACTACGCGCTGAAAGAGAGCCTCGCCGCCGACCGGCCCTACGACGACTGGGTTCGTTCGCTGATCGCCGCTTCGGCCAAGAGCAATTACGTCGTGGCGGCCGTTAACCCGATCGTCCGCGAGCACGTCGAAGGCAAGTCCGGCGAAGCCGACCATGGCGACGACATCACGAAGGTAAATCAGCTCGATACGCACGACGAACTCACGATTCTCTACGGCAAGGTCTTCCTCGGCATCAACCTCTCTTGTGTGTCCTGCCATAACGGTCGCGGTCATCTTGAAAAAGTGAACGCCTATTTGACCACGCAGAAGCGCTCTGATTTCTTTCAGCAATCGTCCTTTCTGGCCGGGACTCGCTACATTCCCCATCTCGAAAAATCAGCCGTTGTGATGGGGCACTTCCTCGTCGACGACGCTGGCGTGCCCTACAACACGAAGGCCGAAAGCATGCTCCGGACCCGCCGTTCGGGCGGCCCGAATACGCCCAAGTTTGTCCTCTCGAATGAGACTCCCGCGCCGGGTGCCGAGCCCCGCGTCGAACTCGGCCGCATGCTGACGAGTCATCCGCAGTTCGCCCGCGCCACCGTGAATATGTTCTGGGCCAAGCTCATGGGCATCGGCATTGTCGATCCCTACGATGAGTTCGACCTGCTGCGTCTGGACCCCGAAAAGCTGCCGGTCGGCTGGGACGTGCAGCCGTCGCACCCTGCCTTGCTCGAAAAGTTGGCCACGTCGTTCCGCACGAGCAACCATAGTCTCCAGACCCTTTTCAAACTCATCTGTAACTCTTCGGCCTACCAACTCTCCGCCCGCTATCCGGGCGAATGGAAAGAGTCCTACGCCCGCTACTACGCTCGCAAATATGTGCGCATGCTCACGGCGGAAGAGCTGCACGACGCGATTGCCGATTCCACTTCGCGCCCGGGCAAGTTCGTCGCGATGCAGGTCTCGGTGCCCCAGGCCAAGGGCGAACTCAAATCGTTCATGTCCGCTTTTGGTGAATCCAATCGCGGCGGTCCGCCCCGCACCCCTTCGCCTTCGCCGCTCCAGCCCATCACGATGATGCGCTCGCCGGTGGTGACGGACCGGGTGCTGGCCGCGAAAGATAGCCGCGTCCAGCGGCTGCTCGATACCTATCCCGACAATGCCAAGGTCGTTGACGAATTGTTTCTGTCCACCATCTCTCGGCTCCCGCTGCCCGCGGAGCGCCAAGTCGCTCTCGACGCGCTGAACAAGGACCGCGTCGAAGGAGCCCAGAATCTCCAGTGGGCGCTGCTGAATCTCGTGGAGTTCCTCTACAACCTATGAAGATCGAAGACCTCCTCCCCTCGCGCCGCGAACTCCTCCGTTACGGTGGCCTTGGCATCCTCGGAGCGTCCGCTTTCGCCTCACCCCTTCGGGCCAACTCCACGGCCAAAACCAAGCCTCGGGGCAGCGCCCGCAACGTCATCTTCTTCGAACTCGCCGGTGCGTTAAGCCATGTCGATTCCTTCGATTTCAAAGAGAACGTTTCGACCCGGAAAGACTTCGACGTCCGTAAAGCGTCCAACGGCATCTACGTCCCGTACTCGCTCTTCCCGCGCCTGTTCAACGTGATGGACAAGGTGGCGCACGTCCGCTCCTTCATCAGCCATGAAGAGGTTCACCTCCGCGGCCAGTATTATGTCCAGGCGGGCCGTCAACTCAACGTCGCCTTCGCCCCCGAGATTCCGTCGATCGGCTCGGTTGTCGCTAGCGAACTCGAATCGCAGCGCCGCCCCACCGATACCTTCCCCACTTACGTCTCGTTCAATCTCACGACCAATCAAGTCGGGGCGCTCTCGACAGGCTTCCTCCCTCCTCGTCACGCCGTCTTCGACCTCAACCCGGACGAAGCCTTGGCCGGCATGCGACTCGATCAGAAGGCGACCGAACTGCTCGAAGAGCGTTGGCGGTTGCTCTCCAGTCTGCGCACCGCCCGCAGCGGCCGCCACGAAGGCCTCGACAAGTCCATCACCGGTTTCGAGGATTTCTCCTCCATCGCCAAGCACCTGCTCTCTGACTCCCGTTGGCCCAAGGCCTTCGGCATCCCGGATGAGGACCGCAAACGCTACGGCAACACCTCCGTTGGTCTGTCGTCGATTCTGACGCGAAACCTGCTGCAGCAGGATGGCGGCACGCGCTACATCCACATCTGCCACGACGGCTGGGATCACCATAAAGACATCTGGACCCAGAACGCCCCGACGAACCATTTTAAACAAGCCAGCCAAATGGACCCGGCCCTGGCGAGTCTCATCGAAGACCTCGCCGTGGCGAAATCGCCCGTTCATCCCGGCAAGTCTCTCCTCGACGATACCCTCGTCGTTTGCATGGGGGAGTTCGGACGCACCCCTGGCGCGTTGAACTTCCAGCATGGCCGTGATCATCACAAGGCCTGCTTTCCCGCCATGTTCGCCGGGGCCGGCGTCAAAGGCGGGCGCGTGATCGGAGCCAGCGACGCCGACGGCGCCAAGTGCGTCGATACCGGCTGGCAGCATTCCATGCAGCCCCGCATCGAAAACGTCGTCGCCACCATCTATTCCGCTCTCGGCATCGATTGGTCGAAAGAGGTGCACAAGACCCCCTCCGGCCGCAGCTACGTCTACGTTGATCCACTTGGAGCCAACAGCTTGATTCCGACCGACGAACTCTCCAATCTCTATGCCTAACTGGTGCGCCGCGTTTTTCTTCTTGACTGTGGCGGACATGGCGCCAATCCCGGCAGGGGACTATCTCCGCGGTCGCAACTTTCCGTGGTCCGACTACGACGTCGCCTGGTACCCGAACCCGGCGAAAGACGATACCCCGGCGCGCCCCCTGAAAATAGCCGCGTTTTCGATCGACGTCGCCGAGGTAACCAACGTGCGCTACCAATCCTTCGTCAAGGCCACCGCCCGCCCAGCGCCGTACCACTGGAAACAAGCCCAGCCGGCCGCCGCCAAAGTCAATCACCCCGTTTATAACGTCTCCTACGACGACGCGGTCGCCTTCTGCGCCTGGGACGGCGGCAAACGGTTGCCGACCGAAGCCGAGTGGGAGCGCGCCGCTCGTGGCCCGTTTGAAGGCAAAATCTATCCGTGGGGAGACCGCGCCATCACCCCGGCCGATGCCGTCTATGAGGGTAAGGATGGTCCCGCCCCCGTCTGTTCCAAAGCGAAGAATGGCTTCGGGCTTTGCGACATGACCGGCAATCTGTGGGAGTGGTGCGCCGACTGGTACGACCGCAAATACTACGAAACGGCATCGGCGGAAAATCCCACCGGCCCCGCCTCCGGGCAGTACCGTGTGCTACGCGGCGGCAGCTGGTTTGACGTGCCGCCGCTGTTCCTTTCGCTACCGTATCGCAGTTGGGCCCGCCCGCCGGAACGCAGCCCTACGATTGGCTTTCGTTGCGCGAAGTAGTGTGGCATAGTAAAGTTGAACATGTTCAATTGAACGTGTTCAGAAAAGGGGTCCTCTATGCTCGTCGTTCTTGCTTACCTCGCTTACCTAGCGCTGTTGATCGCGATAGCCGTATGGGTGGCGCGTGCGCTGCACCAGAACAGTTGTCCTTTCCATCTCGACGCCTTGGCCGACCAAGCTGATCTCGCCGATTCGATCAACCCTTTGCTGGTCGTGGGTTTCGATCTCATCGACCTCGGCTGGACGCCTCCGCCCATTTCTCCAGCCCATCTTGTAGGTGCGCGATGACCAGCCTCACGCTTCACTATGATGCCCAGTGCGGCCTCTGCAGTTCCATGCGGAACTGGATTCAGTCCCAGCGCCACGCCTTGCCGCTGCACTTTTTGCCGAAGCCCCCTGAAGAGCGCAACCTGACGGTGATCGCCGACACCGGCGAAGTGTGGCAGGGTGATTCCGCTTGGCTCATGGTCCTGTGGGCGCTCGAAGATTACCGTTCGTGGTCCTACCGTTTGTCCAGCCCGGCGCTCCTGCCGATGGCGCGGCAAGCCTTCGCCACGCTCTCCCGCAGCAGGACGCAGCTATCCAGTTGGCTCGGCCTCAAAGCGGACGCCGATTTGGTCTACAAGCTCCAACAGGTAGAACTTCCCTCTTGTAGTCTCCGGTAATGGGAACCATGCGCCAGCGACGCTCTGCCGAAACCCGGGTGACGATTGTTGAGGCTGCGCTTGAACTGTTTCGCGAACGTGGCTTCGCCGAATCCACCATGCGCGAAATCGCCTCCCGCTCCGGGGTCTCGACCGGCTTGGCCTACTACTATTTCGAATCGAAAGATGCCATCGTTCTCGACTACTACCGCTGCGCTCTCGAAGACCTCGGTCCTCTGCTAGAGCCCGCCCATACGAGCAAGAAACTCGAAGAGCGGGTGATCGCCATTCTCGACGCCAAGTTCGCCTACTTCGAGCCCAACCGCCGCTTTCTGGGTGCGCTGATGAACAGCGCGGCGGACCCGGCGAGCCCGCTGTCTCCGTTCAGCGAACCGTCGCGTCCCATTCGCGAATTCGATTTCGCCCAGTTTCAACGGGCGCTCGATGAAACCGGAGTGAGCATCCCCAAGGACCTCGCGCCTCATATGGCGAAGATCCTCTGGATGTACCAGATGGGGATGTTGCTGTTCTGGATCTACGATCGCTCCGAGGGCCAGTCCCGCTCTCGCCAGCTCATCAAACGCAGCATCGCCATGGTCGTTTTCTTGCTCAAACTCTCGAACCTTCCATTGCTCAAGCCCGGTCGGAAGGCCGTTCTGGAACTCGTCGCGATCCTGGAAGGCTGATCTCGAGTCCGCCATCGACCTTGGCGGCGTTCCTTCGCCGGTCATAATATAAAGGGTATGGAACTCGTTCCCGGCACCGGTGACGAAAAGTGTGGCGGATGGGTACTTTACAACTGGTAGCATTCGTTTGGGCGCAAGCGCTTCTTCCCACCACGTGGGTCAATACATTCGACCGCGTTTACCCGCAAACCCTGAAATGCGAGGTCCAGCCTGCTCCGCCCTATCTCAACTTCGGATTCCGCTTTCAATCGGGCTACTTCTTCTCGCTGGCGGCGAATCAGCTTCAAGGCGCCGGCCATCGGCTGGCGATCGTTACTAAAGTCACCCCCGAGAACGGGCCGCCGGTGTTTCTCGGCCAGGGCTTCGATCTGCCGGTGATCCCGAAAACGAACCAGTCCATCGAGACAGGGGGGGGCTACCTGTTGGGAGAAGGCCGTTACAAGGTGGAATGGCTGCTCTACGATGAACAGGGCAGGGCCTGTCGTCGATCGTGGACGACAAAGGTTGCGCTCAACCGAGCCGATCGGAAGATCAAGCTCGCCCTTCCGCCGAACACGGTTGCCGAGTTCTCTCTCCGTGGCGCGCCGCCACCGCCGAGGCAGACGAAGCCAGGCGGTCCGTTGACCGTCTTCCTGAACGCGGCCCCGATCTCGCTGCGCCGAACCCGCCTTCGGCCTTCGGACGAGATGCTGCTGGTCGGGGCTTTGTCGTCGCTGCTGGAGCGCCTCGGTCCCCGGCCGGTCAAGTTGGTTGTCTTCAACCTCGATAAACGCCAGGAGCTTTACCGCCGGGAGAAATTCCAGCTTACCGAGCTCAACCAGGTCGGCCGGGCGATCAGTGAGTTGGAACTGGGGTTGGTGGACTATCAAGTGCTGCAGCAGCCCAAGGGCCACGTTGAGTTTCTTGCCGATTTGCTGAATCAGGAGGCCAACACGGATACGGTCGTGTTGCTCGGCCCCACGACGCGATACTTCGAAAAGATGCCGGCAGGGAAGATCGAAAAAGGTTCGGCCCGGCTCTTTAACCTGCAGTTGTTGCCGTTTCTACGGGCTGGTGTTCCTTTCCCGGATATCCTCGATTCCGCCGTCCGCCGGCGCAAGGGCAAGAGCCTGCTGCTGCGGACTCCGGCCGACTTCGCTCGTGCTATCGAAGCCCTCTGAATGGCCCTCTGAATGGCCCTTTGACTTTCGGATCAGGTGGATATAAGCTTGGCCTGCTCGATCCCCCCCTCTCTGGAGACGCTGATGCGTGATCTTTTTAGATGTCTTGTTCCTGCTGCTTTTATCGTGGTCTCCTTAGTGCCACTTTGGGCCCAAACCGGTGGCGGCGCTACGCTCGTGGGCACTATTCGAGATTCGACCGGAGCGGTCGTTGCCGGCGCGAAAGTTTCGGTTGTGAATACGGCTACGGCCTTTCTCACCGAAAACATTACTTCGGCCGAAGGTGCCTATTATGTGCCGTATCTGGCGCCGGGTGAATACCGTGTCAAGGTCAATGCGGCCGGGTTCAAAGAGTTCGTTCGGGAAGGCATTACTCTACGCTCGTCGGAGGTGCCGCGCGTTGACATCACGCTGGCGCTTGGTTCGGTCAACGAAAGCGTGACCGTCAGCGCTTCGGCGTCGCTTCTCAACACGGAGAACGTTGTGAGCGCTTACGTGATATCGAAGGAGGCCCTCGTCGAAACGCCCGGGGTGATGAAGCGGACGGTCTACCTGCTGCAGTATATGCCGGGCGTCGTCGGCGTCGTCGGCCAAACCGGATTTCATATTCAAGGCCAGAATCAGAACGACATCGGTTTTTCGATGGACGGCATCAGCTCGAAATCGCCGATGACCGGAACGGTAAACCAGGTGGACGGGGTGATCCAGGGCAGCACCGACGCGATGGAAGAGGTGAAGGTGCTGAGCACCGGCGTTTCGGCCGAATACGGGCATTCGGCGGGCGGGTCGATGAAGATGGTGTATAAGTCGGGGACGAACCAACTGCATGCCTCATTCGAAGAGCGGTACTTGAACGGTAAGTGGGTGCATCGGAGCATCCTCGAACAGATTCAGCGGCCGAACGTGCCTTGGTCTTATCAGACCTTCGACTTAGTGGCGCATGGACCGGTCGTGATTCCGAAACTTTACGACGGGCGGAATAAGACGTTTTGGCTGTCGGACTATGCGATCAACCACGAGCGGACGATTAACGTTCGCGTCACGACGGTTCCGACGCCGGAGATGATCAATGGGGACTTTTCGTTCAAGGAGGCACCGGGCGGCGGGCTGCCGATCTATAACCCGTTTTCGACCCGGCAGGTGGGTTCGACCTGGACGCGGGATCCGCTGCCGAATAACGTTGTGCCGAGAAGCTTGATGGACCCGGTGGCGCTGAAGTTTATCGGGTTAGGGATTTGGCTGCCGCCGAACCAAGTGGGCTCGCCGGCGCGGACCGGGCCGGTGGGGAACTTGCAGCGGGCGGAGACCTGCCGCTGTTTGAATCGGGACCGTTGGGACGAGAAGATCGACCACCAGTTCTCGTCGAACCACAAGGTGTTCTTCCGTTACTCGCACGGGCATAACAGGGGGCAGAACGGGGATAACTTCGCCAATGCGCAGTACAACGCGTCGCGCGAAATCAACCCGACGGATAACATCAATGGCGTGTTGAGCTTTTCTTCGATTCTGTCTCGCCGGTTGTTCAATGAGTTCCGGGTTGGTTACAACCGCCGGGCGTCGTCGAATCCGGAGCGTCCGGCGGTAGGATCGGACTCGGTTTCGATTCCGGGCGTGGCGCCGGAGACATTTCCTTACTTCAATATCGGGTTCAGCATTGCGCCGATGGGATATCTTCGCCAAGTGGGGGAAGACAAGATTATTCAGAACAACACAACGTTCATTGCTGGCCGGCATAATCTGAAATTTGGTTGGGAGATGATCCGGTCGGCGTTCAGCGACAAGGCGACGTCGCTGCCTTCCGGGCAGTACAACTTTAACGGCGCGACGACGCTGCCGTTTGCGCAGAACACGGGGAACGACTTTGCGGGGTTCCTGATGGGGACGGCGACGAGCGCGACGTTTACCAAGCAGTTGGCGATTTTCATGCCGCGGCAATGGGACCAGGAGTTGTACTTCCAGGATGATTGGAAGGTACGGCCGAACCTGACGCTGAACGTGGGCGTGCGCTGGACTTACTTCTCGCCGTATAAGACGAAGTGGGATCAGCAGTCGCAGTTCGACCCGCTGGCGATTGACCCGGTGAGCGGGAAGTTGGGAGCGATTACCCATCCGAAGGGTCGGATCGGCAATCGTGACTTGAATAACTTCCAGCCGCGGTTAGGCCTGGCGTATAATTTTAAGCCGAAGTGGGTATTTCGCGCTTCGTTCGGCATCATGACCGTAGACAGCACGAGCATTGGCGGGATTACCGGGGGCGGCTTCGACGAGTATGCCGGCGTATTCAACATCCTGCAGCCGGTGGGGGACCCCCGCCACCAGTTTCAACTGGCGACGGGCCCGGGGCCGCAGAAATTCGTTGTGAACGCCGATGGGACGGTGCCTTACACGGGCGCCAACTTCGGTCAACGCAATGCGACGTGGCGCGATCCGAACTTGCGGAATGCTTACGTGATGAACTGGTCCGGCGGGTTTCAGTATCAGCCGGGGACGACTTGGCTGATTAACGCGCAGTATCAGGCGTCGGCGGCGGTGGCGTTGCAGCGGGCTTGGAACATCAACGCGATTCCGCTGTCGATCGCGCTGGGGAACGATCGGGCGCTGCAGGATCAAGTGTTTGTTTCTCAACAGAACTATATGATCTATCCGCAGTTTGGCACGGTGAACTACCTGTCGAACTTCAATCACAACACGTGGCACAGCGGCAATATTGCGTTGGAGAAGCGGTTTGGCAACGGGCTGCTGTTTACGACGAGTTTCAATTTCTCGAAGTCGCTGAGTAACGACGATTCGTTGTCTTATTACAATCGGCAGGGAAAAGCGCGGACGGCTTACGACCAGCAGAAGGCGTTTGGCGCTTTCGTGGTTTATGAGTTGCCGGTGGGCAAGGGGAAAAAATGGATGAATCAGGGCGGGGTGTTGAACTCTATGCTGGGCGGTTGGAAGGTGAACTTGAGTGAGAATACGATGTCGGGGCAGCCGATATCAGTGACTCATGCCGGGAGCCCGAATCGTTACCTGACGCAGTCGCGGGTGAATACGACGGCCCCGATTGAGCAGGCGAAGGTGCCGAACTGGGACATGGGTCAACGCTTCCCGACAGCGGCGCAGACGCCCTTCTTTAACAGCAGCGTGTTTGCATATCCGGCTCCTTATACGATTGGAACTTTGGGCTCGCGGGTGGTGCAGGCGCCGGGGCTTTACTGGATGCAATTCTTCATCACCAAGAGCTGGCATCCGGTGGGGGAGAAGCTGAAGTTGAGCTTCCGAGTGGACGGGCATAACCTGCCGTTCAAGAATCCGAACGTAGCGGCGCCGAACACTCAGTACAACCAGAACAACACGTCGGCGTTTGGTCGGTTTACGGGAACGGTGGGGGACTTCTCGAACTTCGGGACGGCCCAAGCGAACGTTCAGGTTTCGATTCGGGCGGAGTTCTAGCCGTAAGTTTCGCATGGAGAAGTGAACGGGAGGCGCCGGTAGTGACGACGACACCGGCGCATAATTCTCATACAATCGTTCTAGCCATGCGCTGCATTCTTTTCTTTGGACTCGCTGCTGTTGCGTTTGCCGACGCTCCGCAGATCCTTGCCCGCCGCTGTTTGTCTTGCCACAACGACTCGACGCGGCTCGGGGGCTTGTCGCTGACGTCGCGGGCGAATGCTGTCGGCGTGCTTTCCTCGAAGCTGCTGGCCCGGGTGGAGCGGGGCGAGATGCCGCCGGGCGGAGGGCTTCCGGAGGATGAGCGCGCCGTCGTTAAGCAATGGATTGCGGCGGGCGCGCCATGGGAGACGACGCTGGCGGTTCGGCCCCGTGCGACCGCATCTTTCTGGTCGTTCCAACCGTTGGCGAACCCGGGTGGTACCATCGATTCGCATCTGGAAACGGCGCTCCGCGCCAAGGGCTTGGCTTTCTCGGCGGCAGCGGATCGACGGACACTGATCCGCCGGGCTACGTTTGATATGACGGGCTTGCCACCGAGTCCGGCGGAGGTTGAGACGTTCGTTAAAGACGGCGCACCGAACGCTTATGAGAAGCTGATCGATCGGTTGCTGGCCTCGCCCGCATATGGGGAGCGCTGGGGCCGGCACTGGCTGGATGTAATCCGTTACGGCGAGTCGCACGGCTATGAGCAGAACCATGTCCGTCCCCACGCCTGGCGCTTCCGGGACTACGTGATCCGGTCTTTCAATCAAGATTTACCGTTTAGCCGGTTCATGATGGAGCAGGTGGCGGGAGACATTCTTTCGCCCGGGGACCCGAAGGTTGAAGTGGCGACGGGATTCCTGGTGGCCGGCCCCCACGACACGGTTGGCAACTCGAACCTGGCAGCGATGCGGCAGCAGCGGGCGGACGATCTTGATGATATTGTCAACGCGACCGCGTCGTCCTTTCTTGGTTTGACGGTGAGTTGCGCCCGTTGCCACGATCACAAGTTCGACCCGATTCAGCAGGCTGACTACTATCGGGTGGCGGCGATCTTCAACGGGGTGACTCACGCCGACCGCGCGATGGCGAGCCCGGAAGCCCGGGCCGATCACGCTCGCCTGAGCGCGCCCTGGGAGCGGGAGATCAAGGCGGCCAAGCAACGGCTGGCGAAGTTGACGGACGGCACGAAGGCGAATCGTTCGTCCGCCGAGGCGGCGCTGCGGGCGCGCCATCGGCCGCCCGTTTCGCCGTTCGGCACGGAGGAGACTTGGGCACCGACGGAGGCTCGCTTTGTTCGCCTGAGCGCGGCTCAAGGTTTCCCCGGCGGTCTGGATGAAGTGGAGCTTTTCGGCGCGGGGGGGAGCAACCTCGCGGTCGGGACCCGGCTGAGCGTGACGTCGACGCGCATTGCCGCGGGCAACCCGGATGCGTACCATCGCAGCGCGCTGAACGACGGGGCGTTCGACAAGCGGTGGTTCGCGGAAGGGGATGGTCCAGCGGCGATTACGCTTGAGCTATCGGCTCCGGTGTTGGTGCAGAAGTTGGCGTGGTCGACGGACCGGGGTCGTGCTTTTCAGGGGCGCTTTCAACAGAACACGGTTTCCAACTACCTGATCGAGTTTTCGCTGGATGGGCGGAAGTGGACGCGGTTGGCGACGCACGACAACCGGCTTCCGCACCGTCAACCTGAGCTGGACCGCCTGATTACGTTGGAAGCGCTCTTGTGGGCTGACCGCGCCGAGTTCGAGGCGACCGAGAAGACGCTGCGAGCCGCCGAGGCCGAGATGAAGCGAATTCCGGCGCTGCCGCTGGGGTATGCCGGAGTCTTCAAGCAGCCTGCCGAGCCGGTTTTTCTGTTGCAGGGTGGCGGGGTGATGCAGCGTGGCGACCCGGTGGCTCCGGCTAGCCTTTCGACATTGAGCCACGCTTCGTTCACAGTTCCGGTGGGTGCCCCGGAGCATGAGGCTCGGGTGCAGTTCGCGCGTTGGCTGGCGGATGACCGGAATCCGCTGACCCCTCGCGTGATCGCGAATCGGCTGTGGCAGCACCATTTTGGCCGGGGCTTGGTGGCGACGCCGTCCGATTTTGGCTACAACGGCGAGCGCCCTTCCCACCCCCAGCTTCTCGACTATCTGGCCCAGCGTCTGCTGGCGCATGGGTGGCGGTTGAAGCCGCTGCAGAAGGAGATCCTGCTTTCGGCGGCTTATCGGCAAGCGAGTACGCTTAACCCCGCCGCTGCGCGCGTTGATGCGGACTCCCGTTTGCTATGGCGGTATCCGCCGCAGCGTTTGGAGGCGGAGGCGGTGCGTGACTCGATGCTTCATGTGGCTGGGGTGCTGGACGCGGAGATGGGGGGCGCCAGTTTTCGCTTGTATCAGTACACGGTGGATAACGTCGCGACTTACTTTCCAATGGACCGTTTTGGTCCGGAGACGTATCGGCGCTCGGTGTACGCGGAGTCGGCGCGTTCGATTTCGACCGAGTTACTGACGGTGTTTGACTGTCCGGATTCGTCCCTTCCGGAGCCGCGGCGAGTTTCGACGACGTCTCCGCTGCAGGCGCTCTCGCTGCTCAATCACAGCTTTACGTTAGACATGGCGAAGGCGCTAGAGAAGCGTCTGCTGGGGGTTCCGGAGCAGGAGCGGATTGCGTTGGCTTTTCGGCTGGCTTACGGCCGGCCTCCGGAGCTGGCTGAACTTACTCAGGCGGAGAAGTTAGTTAGAGCCTATGGTCTGGCCGCGTTTGCCCGTGCGCTATTCAATGCGAATGAGTTCCTTTATGTCTACTAACAGCCACGCCCTGCATCGCCGCAGTTTTCTGACGGGTCTGGGTGCCATTGCCGCGGCTGAATTGCTTGCGGGAGCGTCCGCCAAGCAGCCGCACTTCGCCCCGAAAGCGAAGCGGGTGATCCAGATTTTCTGCCCGGGCGGGGTATCCCATCTCGATACATTTGACTACAAGCCCGAGCTCGAAAGACGCAGCGGCCAGCCGATGCCGGGCGGGGACAAAGACGTGACTTTTCAGGGGGCGAATGGGAATCTGATGCGCAGTCCCTGGGCGTTCGCGCCGGCTGGCCAATCGGGCAAGCGGATTACGACGAAGCTTCCGCACCTAGCCCGCCACGTGGATAGCATGGCCTTTATTCATTCGATGAGTTCGCGTTCCAACACGCACGGGCCGGCCTGTGTGGCGATGAACACGGGCTTTGTGTTCGAGGGCTTTCCTTCGGCCGGGGCTTGGCTGAGCTATGCGTTGGGGACCGAAAGCGAGAATCTACCGGCTTATGTGGCGATCCCGGACGTCCGCGGCATTCCGCCCTCCGGCCCGGCGAACTGGACGTCCGGTTTCCTGCCCGCGGAGCATCAGGGGGTGGCTTTCAACGCTGCTAACCCGATCCGCAATCTGGTTCGGCCGGCCGGTGTTTCCGTCGAGGCGGACGAGGCGACGCGGGAGTTTTCCCACTTCTTGAACACTCGCCATGCGGGGCTACACCCGGGCGACAGCGAACTGAAGGCACGCATTGCGTCCTACGCGCTGGCGGCGCGGATGCAGCTTTCGGCGCCGGAGGTGGGGGATCTGGTTAGCGAGTCCAAGGCTACGTTGGAGCTTTACGGGGTGAACAGTGGGAACCCGCTGCTGGCGGCCTATGCGCGCAACTGCCTGCTGGCGCGCCGATTAGTGGAACGGGGCGTGCGCTATGTGCAGCTCTATTGCGCTTCGCGGGCGTCCGGGGTGGACGGGCTCCTGAATTGGGATGCGCACAAGACTTTGCAGGCGGACTACGACCGCCACTTGCCGATTCTGGACCAACCGACGGCGGGCTTGATTCAGGACCTGGGGGCGCGGGGTCTGCTGGCGGATACGCTGGTGATTTGGACTACCGAGTTCGGCCGGATGCCGACGCACCAGCAAGGGACGTTGGGGCGGGACCACAACCCGGATGCGTACACGGTGTGGATGCTAGGGGCCGGGGTGAAGAAGGCGGCGTCGTGGGGGTCGACCGATGAGTTTGGGAGGAGGGTGGCTGAGAACCCGACGACGGTGTACGACTTTTGGGCCACGGTGCTTCATTTAATGGGCTTGGACCACGAGAAGCTGACTTGGTACCACAACGGGCTGAACCGTCGGCTGACGGACGTGCATGGGCACGTGCTGCACTCGCTGCTGGCTTAGCGAACGAGGGGGGTCAGGGTGAGCTTGCGGATTTCGACGGCACCGTGGTCGCCTTGGACGCTGATGGGGCCGGGGCCGGCTTCGTTGGGATCGTGGGCCATGGCGGTGAGGCCTTCGACTTCGCCACGGTCAATGACAGTGACGCCGTTGACCATGACGGTTACGGTGCGGCCGACCAAGCGGATGTCGTAAGTGTTCCATTCGCCGGGCTTTTTGCTGGCATTTTCGCGGGGCTTGATGCGGCTGTAGAGAGCGCCAGTGCCGTGGGTGTCCGGGGCTTTGCCGAAGTCGTCGACGATCTGGACTTCATAGCGGCCGCGGAGGCCGAGGCCGCCGTTGGAGCCGACGCCGATGCGGAATTCGCCGTGGAGTTCGAAGTTCCAGAAGGTTTGGCTGGAGACGAGGTTGTTGGATCCGGCGGCGTTCTTCATGATGCCGTCTTCGACCTTCCAGCCGAGGGATTGGCCGGGGACGAGGGCGGACCAGTTGGCGAGGTCCTTGCCGTTGAAGAGTTCGACGGGCTTGCCGGGCTTCCATTTGCCGTCTTCGCGATCTTTGATGACGGGGGCGCGTTTGCCGATGAAGCTGAGCTTGGAGGCGGGGTTACCTTCGACCTGGAAGTCGCCGATGAGATCGGCACCGACGATTTTGGCGACGTAGACGCCTTTCGAGCTGGGGGCGCCTTTCTTGGAGTAGGCGCGTTCGAAGACGAAGCGGAGGGTGTCTTCCTTGGCGGTGATTTCGGGGATGGCGTTCATGTCGCCGCCGGGGGCGCCGACGAAGCGGCCCTTGATGGCCGGGGTGCCGGCACCGTCGACTTCTAGCCACCAAGCGCGGCGATTGACTTGGTTAGGGACGGTGATGTTCCAACGGCCGTTGAAGTCGGCATCCTTAGCGAGGGCGGCTAGAGAGACCAGGAAGAAGAGAGCGATGCGCATGAAAGGCTGATATTACCATTTGCGAGAGCTCGACGGATGAACACACTTCAAGTGAGCCGGGTTGGCGGTCGAGTTTTTAGAGAGCGGAAGTTGGTTCGAAGGCAGCGAGGTTCTACGGAACGAAGCCAGATCAGCAGCGGAAGTTGAAGATAGGGGCAGGGAAGCCCATTTTCGATTTGAAGGCGGGGTCGCTGACGGCGTAGTGAAACTCCGGCAACGGGGACGAGGCCACGGCGTATTTCAAGGGTTCGGGGATCGGGTCGACTATGGGCGGTGCCGGGGGAACGGGTAACGCGCGTCGGGTTTTTTGCGTGAGTTGGAGTAACTTGACGGCTCGCAAGTAGGATCTTTCGAAGGAAACGACATAGCGATTTACGCGTTCGACGGGTAAGATGCGTTCGGCGAGGGCGAACTCAATCATCATGGACGGAGTTGGTTTGGGCCGATTGTATTCATTGGTCATGGTTTCGGCGATGACTTCGGATTCGACGCGGAGGGCTCGATTGTAACGCCAGAGGGATTGGGCGACCTGATCGGTGAGGATTTTTTCTTCTTCGGTGGCTGGTTGATAGGCTTTTCGAATCGAAGCCAAAAAAAGGTCGAAGTCGTCGGCGGTTTCGTTGCCGACAAGGAGGTCTTGGGAACAGAGGCCGTGGCTGAGTCGATTTTTGCTGGAGGTTGCTTTACCAGCGGGAGATTTGGGCCCGGTTGATTTTTGGGCGTTTTCGCGGTTAGTTTCTGCTTTGCGGTCGGTCGTTTTGCGGGGTTCTCCTTTTGGGCGGAGACCGAGGAAGGCGATCGCTTCCTCCATGGCGGCGACGCGTTCGGCGGGGAAACCGCGTTCGGCGGGGGCATCCAAGTAGTTCACTACTTCTTCGACGAATTCCGGTGAGAGTTTCATTTTTGTTTCCTTAGGTTGAAAGGGGAAGGAGCGCGAGAAAGCCCTTCCGATTGTTAGGATGCGGGGCGGGGGAGGCGTGGTTTCGGGGGTCTGTTTGGTAAGTGCTTGATAAAAATGGAAATATAAATGTAGATGGGGCGTGAATGGTTAAGTTCTCATCGGCGGGCGGGGAGGAAAACGCGTCGAGTTGGGGCGATCTGGGGCCGCCCGGTGATGAGAACGGTCGTTGAACTAAACGCGGTTGAAGGTGACCAAGGGAACGGTGTCTTATTGTGTTTTCAATCGGGGAGTTGGAGGATGCGGGCAAGCGGGAGAGGGGTGCTCCGAGCCCAAGGAAGTCCACCCGGGGTTCTTCGAACGGGTTGTCGGTGGTGGAGATCCGTCTTTTTGCGGAAATTCGATCCAGATCAAGCTCGCCAGCGCCGACAAAGCGCGATTCCCCAACCAACAGACACAACACGACTGATCGTGGCCAACAGCAACGAACAAACGGCGAATTGGGGACGTATCCATCAAGACGAATTCCACCCGCGAACCGGTGCCAGTATCCGCGTCCGAATCATCAACCCAGCATGGCAACAAGTGCACTCGCGGGATTGTTCAAGCAGTTCCGCCACCACCGCTTGGACTTGTGCAATCGAAGGAAGGAGTCCGTCGGTAGTGGCGTCGAGCAGTTGGCGGCACAGCGCGAGGTTTTCCTTCTTCTTCCGGCTGGCGAAAAGGCCGTAGTGCCGGATGCGCTGAAACCCCGGCGGCAGAGAATGCAATAGGAAACGGCGGATGAACTCATCAGCCGCAATCGTCATGCGACGGGATTTCTGAGGATTACTAGACCGGTAATCCTTGTATTGAAAAGTCACCTCGCCGTGGTCGAAAGCAAGAATCCGCTGATTGGAAAGGGCCACTCGGTGGGTGTAGCGACCCAGATACTGAAGAACCTGAAGGGGCCCCCCGAAAGGAGGCTTGGCGTGGACGACCCAGTCGATGCGCTTGAGCGGTTGGAGCAGCGCGGCGAACGCGGCGGGGTCTGCCAGAGCGGCGATGGTGCCTGGGAACTGGAGCTGCTGGTGGCGAAACGCCCGATCGAGGGCTTCGAGCAACAGTCTGCGGAACAAGGCGGAGAGCACTCGCACGGGGAGAAAGAATCCGGGTTTGCAACGGATCCATTGGGAGTGATCGGGGCTGACCCCGCCTCCGGTCACGACACAGTGGATGTGGGGATGAAAGAGCAGATTTTGTCCCCAGGTGTGGAGAATGGAGAAGAACCCGATTTTAGCGCCGAGGCGTTTAGGGTCGGCGGCGATGGTTTGGAGGGTGGCGGCCGTGGTTTCGAATAACAGCTTGTAAAAGAGCGACTGGTTGCGTAAGGCGAGATCGTTGAGTTGTTCGGGGATGGTGAAGACGACGTGGTAGTAATCGATGGGCAACAGTTCAGCCTTCCTGTTTTCGAGCCATTGGGTGCGGGCCAGATTCTGGCATTTGGGGCAATGGCGGTTACAGCAGGAGTTATAAGAGATTCGCTCTTGACCACAGTAACTACAGGTCTCCACATGCCCGCCCAAGGCGGGAGTCCGGCACGACTCGATGGCTGTCATCAGACGGTGTTGATGCCAGGGCAGGGGATGTTGTGCGCGGAACTGCTCGCCGTGGGCCCGGAAGATGGTGGCCACCTCGAGGGTTGGCGGCGGCATGAGGGCTAAACGGGAGCGGTTTTGTTCTTGGCCGGCCGGCCCCGTTTCGCGGGTTGGGGGGCGTCGAGGGGACTGACGATTTTGGCGACTGTTTGGGGCGTTACGGCGGTGTAGCGGGCGGTGGTGTCGATGCGGCTATGGCCGAGCAGGACTTGGATGGCGCGGGTGTCGGTGCCATTTTCGAGCAGGTGAGTGGCGAAGCTGTGACGGAGGGTATGGGGCGTGAGGCGCTTGTGGATACCGGCTAATAGAGCGGCGTCGCGGCAGATTTCCTGAACGGCTCCGGGCTGGATATGGGAGCCTGGTTTGGTTCCGGGGAACAGGTAATCGACGGGCCGTTGGGCTTTATAGTACTCGCGCAGGAGGGTCAACAGGCGTTGGCTGAGAACGGAGTAGCGATCCTTGGCCCCTTTGCCTTGTTCGACGCGAATCAACATTCGGCCGGAGTCGATGTGGGCGGCTTTGAGGGAAACGGCTTCGGAGATGCGGAGTCCGGAACCGTAGCAGGCCATCAGAACGGCGCGATGTTTGAGAATGCCGACGTGTTCGAAGAACTTGATGACCTCGGCTTGGCTGAGGACCACGGGGAGTCTTTCGGGGACTTTGAGACGGACAAACTGGGTGTTAGTCCAGGGCATTTCCAGGGTGACGGTGTAGAGGAACTTTACGGCGGCGACGAAGGTGTTGATGCTTTGGGGTGAGAGTTGGCGCTGGTCGATGAGATACAACTGGTAATTTCGGATGTCGTCGAGACCAAGCTTGGCCGGACTGAGATGGAAATAGTGGGCGTAGTCGGATACATAATGGACATAGCTTCTCTGCGTTGCCGCGGAGAGGTTCCTGAGTCGCATGTCTTCCAACATGCGCTTCTGTAATGGGCTCATGGCTGTTGCTCCTTAAAGCACTGAATTGGGTTGCTGTGCGCAACCTGCTTCCAACATGAGCCCTTTTTCAGGCAAAGGATAGCCTACGGGAAACGAGCAGCTTCTATCGCATAGCGATTTAGTTCAATCCCCATGTTGGGCCTGTGGTGCAACACAAGCGAAGGCTGAAAATGGTTCGGTACCCGAGCGATTTTCGCAGCGG
>Ga0209086_10000737_pt1 | contig 27558 bp, 31 predicted proteins | sample M_130207_XF_Meta_FD_187312 | JGI IMG/M metagenome (GOLD analysis project Ga0209086, IMG submission 187312) | Freshwater microbial communities from Lake Montjoie, Canada to study carbon cycling - M_130207_XF_MetaG (SPAdes) (version 2) | ecosystem: Environmental > Aquatic > Freshwater > Lake... | reverse complement strand
CGAACTTGAAGATCCATTCGAAAACATGGGTGCTCAGTTAGTCAAAGAAGTTGCTACAAAGACCAACGATGTTGCCGGTGACGGCACCACCACAGCCACCGTGCTTGCACAGGCCATGGTGCACTTTGGTCTGCGCAACGTGACTGCTGGTGCCAACCCGATGGGTCTCAAGAAGGGCATCGAAAAGGCCATTGCTGCTGCTGTTGAAAGCATTAAGCAGTTGGCGCAAAAAGTTGAAGACAAGGCGCAGATTGCCAGCGTTGCGACCATTTCGGCCGCTGACTCAGCAATCGGCAATGTCATCGCTGATGCCATCGACAAGGTCGGCAAAGACGGCGTTGTGACTGTTGAAGAAAGCAACACTTTCGGAATCGAACTCGATTTCACTGAAGGAATGTTGTTTGACAAGGGTTACTTGTCGCCTTACTTCGTCACTGATGCAGAACGTCAAGAAGCAGTTCTTGATGACGCCTACGTCTTGTTGTACGGCTCGAAGATTTCAACTGTTCAGGCTTTGTTGCCCGCACTTGAAGCAGTGATGAAGACCGGCAAGCCGCTCGTCATCATCGCCGAAGACATCGAAGGCGAAGCATTGGCCACTCTCGTGGTCAACAAGATTCGCGGTACCTTCACGTCAGTTGCTGTGAAGGCTCCTGGCTTCGGTGATCGTCGCAAAGCAATGTTGCAAGACATGGCAGTTCTCACTGGTGGCCAAGTCATCAGCGAAGAAGTTGGCCTCAAGCTTGAAAACATCACGCTCGATCTTCTCGGTCGTGCCAAGCGCGTCATCGTGACTAAGGACGAAACCACCATTGTCGATGGCAATGGCGAAAAGTCTGACGTCGAAGGTCGTATCAACCAGATCAAGGCCGAAATCGAAAACACCGATTCCGACTGGGATCGTGAAAAGTTGCAAGAGCGTTTGGCCAAGTTGGCCGGCGGTGTGGCTTTGATCAAGGTTGGCGCAGCCACCGAAGTTGAACTCAAAGAGAAGAAGCACCGCATCGAAGACGCCATCTCGGCTACTCGTGCAGCAATCGAAGAAGGCGTTGTGCCCGGAGGCGGAACCGCATTGTTGCGGGCCCGTGCCGCGGTCAAGGCCGTTGTTGATTCGCTCACTGGTGACGAGGCCACTGGTGCTCGCACCGTGTGGGAAGCCCTTGATGCTCCAGCTCGCAACATTGCCGACAATGCCGGCATGGAAGGCGCCCTCGTGGTGCAGCGTGTTGAAAGCGAAAAGGGTGCGATGGGACTCAATGCCGCAACTGGCGAGTACGTCGACCTCGTGAAGGCCGGAATCATCGACCCCGCCAAGGTGACTCGTGCAGCGTTGCAAAACGCTGGCTCGATTGCTGCGTTGGTCCTCACCACCGAATGCCTCGTAGCCGACAAGCCTGAAAAGGGCGGCGGCGGCGGTATGGGTGGCGGCATGCCTGGTGGCATGGGTGGCATGGGCGGAATGATGTGATCTGACGGTCCGCCGTCAACACACTTTCAACCACATACAACCGAATACATAACTGAATACATAACTAAAACGACAAGGGGCTGGTGGAGAAATCCACCGGCCCCTTTTCTATTGCCCATTGGGCGCGAAATACCCCCATATGCGGGGGTCAAATTGCCCAACCAACTTGCCAACTAGCCTGTGACTATGCCTGCCCCCGGAAAGCGCTCGTTTTGGCTGCATCAATTGGCTGAATACATCGTGGGTGGGGCCATGTTGGCGTCGGGATTACAAAGTCACAAACCTCTCGTCCCCGCGGTCGTTGGAACTTTGATCTTGATCAATACCGCCATCGTTGACGCTCCTTTTGGGGCATTTCGATTAGTGGGCCGGCGCATACATCGAATCCTTGATTACATCGTCTTAGGCGTGGCGGTAGTGGCTTGTGCGGTTCCAGGGATGGACATGGCGACACGATTAGTACAGATATTGATTGTGATCGTGTTAGCCGTGGTGGTCTTGCGAACCGATTATTCGGCACCAAAACCCAAAGTCAAGCAACCGGTTTCTGCGACCCCCGAAGGAAAAGCCGATGAAATCGGACGTTTTGCTGGGCATACTGCGGGAACGTGGGCCAGCAAAATCCGCGACAAGAGTCGAGAGTTCAAGCAATCATGAATAAGCCCCCCAAAAAATCAGCGCCAAAACCCAAGCGTTTCAAACTTCCTGATGGCACTGGCCTGGTGGTGTGGACCGATCCGATCGGTACTGGTTCATTTGCAGCAATGGTGATCAAGGGTGGTCGCCTCGAGATCGTTGATTTTGATGGTTCAACGCGGGTGCACGACTTCGCCAACGCGCTCGATGCCATTTTTCCGTTGCTTGTTGCTCACACCACGATGTCGGAGGAGACGGCGTTTCACGTGTTGTTCTGCGAGAACTACAACGAAAAACAAGCTCGAGGGGTTGTCCAACAAATACTTCGTCTTGTAGGCCGTGAGCGGTTTGAAAAGCAGAACTTTGATGTGCGATATACGGGTGGGCGGGCACGAGCCATTGACCTCATTGACCCGTGATTGAACGAAGTATCGCAACGCGAGTCTTTGCGATACTGAGGCGTAAACTTTGCCCATGACTTCATCATTCGAACGTCCAGATGCCGACCTGAACAAGATCATCGCCGCGTGGGATGAATGGGAACGGGGCGAAGAAGCACCAGGCAAGACCATGACCAATATGAAAAAGGCTGGTCTGGCCGAAATTCTGAAGGAACTTCAGTCATCGGGCTGGAAGCCAACAGTCGTCGCCTGATTTGTCATGACGTCGGGTTCACCGCGCCGCGCTGGCGGAGCCCAAAACATACCAACGCCCACAGTGCGCCGCAGTGGTGGTGCTGCGATGTGGAGCGATCAAACAGCTGACTTCACTCTTGAAGCAATCGTCGAGAAGATTCAACAGCTCTCTGTTGATCAAGGCAAACGTACTGCTCCGCGCGAAAACGAGAAAATTTCCGCAGTCTTAGCACTGCTGGCACCTGACGAACATGGAGCAGAGATTTTGCTCACTCGGCGTTCGACCAAACTTTCAAACCATCAAGGTGAAATGAGTTTTCCGGGCGGCCGGGTCGACCCCGATGAGACAATGACCGAAGCAGCCTTGCGCGAAACTCACGAAGAAGTTGGCATTGAGCCGAGTTCAATTACTGTCCAGGCCGAACTGAGTCCTTTGTCAACATTTGTGAGTCGAAGTTTTATTGTGCCGATCATTGGCACTGTCGAGAAGAAACCAGAACTGGTTCTTAATTCTTACGAAGTTGAACGGGCAATGTGGGTGCCTCTTGCTGAACTCGTCCGGGCCGATACTTTCTCGTGGGAATGGTGGTCGTTCGACCGTGCCGAACTGCCGGGCGATCGACCCATGTTCTTTTTTCACTTAGACGACGAAACGGTTTGGGGTGCAACAGCACGAATGTTGCACGAACTGTTGTGTGTCATTCATGGTGTAAATCATTTTGATTTACCGAATTGGTAGATCAAGATATGAATATGTTTCAATTGCGCCGACTCGAGTACGACGATGTCGAGTGGATCTTTGATGCCTGTCAAGATGAGGCAATTCAACGTTGGACCATGATTCCGCGGCCATATTCGCTTGAAGACGCTGAATGGTTCGTTGAGAACGAGCCCGAGTACGTGACGATGGTGATTAAAGATTCGGAATCCTCAATGCCACTTGGTTTGGTGAGTATTCACGAGATTGATGAAGTCACTCGCGAAGCTCCCATGGGGTATTGGGTGGCACCTTGGGGTCGCGGAATGAAAGCTGCTTCGGCCGCCGTGAAATTATTGATTGCCTCAATAACGCCTGATGAAGACATTCACTCAGTTGTCGCCTATATCGCTGAAGAAAATACGGCTTCACGGCGCACCATCGAGCGCGCCGGCTTTGTCGAAGTTGAGCGCGAGTGGGGCAAGGCCAGAGAGTTCATGGATGAAGTGATGGCAATCAAATATCAAAAAACTCTCTGACCACCCAAACGTTAGAGACCACCCGCGGTTCGGACTCCTTTATAGAAAACCGTTGCCCATGCTGTGCATGGCAGATAGTCAAGCAACGAACGCGATGCGCAATGTTTCAACATGTCAGTTCGAAAGCGCAAATCAATTCGCGATCTGTTCTTGGTGTTCCACCACTTGCCGTACTTGACAGCCCCAGGCGCGCAGACCAAATGCGCCGCGCGATTTGCACAGGAATATCGCTGGTCCATCAATTTAAAATTTCGATATGCGAAATCATGTCGTAAACATGGTTCGGTGAAATCGAATGTTCGACCCGAACTGCCAATGAGTGGTGCCGAACATAAATCGGTTGACCAGTCAAACCAATTGTCTGCGTTAGCGTGTTGATGCGATAGTGCAACAAAGTCGCGCAATGTAGTGGAGAAGACCAAAGTCTCTAAACGCTTCGAGTCACGAATTGGATCGGGACTCGACAATGGAGCGGTCAAAAAACTCGAGACCGCCACGAGGAGACTGAGCACAAAGCCCATGTCACCCTCCTTTGATATATGGGTTGCTGATGCAACGTCACGATCAATGTGGGCAGGAGTTCAGTGAAACGGTGAAGTCTTAGATTGCAGATTCGGGTAGGTCAAGTAAGTGACCCATGCGATCGCGTTTCGTCTGGAGATAGCGCAAGTTTTCTTCGGTGGGTGCAAGGTCGAGGCGTACTCGCTCAACAACTTCAACACCTTCGGCTTCAAGGCCTTCAAACTTGGCGGGGTTATTGGTGATCAATCGCACTTGCTTAATGCCGAGATCACGCAAGATTCGCGCACCAATCGTGTAGTCACGATCGTCAATTGCGAAACCGAGTTCGGTGTTTGCATCAACGGTGTCACGGCCCTGATCTTGCAACGAATACGCGCTGATTTTGTGGGCGATACCGATGCCGCGTCCTTCGTGATCGCGGAGATAGACAACAACACCGCGTCCTTCTTGGGCGATGAGTGCCATCGATGTTTGCAATTGTGGACCACAGTCGCAGCGCCGACTGGCAAAGACGTCACCAGTGAGGCATTCACTATGTACACGAGTCAGAACTGGTTCAGATGACGCGATATCGCCGACTGAAAATGCGACGTGCTCGGTTTGAGTCGTTGCATCACGAAAGGCTGTACATACAAACATTCCCCACTCGGTAGGGACCTGTGCTTGTGACACGCGAATGACTGAATTTGCTGACGGTGACGAATTTTGACTGATATCTCAGCGTAACAGATGACCCCAGCGGGCCTCCCGACGCATCTTTGACTAACGAGAGTTGTTGTCAACCACTATTTCGATGTCGTCGCCGACCATACGCACCGATGAGATAGCGCCTCGCCACATTTCATTAATAGAACCGGCTCCCTGACCCATAAACAAGGCAGTGCCATCGTTGCCTCCCATGAACGCTGGGGCAATGTAGATGACGTATTGATTGACCAGATTCTCACGATGGAACGAAGCGGCCACAGTCGGTCCACCTTCGACCATCAGTTGTAGAACACCTTCTGCTCCGAGAGTGTCGAGTAACTCTGGAAGTGATTGATCCCACTCACGACACGGATGTACTTTCGCATCTGGTGCCACTGATCCAAGCACGATGCGCTGTGGTGATGGACCATTAACGAGTCGCGTGGTGAGCGAAGGGTTATCGATCCGCACTGTTCGCGCGCCAACAACAATGGCATCACTCTCGGCGCGCAATTGATGAGCAGCGACGCGTGCTTGTTCGCCGGTAATCCATTGACTTGTTCCGTCAGCAGCGGCGGTTTGACCATCAAGTGTGGTCGCCATTTTCACAATGACGAATGGTCGACCAGTCGTGCGGTGATGCAGATATGGACGGAGTTGTTCATTGACGAGATCGGCGCATAAACCCATTTCAACGTTGATTCCGGCATTGCGTAACGCCTGAAAACCTTGACCACCAACTTGTGCATCGGGATCGGTGATTGCACCGACGACTCGTGCAACTTGAGCGTTGATAAGCGCTGCTGTGCACGGACCGGTTCGACCTTGATGGCTACAGGGTTCGAGCGTTGTGTAGACAGTTGCGCCTTGTAATTGTGCATTGGCCGAACGTGCAGCATCAAGCGCAACAACTTCGGCATGTCGACCACCAGGTGCTTCAGTAGCGCCAGTGAAGGCCTGTCCGTCGGCAGTGACAATGACGCAACCGACCCACGGGTTAGGGGATGTACGCATACGAACGGAAGCAGCAACTTCAATTGCTTGCATCATGTAGTTCGTATCGTTCATGCTCGAGTCAGTTTCACCTTGTTGGGTTCGTGTGATCTTACGAGAGATTCTTTAACAATTCCCACGCTGCCATCACGTGATGGCGCTCGGTCGTGCGACCACCGATGGAGAATCGCAGAACGCTGCGACCATTCAGCACCGTTCGTGTGAAGAAGACGTCCCGAGTGGCGTTGGCAGCCTCAATTAACGCATCAGTCAGTTGGTCGCCGTTTTCGGCAGAGTCGCCAATGAGTCGTAGGCACAAAAGGTTGAGGGTAAACGGGGCGACGATTTCAAATCGCGAATCAGCGGCAACAAGCGCGGCTAGTTCTTGGGTGATCGCAACATGTCGGCGAATGAGTTCTTGGAAAACTGCAGTGCCATCGGTGCGAATTGCGAACCACAACTTGAGTGAGCGGAATCGACGACCTAATGGAATTTGCCAGTCGCGGTAATCAATAGCTGCACCCGACTCTGCGGCGGCCGAGCGCAGGTATTCGGGCAAGATGCTGAGAGCACCAAGTAATGAAGCGCGATCAGATGTCCAAAAGAGATCACAGTCGAAGTTGACGCCCATCCACTTATGCGGATTGGTGCAATAACTATCGGCCAGGTCAAGACCATCGTTTACCCAACGAAGTTCTGGTGCGAGAGCAGCAATACCATGCATCGCTGCGTCTACGTGCAGCCATACGTTGTGACGTTGCGCGATCAGACCAATTGCAGGTGTCGGGTCGAATGCTCCAGATGAAGTAGTTCCATGAGTACTGCAAATCCAGAACGGAGTGAGCCCCGCATTTTTGTCGGCGACGATTTGTGCTTCAAGGGCCGGCGCGTTCATGGCGAATGATTCATCATGTTCAATGATGCGAATATTTCGAGTACCAATGCCAGCGATGCGAAGACCTTTTTCAATACTGCTGTGGGCCTGAGATGTGCAGTAAGCAATCAGTTTCGATGTATCGCCGTCAAGGTTCACTTTGCCGTGAGTGATACGCCAACGGGCCGCAAGAATTGACGAGAGAGTTGCTTCGCTAGCCGAACCCTGAATGACCCCACCACCAGTGGCGGTTGTACTGCGATATTTTTCGGGCAAGCCAAGCAGTTCTTGCATCCAATCGAGCATGAGTGTTTCGACTTCGGTGCACGCGGGAGATGAGAGCCAACTCATTCCCTGCACTCCCAAACCTGCGGTTAAGAGATCGGCGAGGATTGACGGATACGACGAGTTACCGGGAAAGAACGCGTAGAAGTTTGGATGCTGCCAATGGGTGAGACCAGGCAGAACGATGTCGTTGACATCACGTAAAACATCATCAAACGATTCGGGCGACGTTGGTGGATGCTCGGGCAACATTGAACGAATATCCCCGGGTCGCACGTCGGCGGTGACTGGGCGTTGTTCGATCGTTTCTAGGTATTGAGCAATGAGTTCAATCACCGCTTGACCACTGGCGCGAAATTCGTTGGCATCCATGGTCTACAGGCTAGGCGTGCGGGCTCACCGAGTACTACGTGTTTTGACCGATGTCGGTACGGTAGGGGCATGAATCCCGATATTGATCCGCAACGATTTCAACTGCACTCGTCAACATTGCGCGGTTTCAAGCAGTTATTTGTTTATGAACAGTCTCCCAACGGAAATGGGATCGCGTTGTTATGTGTTCATGGTTGGCCAGAGAGTAAGCGCATTTTTTGGAAAGTGATTGAGCCTCTCGTCGCCGCGGGCTTTGACGTGATTGTTCCTGACCTTCGTGGCTTTGGTGACAGTGGTCTAGCGCCCGATGGTTTTTATGACACGCCGTCGCATTCAAAGGACATGTATTCACTGGTACACGATCAGCTTGGTTACGACAAAGTTGTTGTCGTCGGTGGCGATATGGGTGGCCCCGTGATTCAAGACATGGCTTTGCGATATCCCGAGTTTGTTGATCGCATGGTTTTGTTCAATTCGCCATTGCCCTTTGACAAAGAACGTATGAAAAACATTGAAGGCACGCGTGCTCCCCGCGAAGCTGCCGATTATTTCATTCGTCAGGGGACTGATGCCGATGGATTGGCCGCTGAACTTTCATCGCCCGATGCCCGTCGTCGTTACATCGCAACTTTTTACGGAAGTCGTTTTTGGGCTCACCCCGGGACCTTCGATCAAGAAGCCGTCAACTTTCATACTGAACCCTTCGCAAATGCCGAAGTATTGCGCGCATCTTTCGGCGGTTACGAAACAGTGTTCAATGCTTCGAAGAACAGTGACTCAACGATGATGGGTCGCAATGAGAAAACCCCAACCTTGATTTTGTTTGGTCCAAGCGATCACGTGATCTATCCAGCGTTCGACCAAATGGCTGCAGTTGTATTTGATCAGCATGTCGGGCCGTATCTATTGCGTGATTGTGGCCACTTCGTGCCTTGGGAATCGCCTCATGCCTTGGTTTCGGGCACGGTTGCGTTGTGTTCAGACTTGTTGGGCAAATAGACCACCGAAAACGGGGTGTTATCGCGCCCAATGATCAGAGATTCGGTGGCAAGAGTCGATTCACGTTTTGGAAGACGAAGTACAACACGACGAAAAATGGAATAAAGCCGACAGCTGATCCGATAATGCGGTTGCGGTATTTCTTGGCCACTTGCCAAGCGCCCATCACGATAAGAAGTTCACATAAGCCCCATAACAATGTTTGAGGGATCGCTGACGGATCACTGAACCAACCGCGGCTGAGAGCATCGGCGCTTTCGCTGTTGTTTGAATCGTCAATGACGATTGCTGGAACAGTTGTCGTTGTTGTCACGGTTGTCGTTTCGGCGACGACTGTTGTTGCAACTTCAGAAGTAACAACTTCAGTTGATGGAACAGTGGTGGTATCAGCATTGTCATTGTCATTGTCATCGGCATAGACAGAGGCAGGCGAGGTAGCGATTTCACTTTGGCTTAGATCAAGTTCGGCAGAAACAATGAGTCGTTGTTTTGCTGAAAATTCAGGGTGACATGTTGTCAGCGTAAGAATGGCCGTGGTGCTGTCGGTGGTAGTAACAACCCATGAATCAGTTGCACTGACGACTTGTTGGTTTGTCACAAGGTAGGTGAATGTGCGACCCATCAAGTCGGTAATGATAATGGGGTCACCAATGTTGAGGTCATCAAGGTGGCGGAATGGTTCGCCGTATGTTGTGCGGTGCCCAGCAATTGATGCATTGCCAAGTTCTCCAGGGAATGGTGTTCCGGGATAGTGACCAGGACCCTTTTTTAGGTCGGAGGTTTGAACACCGGCCACGACATATTTACTGACACCAATTGTGGGCATGTCAATGAGTGCGATGGGGTCGCCTTCTCTAATCACGATTGGTTTGAGTGCGGCGACTGTTATATCTACAGATGGTTCATTGTTTGATGGTGCGACCGAAGTGGTGGGAGTTGAACCAGTCGTCAACGCGATTTCGGTGAATCGGTTCTCGAGCTTGTTCTGCGACTGGGCTTCTTCAATACCAGTTCCCCACAGTTGGTAACCGACGAACAAAAACATCAATAATCCCAAAGTGATCAAACTTGATCCGAGGCGACCGAAAAACCAATACCAATCTTTCTTGGGCTTGGGTCGATCCCAAAATGGAATTTTCACGAGAGTGGCGGCATTGAGTCTCTCGACGGCGTTATTGCTGGGTAGAAAGAGTGGCTCAAAGGGTCCAGCCTCGGGAGGGCGATTGATTGGCCGAGACGTTTCGAAGGGGTTGTCGTGGGACGGTTGTGAAAGGTCATCGCCAAAGCCAGATATTCCAGATGATTCGTCATTCTCCACAGGGGTCAAACGCTACCTGCGAAGGGTGCTCAGAACAGGGCACCACGAGCGGTGGCAGATAGCGTCGGAAAGGCATGTCGTTGATCGCCCATGAGCCCAGTACAGATGTAGTTATTGACCTCATTGACGCTGTTGCTGTGCTTGGTTCTTTCCCCGCATTGGCTGGCGCAACAATGGTGGTTCGGCGGGGTGAAATCGTGTTGTTGCGAGGGCCAAATGGTGCGGGTAAGACCACGCTGCTCAAATTGTGCGCGGGGCTGATTCCGCTTGAGCGCGGACAGGGTCACGTGTTGGGTGTTGATTTGAAGAACGATCGCGAACTCGTACGTCATCGAGTGGGAGTGATCGGGCATAACAACGGTCTGTACGCCGATTTAACCGTGACAGAAAATGTCCGTTTTTGGGGTCGTACGGTCGGTGCTTCAGCAGCTGAAGTTGATGCAGCCTTGCACCGCATGGGTCTCAATGGACGCTTGGCCGATTTGCCGGTGTCGCGTTTGTCCGCAGGGCAAAAACGACGCACTGCCTTAGCTGGTTTAGTTGCGCGCCGAGCCGAATTATGGCTACTCGACGAGCCTCATGCTGGTCTCGATGCGTCGGGTCGTGACGAGCTTGACCAAGTACTCAAGATGGCAGCTGCATCTGGGGCGACGGTCATGGTGGCAAGTCATGAACTTGAACGCGCTGGCCAATTGGCAACGCGCCAAGTTGAAGTTGTAGCCGGTCAAGTACGCGAACTTGGCGCGCCATGAGCAACTCACCGAAAGGCTCGTTGCCCAAAAACTCGTCAATTGTTATCTCAGCTGCTCGATTGATCGCCGCCAAAGATCTACGAGTTGAGTTGCGAAGCCGAGTACTTCTCAATCAGGTCTTGCCATTCGCGCTCATCGTGATGGTCATGTTTGCTTTTGCTCTTGATAGCGATGCGGTGCTTGAGCGAGTAGCGCCAGGATTGGTCTGGCTGGCCACCCTCTTCAGCGTGCTTGTCATGGTTTCACGGTCGTTTACCGTCGAAACTGCCGATGGTGCACTTGACCAGTTGCGTTCGGCAGGGGTGCCAGCCACCGGAATTTTCATCGGCAAAATGCTGGCCCTCATGGTGCAACTCATGGTCTTGGTGGCACTGTTGGTTGGGGCAGCCGTTGTGCTCTATCGGGCTTCTTTTTCGTGGGAAGGAGGCGTGCTCTTGGTCACCACTGCGATTGCCGCTACCTGTGGTTTGGCCGCTGTAGGTACTCTGTACGGAGGTCTTGCCACTGGTGCCAAGGGACGCGAAACGTTGCTTCCGCTGCTCTTGTTGCCGGTGGTTGCACCAGTGTTGATCGGAGCAACTCGGGCGACCGAATCTGCGTTTGGCACGAACGGAATTGCGATCAGCGAAGGTTGGCCATGGTTGGGCTTGCTCGCAGTGTTCGCGGTCTTGTTCAGTGTTGCTGGGGCAGTGGCCTTTGGGCCGTTGCTTGATGATTGAAGATCACGAGTCAAGGAGGACAGTTATGAACACATCATCGTCACTTGATGCTTCTCCTCGTGATCGTGTCACGGGCACGCAATTTACGCGTGGCCTCGGCATTCTCGTTTTAGCCGGCATGGTTCTTTTGATTGTTCTTGGTCTGTTTGTTTCTCCTGCTGATGTCAATCAGGGCGAATCGGTGCGCATTATGTATGCCCATGTGCCCGGGGCATGGTTGGCTTACCTCGCCTTTATCGTGACCGCAATTTCATCGGCTGCCTATTTATGGAACCGCACGCGTTCACTCACCTGGGATCGCATCGCTGGAGCCTCGGCTGAAGTTGGCGTGTTGTTCATGGGTATTTCACTCATTACCGGAAGTTTGTGGGGACGCATTACTTGGGGGACCTACTGGACCTGGGATGCGCGCCTGACAACTACCGCATTTTTGTTCGTGACATACATTGGTTACTTGGCCGTTCGTGGTTTGGGTGGAACTCATCAACAGCGGGCTCGTCGTAGTGCTGTGTTGGCGTTGCTTGCAGTCCTTGAAATCCCATTGGTCCATTTCTCGGTTGAGTTATGGAACACACTGCATCAAGAAGCAAGTGTTGCTGGACGTGGAACTGATGTTGAAATGGACGGTTTGATGCTGTTCACATTGTTCTTGGGCGTCGTGGTCTTTACTTTGATGTACGCCTGGTTGGTCTTGCATCGTCAACGTTCTCTCGCCCTTGACGACATGCTCGATGATTCAGGTCTTGATACTGCCCTCACTGCTCGTCGAGCCGAAGCTGAAGGGATGTCCCGCTGATGGATAACGCCGGATTCATTATTGCGAGCTACATCATCACCTTTGGTGCAGTTGGCGCGTATGCAATTGGTGTCATTCGTCGTTCACGCAAGTCGTCTCGCGATGTTCCGCGAGATCAGAGGCCATGGTCATGAATCAGAATGTTAATGACGACGACATTGGTACGTCTGCAGATTCGCTTGACCTCTCACCACGTGCAGTAACGCCACGTCAGCAACGTAAACGTCGACCATGGCCCGCAATTATCGTGCTGGTGCTCGTCGTTGCGACTGGTGGAATTGTTCTCACCAAGTTTTTGACTTCGGCGATCGACTACTACTGCAATGTCAACGAGATTGGTTCAAAGTCGGGCTGTGAAGCCGGACGCCGATTACGAGTTCAGGGTGTTGTTGACGAAGGTTCGATTGCCAACGATGGTGTCACTACCAAGTTTGATATGTCATTTGGCGGAGTCACGATTCCAGTGACGTACGACGGTGAACCCGGCGGCATTTTCAAAGAATGTATTCCGGTAGTTGTGCACGGTATTTTGACTGATGGCGTCTTCTTGGGTGATCGGGTTGAAGTGAAGCACTCAAACGATTACAAGGCGGACAACCCAGATCGGGTGAAGAATGAAGGATCAACTTCTGAAGGAATCGCGTGCTCGCAGTAAGCATTAATGCAGCAATCGGCCGGGGTGCGATTCTGCTCGGTCTCTTGACGTGCCTGTCAGGAATCGCGATCACGGTTGCGGGAATTCGTAAACATGATCTTCGTGCTTTGAAATCGGCTCCTCGTTATGCGTATGTGGCATTTGCTGCTGCTCTCTTGGCGTTTATCATGATGGAACGCGCTCTGATCACTCGTGACTTCTCGATGAAGTATGTGCAACAAGTCGGTTCACGAGACACGCCGGCAATTTTTAATCTCACAGCTGCGTGGAGCGCGCTTGAAGGATCAATTCTGTTGTGGCTACTTGCCTTAACCGGTTTGATCGCAGCGGTTGCTCGCAAGTTTCGGGCTCGCGTCGGTGACGAACTTTTGGCATGGGCCATGGTCGTCTTATTTGTCGTTGGTCTGTTTTTCTTCTTGTTGTCATTTGGACCAGCAAACCCGTTTGCGATGGGTCCTCTTGGAGTGAACGATGGGCCTGGACCAAACCCACTATTGCAAAATCACATATTGGTGCTATTCCATCCACCGATTTTGTACATCGGATATGTGGGTTTCACAGTGCCGTTTGCATTTGCAATGGCCGCACTGATCACTGGTCGAGTCGGCGAAGGCTGGTTGCTTGAAACTCGTCGCTGGACTTTGTACGCCTGGGGCTTCTTGACTGTCGGAATCATTCTTGGAAGTTGGTGGAGTTACGAAGTTCTCGGTTGGAGTGGTGTGTGGGCGTGGGACCCAGTTGAAAATGCCAGCTTCTTACCGTGGCTTACGGGCACTGCATATTTGCATTCGGTTCTTGTGCAAGAACGACGCGGCATGTTGCGCGTTTGGAACTTGAGCTTGGTCATCGCGACTTTTAGTTTGACGATTCTTGGAACTTTCCTCACTCGTTCTGGTGTCATCAACAGTGTGCATGCTTTTAGCGCTGGAAGCGTTGGCCCGTGGCTCTTGACGTTCTTTGCAATCATTGTTGTTGTTGCAGTTATTTTGGTTGGTCGACGCGGAGATCAACTGCGTTCACCAGGCGCTATTGATTCACCACTGAGCCGCGAAGGTGCATTCTTGGCGAACAATGTTATTTTCAGTATTTTTGCCTTTGTTGTGTTGCTCGGCACCGTATTCCCACTCATTGTTGAAGCACTGAATAACCGTCGAATTGTTGTCGGTGAACCATTCTTTGACCGCATGACCATGCCGCTTGGATTGACATTGTTATTTTTGATGGCCGTAGCGCCAGTGCTTCCATGGCGTAAGGCAAGCCAAGAAGTTTTACGAGATCGTTTGTTTTGGCCGGCGTGGTGTGGCGTCGGGGCGCTTGCGCTTTCTGTCATCGTTGGCGCAGATGGTTGGGCTTCTCTTGCCGCATTTGCACTCGGCGGTTTTGCCGCTGGTGCCGCACTTCGTCAGATCGCCTTAGCAAGTCGCCGACAAGGATGGCGTGGGGTAGTCGGTCGTGCCAACGGTGGCATGGTTGTGCATATCGGCGTCATCATTATCGCCGTGGCATTTAGTGCATCGTCTTCGTACACGCGCACTCAAGAATTTGTCATGAAGATTGGCGAGACCGTCACTTTTGCCGATCACACCTTTACCTTTGAAGGGCTTTCACTCGAATCTGATGACGTCAAGACCAGCGTGAAGGCTGCAATTCGTATTGATGGCGACTCGGTTTATAGTCCGGCGCGAAGTAAGTACATCAAGCAGGGAAAGGACATCGGAACGCCAAGTGTTAAGTCGGGTTTTACTAATGACTTGTACATCACACTCGAAGGAAATGTTCGCCCCTCTGATACCGAAGCTCGCATCAAGATATTTGTGAAGCCGCTCATCATGTGGTTGTGGATTGGCGGTGCGCTCATGGCATTAGGTACGGTGCTTGCTGCATTCCCCGGCAAACGTCGCCAACCAACTGCACCTGTTTCGGCCGATTCTGCTTTGGCTCACTCAAACTCTGGTGATCATGTCTGAGCAGGCACCGCGTCGAATCGCCCCGATCATTTCGGTTGCGATTGCCGCAGTGATGGTTTTCTTCATTGTCATTTTGGCAATTTCGTCAAATGACAAAGACCAAGTTGCAGCTACGCCTTTGTTGATGAAACCAGCACCAGAGATTACAAGCACAACTTACGACGGTGATGTTTTTTTGCTTTCGCGCCGTCGTGGTTCTTGGGTGGTATTGAACTTTTTTAACTCCACCTGTGTTCCGTGTAAGCGTGAACATCCCGAACTGGTGAAATTCTTTGAGACCCAACAAAGTCTTAACGGAACTGGTGCCGAGTTATACACCATCGTTAATGACGATGACGAACAGGCAGTTCGTGATTTCTTCAATGAAGAGGGCGGTGGCTGGCCCATCGTTCATGACGAAGACGCCAATGTTTCTGTGGATTACGGAGTTGCGAAAGTTCCCGAGACCTGGCTGATCAGTCCGACTGGAGTTGTGGCGCAACGTTTCACTGGTCAGGTCACTGCTGAACTTCTTGGTTCGGCAATTGCCTCAATGACGCAGGACAGTGCATCATGAAAAATCAGTTCAATACCAAATTGAAGCGTTGGCCAACTTGGTTCGTCATGTTGTTCTGCGTCGTGGCGTTGATGTTGATCGGGACTCAGCGTGATTCAGGCCCAGCAACACCGCAAGAGCGAGTTGAAAGCGTCTCAAAGCGAATGGCGTGCCCGACCTGCGATGGCGAAAGTGTGTATGAGTCTCGTGGCGCAGCTTCGCAGGCAATTCGCCAAGAAATAGTCCGTCAAGTAGCCGATGGGCAACTCACCGATAGTCAGATCGTGAAAGCGATTGATGATAGTTACGCGGCTGACTTAAAACTCGTTCCTGGTGGAACCGGTTTTGATGCCTTGATTTGGGTGTTGCCGATTGTGTTGCTCATCGTTTCGGTCGCTGGATTGATTGTGGTCTTTAGACGTTGGAGATTGCAAGGTTCGCTAATCGCTACCGATGCTGATCGAGATCTTGTTGAATCTGCATTGCGGCAAGTGAGTGAAGATCGTGACTCCTGAACGTCGCGACCAACTGCAAGAAGAACGCGAATTTTTATTATCTTCGTTGGCTGATCTAGAACGCGAATTTGCAGTTGGTGACGTTGACGCCGACGATTATGCCTCGCTCAAGGATTCGTATACGGCTCGGGCCGCAACCATCATCCGTGAATTATCTGATGATTCTGAACCACGGGTTCGCAAACGCATTGGTTGGCGTCCATTGGCATGGTCGGCATTGATTTTGTTGTTAGCGATTACCGCCGGAATTGTTGTCGCCCGCAACACTGGCGAGCGATTGCCTGGTCAAGGTATGAATGGGCCGATTGCTGATGGAAGTGTCAGTTCATTATTGGTGCAAGCTCGTTCAATGGGAATGAGCGATATCCCCACGGTGCTTGATTTGTATTCGCGTGTTTTAGCAATTGAACCCGACAATGTTGAGGCGTTGACCTATTTCGGTTGGTTTACTGTTTTGTCATCAACACAAGAAGCAGATGCGATTGCCGGCGCAACTCGATTACAGAACGGCATGGTGTTGTTGCGGCAGGCCACGGTCACCGACGCGACCTACCCGGATGCGCACTGCTTTTTAGGGATTGCGTTCTTTCGTTTCCTCGATGATGCTTCGGCAGCACAACCAGAGATGAGCGCCTGCCTTGAACAAAATCCTCCAGCAGAAGTTGCTTCATTAGTGCAAGGTTTAATGACGCAAATTGTTGACGCAGTTGCTGCATCAACAACAACTGTTCCGTGACACGTCACTGATCAATCAGTAGCAGGTGGCGCCCAAACTGATGCTTCGTTGACTTCGCCATCCTCGCGTGCCAAAACCCACACGGTGCCTTTGCGCCAATCGGGGTCGCCAATAATTTCGGCTCGACGTCGTTGCAGCGCCGCCATGACATCGGGAATCACGTCACCATGGCTACACATGACTGAGCCGTTCGGAAGGGTGGAGATGAGTTCAAGTGCGCCGTCGCGGTTGTAGCCCTCGGCGAGTCGTGGGTCGGGCATGACCTGAGAACGCCGACGGGCAGCGAGTGGCTCAAGCGTCTGCATGCAACGTCTGTGGGGACTTGATATGAGTTGGGCGTCTGGATGAACGGCGATTAAATCAAAGAGCCGATCGCAGATCGCCACCGCTTGGCGGCGACCCTTTCCTGAAAGGGGGCGAATAGTGTCATCACCATCCCAAGAAGAACGGTCGCCAGCTTTGGCGTGCCGAACGAGGTAGATGGTGGATACTTCGACCATGACTTCAAACTACAGCCGAAAAACTCCAGACTCGGGCAGTGTTCTCTTGTGAAAGTGCGTCAGAATGCAGATATGAGTTTCTTTGAGCGCAATAGGCAGGGCATATCTGCCAAAGGTCTGGACGCCAGCCGTTTGCCACCGGGTCAATATTTAACGGACCGTTTTCCCGTGCTTCACGTCGGCGATATCCCCGATTATGAACCTGGTCAATGGAACCTCAACATTTTTGGCCTTGTCGATCGCCCAGTCACCTTGACTCTTGATGAGTTGAAAGCCTTACCAAGTGTGTCGTTGACCTTTGATATTCATTGCGTCACCAAATGGAGCAAATTTGATACCACTTGGCGCGGGGTGCGAGTACGAGATCTTTTCGAGATGGCTGGTGTGCAACCTGAAGCGACTCACGTGATGGAGCACGCCGAATTTGGCTACACCACCAATGTCCCGCTTGCTGACATCACGACCGACGAAGCATTAGTGGCCTACGCCTTTGAAGGTGAAGAGATCACTGCTGAACATGGTGGGCCGGTTCGTATTGTGATTCCGCATCTGTATTTCTGGAAGAGTGCCAAATGGCTTCGGGGGATCGAGCTCATTCCGAAGGATGCCCCAGGTTTTTGGGAGCGAAATGGCTACCACATGTACGCCGATCCATTTAAAGAACAACGTTTCTGGAACGACTGACATTTTGCCTGAGTTTTTCATTAGCCTGAATCACATCATGTTGGAAGGCTGGGAATGAATCAGAATTCGGTGTTCCGGCACCAACACAGTGGAATCTTGAGCCTCGCTGCTGTCGAGGCACCGCGTATTGTCACGTCTGACTGGATCGACGAGCAGCTGACCGAAACGTACCAGCGCAACGGTTTGCGTCCAGGTCTACTGGCTGGCCTTGCAGGGATTGAAGAACGTCGTTGGTGGGATGACGATGTGTCATTCACTGATGCCGCGGCGATGGCTGGTCGTGCGGCGATTGAACAAGCAGGTATTGATCCGTCAAAAATTGGAATTTTGATTTCAACGTCGGTGTGCAAAGAAAACTTAGAACCATCAGTTGCGTGTGCGGTGCATCATCAATTGGGCTTGTCAACGTCATGTCTCAATTTTGATATCGCGAATGCATGCCTCGGATTTATCAACGCGATGCATTTGGCAGCCACCATGTTGGATGCCGGAACTGTTGAGTACGCACTCATCGTTGACGGAGAAGGAAGCCGTCACACCCAGCAAACAACTCTCGAACGTTTACGCAATCCGAATTCAACTGCTGGTGATGTCTTCGCCGAGTTTGCGTCACTCACTCTTGGTTCAGGTGCTGCGGCCATGGTGATGGCTCGTAAGAATCGCCATGGCAATGTGCATCGTCTCATTGGCGGGGTTGGGCGCGCCGGAACAGAACATAACGCGCTGTGTATTGGCAGCCTTGATCGCATGACGACCGATACGCATGGGCTTTTGGTTGCAGGTCTCGATCTAGCTGCTGATGCGTGGGAAGCATCAAAAACTGATTTTGATTGGAACGAGGGACTTGATTGGTACATCTTCCATCAAGTGAGCAAAGTTCACACCACGATGTTGTGCGATCGTTTGGCAATTGATTCGTCAAAGGTTCCATTGACATTTCCGAAATACGGAAACGTGGGTCCTGCTGCAGTGCCGATCACTTTGGCCAGCGTGCAAGATCAAATTCAACCCGGCCAACGCGTCTTGTGTATGGGAATTGGTTCTGGTTTAAATACCAGTTTTTCAGAAATTCTTTGGTAACAATGTCCGCTCCGTCCGCACAATTGTTGGGCGAGATCGGTCTTCATCCTTCGTGGTCACACATCGTTGAAGTGCCGAGTCACGATGGGAAAAAACATCGTTGGCATTATCTAGATCGTCCAGGCTTAAGTAACGACTTGCCGACAGTGTTGTGTCTTCATGGCAATCCCACTTGGTCATTTTTATGGTCGCGTTTGTTCACTGAACTCAACGAGAAATTTCGTGTCGTAGCCCCAGACCATTTGTCGATGGGTTTTTCAGATCAAGTCGGACCCCGGCGATATCGCGATCGTATTGCTGATATCAACGATTTTGTCAACGCACTTGGCATGAGCGGTCCGATATGGCTTGTCGCCCAAGACTGGGGCGGCGCAATTGCGATGGGATATGCCGTGGCACATCCCGAACGAGTCGCTGGCTTGGTTTTGTCAAACACCGGAATTGCGGTGCCATTCGGCCGAAAAGCACCACGCTTGATCCAGGTTTCGGCAAGTGGGGGATTGCATCGCACGATTACCCGCAACTCTTCATTGTTTGTGCGCGGAACCGCATTCCTGCCAGGTGCTGGACTCACGCGTCAGCAACGCCAAGGATTGGTAGCGCCCTATGTGCGGCGTGATCAACGCGATGGAGTTGCCGGCTTTGTTGCCGATGTGCCGTTTAATGAAAAGCATCAAACATTCGCTGATCTTGCAGAAGTTGCTGAACAACTGCCGAGTTTGCGGGTTCCAGTGCGGTTGTGGTGGGGCGCGAAAGATCCGGTATTTAATGATGATTTTGCTGATGATCTCATGAAGAGATTTACTGATGTGCAGATTCAGAGAGTTGCGAACAGCGGGCATCTGGCAGTCATTGAAACTTCGATTGCTCCGTTTCTAGAGAGTGCGATTTCTCAATCACAATCTATCAAGCAACAAGTTTTTGAAGCCCAAGGCCCTGAAGAATCTCTGTGGTCGCGGATTATGAATCCAAGTCGCAAAAACACTTTGGCGATTCATGATGGCGCCGATAAGTCGTCGGTGACTTTTTCTGAACTTGATTCACGCGTGGCAACTTTTGCTCAAGCATTGGTTCAGCACGGGGTTGAAGCGGGTGAGCGTGTCGCTGTTCTCGTACCGCCCAGCATTGATCTCATTGCATTGGTATATGCCTGTTGGCGTATTGGGGCGGTGACAGTCATCGCCGATCGTGGACTTGGATTGAACGGACTCGGTAGTGCCGTGAAATCTTCACGGGTACAACACGTAGTCGGTATTCGTTCGGCCGTTATTGCTGCTCGAACATTGCGTTGGGCGCCGCGAGCATCGTTCATTGATCTCAAGTCATTACAAAAATCTATGCAACTTGAAGGACTGAAACAGTTAGGTCGTCCTGAGCCAAAAGACGACGCCATGGCCGCAATCTTGTTTACATCTGGCGCAACGGGTCCAGCTAAAGGTGTGCGGTACACGCATAGTCAACTTGGTGCCCAACGAGATATTTTGCAAGGTGTCTACAACATCACGGACGCTGACAGTTTTGTCGCAGCCTTTGCACCCTTTGCCTTATTTGGGCCAGCGCTCGGTATCACGACAGGCCTTGCTGATATGGATGTGACTTCACCAGCCACTCTTACTGCGCAAGCATTAGATGATGCATGTCGGGCGACTGATGCCACGATGGTTTTCGCTTCGCCAGCAGCATTAGCAAATGTTCTCAAGACTTCTACGACAAACTTGTCTTCGTTAAAACAAGTGCGACTGGTGATGTCAGCGGGTGCACCGGTCCCGATTGAAACTTTGCGTCAGATGACACGGCTTTGTCCGCAGGCAGAAATGCACACTCCCTATGGCATGACCGAAGTTTTACCCGTTGCCGACTTGTCACTTCAGCAACGAGAAGATGTGGGTGAGGGTTCAGGGGTATGTGTTGGTCGAGCAGTTGACGGTTGCAATGTCAAAGTTGTTGCAATCGACGGAGGCATCAGTGAATTGCCGATTGGAGAAACTGGAGAAATCGTCGTCAGTGCTAGGTGGATGTCACTTGGATATAACCGCTTGTGGCTCACCCAACAAAATGCTCGTTTTGAAAGCGATGGGTTTATATGGCACCGTACGGGCGACGTGGGGCATATCGATGGTGATGGCAATCTTTGGATTGAAGGAAGAGTGGTGCACATGATACATACGGCTGATGGTTCAATGACGCCTGTCCCCATAGAGGTTGCTTGCGAAAAGATTTCTGGCGTCAAACGTGCGGCCGCGGTCGGCATTGGCGACAAAGGTGTTCAGCAACTTGTCATGGTTCTTGAAACTGATCAAGCAAAGGAAAATCCTGCGCCGGATCAATTGGCGGCGCGAGTACGTGAAGCCCTTGCGGGCTTAGATGTTGTTGCGATTTGGGAAACGAAAAAACTACCTGTTGATATTCGACACAATTCAAAAATTGACCGCACAGCGTTGGCACAAAAGATGCAGAAAGTTCTTTCAGGACGTTCTCGATGAAGGTTCTAGTTACTGGCGCAGGAAGCTTGTTGCTTGGTGGGGTAGCGCAACAACTAGCTGAGCGTGGTGACGAAGTTGTTTGTTTTCAACGCCGAGTATCTGAAACTCCACATCAAAACATCACGATGTTTGCGGGCGACATTCGCGACCGAGGTTCGGTGACAGAAGCCGCTGTTGGTTGTGATGCGATCATTCATGGCGCCGCTCGGGTGGGCGTTATGGGCTCGTGGGAAGATTTTTATTCGACGAATGTTGACGGAACAATTAATATTCTGAGAGCAGCAACCGAACATCAAATTTCAAAATTGGTGTATGTGTCGACTCCGTCTGTTGCTCATGTAGGTCATGCGATCGAGGGAGATGCTGCGACACCAGCAACGACTGGACGAAAGCATGCTCACTATGCTGAGTCAAAAGCGCAGGCTGAAATTTTGGTTCTACTGGCCAACAGCGCTGAACTTGGGGTTGTTGCAATACGTCCGCATTTAGTGTGGGGTCCTGGCGATACCCAATTGGTGGGACGCATTGTCGAACGGGCGCGACAAGGACGACTGGTGATGGTTGGCTCGGGTCATGCCTTGGTTGATTCAACCTATATTGACAACGCTGTCAGTGCTCATATTGCTGCACTTGATGCAGTTGCTCCTGGTTCGCGGTGTGCAGGAAAGGCGTATGTCATCTCGAATGGTGAACCCCGAACAGTGAATGAGTTGATGAGTCGAATTTGTCTGGCCGCGGGAGTTGAGTTTTCACCAAAACACATTCCGGCTGTCATTGCTCGAAACATTGGAAGTGTGTTGGAGCGAGTCTGGCCACTCATTCGAAAAGATGAACCGCCGATTACTCGTTTTGTCGCCGAACAACTTGGCACAGCGCATTGGTTCGATCAGCGACCAGCACAAGAAGATCTCAACTGGCAACCTGCTGTCAGCCTCGATGAAGGGTTTTCTCGACTGACTCAATGGTTTGCCACGCAATAAAAATTCTAAATTGCAGAATTGTGCTGGTTGATTAGATCTGGTACGTCGCAACTACTGGTGCATGATCAGACCAGCGGGTGTCATAAGACGGGGCGCGATCCACAAACGCGGCGGTTGAAGTTTTGGCGAGTTCGGGGCTGGCAATGTGGTAGTCAATTCTCCAGCCGGCGTTGTTATCAAATGCCTTGCCGCGCCACGACCACCATGAATACGGGCCAGGTACATCACCAGCATGTTGGCGCAAAACATCGACCCAACCATTTTTGTCGAACATCTCATCGAACCAGGCTCGTTCTTCGGGAAGAAAGCCGGCACTCTTCAAATTGCCTTTCCAATTCTTGAGATCAAGTTCTTTGTGAGCCACGTTCAAGTCGCCAGTCAGAAGTAAGAGATTTCCCGACGAACGCATATCAAGCATTCGCTTTTTCATAGCAGCGAAAAATGCATACTTCTCGGTCATGCGTTCGGGTGATTCGGCGTCGCCGGTATGCACGTAGGCCGAAACGACTGTCAGTGTTTTTGATTTACTGATTTTGATATCGGATTGAATCCAACGGCCAGTGAAATTGTGAACTTTGTGATCAGCGCCAATCTGGGACGAAACGATGGGGAGTCGACTAGCGATTGCAACGCCAGCGCGACCTTTTTGGTTGCATTCGGCATGGGCGATATGCCAACCGTCGCCCATTAATTCGGCGACTAGTTCGTCGGGACAACGAACTTCTTGCAGGGTGATGATGTCGGGTTGACGCTCGTCAATCCAGGCGTGCATCCCGTTCTTCACAGCGGCGCGAAGTCCGTTCACATTGACAGAAGCGATAGTGATCGTCATACAAAGATCGTGGCATACAACAACGAATGCCACCGAGTTCTTGGGTTATTTTGTGAGTTCTATTCGGCCTCGGTTGCGCCTTGTTTGGCGGCACCTCGCGCATGAGCAGCGATACATCCATCACAGCGGTGTGTCAGGCCTACAAACCTTGGTGAAACTGGTGGCGAAAAGTAGCGATAAGACGCTCATTCTTGCCACCAGAATGAATATGGAAAGTTCAAGTTGGGGTGCACAGATCATTGTCATGAGTGTTGATCGGTAAGAATGGTGTCGTGAGTAGCCAACCCTTTCGTCCCAGTGCAGATCGGCTATTGCCAGATCTCACGATCAAGCAAGAGATAGCGCTTTTGGCCCGCACGTTGTGGCGCGAGGGATACAACGATCATTTAGCCGGGCACATCACCGTCAATATGCACGACGGAACTTTGTTGTGCAATCCGTGGTTGCTGTTATGGAATGAACTTCGACCTGAGCACATCATTCGTATTGATATGGACGGCAACCTGGTTGAAGGTGATTGGCCGGTCCCGCTGGGAATCCCGTTACATCTTGAATTGCACAAAGCGCGTCCCGATGTCGAAGTCGCCGTACATAATCACCCTTTGTTCGGAACGGTGTGGGCCGATCTTGGTGAGATACCGCCAGCACTTGATCAATCAAGTGTTCTTGGGGGTGGTGGAGACCTCGCTCTCGTTGGTGAATACGGTGGAAGTGTTGATATCCCGGGATCGGCAGCAGATGCAGTGGCAGCGATGGGTAACGCTGATCTTGTTTTGCTCGCGGGTCACGGAACATTTGTTTTAGGGAACTCAATTCGAGCCGTGCACCAACGCGCTGTAGCTCTTGAACAACGTTGCCAACGGGCTTGGCACGTTCGAGTTGCTGGCGGCGACATGACTTCACCATTACCCGATTGGTTCATTGATCGAATGAAACAATCAGATGGCGATAAGTTCCACGGTTTTTGGGAAGCCATGGTGCGCCAAGAGTTACGCGCAGACCCAACGCTTCTCGACAATTCGTGACAGAGTAGAGCTATGGCCGCAATCATTCAAATCGTCGTGTCGCCACATGGCTTCACCGCCAATGACGTAGGGCCGATTGCGGTTGACAGTGATCATGCTGATGATTATGTAACTGCTCTGATTGCGGCACTTGAGGGAATTGACTTCAGCAATCTTTCTAACATCACTATTGATGGCAGTGAAGGTGGCCTTGTTGTCTTGAGCCACGATGGTACGCCGCTACGACCAATTATCTGGGCTAGTGACACAACTTCTGAACCAGACGCACAGTGGTGTCTAAAAAAATGTGATGAGCAGTGGTGGACCGCTGAAGTCGGAGTAATTCCTGATCATTCTCACACGGTGACGAAGTTGTCCTGGCTTCATCGCAGCGAGGCTGAGAATTGGAATAAGATATTCTTGGCTTGTTCGCCTGCTGATTACATTCGCTGGCGATTAGTCAATGGTGCAATTGGCTCCATGGTGACGAGCACAACTGATGTCGAGCGAACCGCAATGTGGTCGACGAAGAACAATGTGTATAGCGAAGCAGTTTTAGCCCTGATTGATGGCGAGCGTGATTGGTCAAAATGTCTGCCGACTGTTCAACCAAATGGGGCCATCGTGGGTTCATTATTTGGCACATTGGTGAACCTATAAACTCTCTGTTCACCTTGTAGTTACCTGTGCGTCAACTTGAGGCAAATCGGACCAACTAGTTTGAGCGCGTGAAGCATTGGGCTATTGGGGTTATCGTCGGCGCATCGTTATTGGTTGTTGCGTGCGGACAAGAAAACCCCAGTGCAACTTCAAGTGATGACACGCATTCAATCGGTCGACCAACAAATACTGCTGAGGACTCTGTTTCATCGACGTCATTGTCGACTCAGACAACGACTAGCAATTCTGAGAGTTCCTCCCTGAGCACTTCGACGACGACACCCAAAAGGAAATCTGATCAGGCCATCACTACTTCGGTTGTTAATGGTCAAACGCCGACCACCACCCGAGCAGACGTTGCTGTCAGTGGGTCAACACCAGTCATCAGTGCCGCACCCTCCATGACTCAACCGACCCCGACAATTGCGCCTGAATGTGATGTGATGCCCCAGGCCAATTGTCAAAACGTTGATCTCAGGGGTCGCGATCTGTACTACGCGAATTTTCAGGGGGCGAACTTGGCAGGTGCAAACTTGTCGGGGATGGACCTCACGGGTGTCGATTTCACTGAGGCCAATTTGACGGGAGCAAACCTCATTGGCACAACGTTGGACTATGGAATTTTCTTTAACACCGACCTCACTGACGCAAAACTGACGCGCGCGTCAATGTCGGGAGTCCTCTGGGATGAGACGACAACCTGGCCTGCTGGCTTCGTCCCGCCTGATTACTGATTCATTGACTACTGTTCATTGCTGGGCACGACCACTAGAAAGTGATTCAGGGAGAGAATAATGGAAGAGAATTTCTACACCGCGGCTGCAGCGTTGAATGGCGCCGGCGTCCTTGATGTCAAAGCAATGGAAACGATTTATCGCCTTGAGTGCAGCGGCGAACATTTTTACAACATGTTGGCCGAACGCATAGGCAACGAAGAAGCCGCGGAACTTTTACGCCGTAATGGTCGCGAAGAATTAGCTCACGCTCGCCGAATAGCCAAGGCAATTTCGATTCGTCTTGGTCACGAATGGGAGCCATCTGCAGAAATCGCCACGTTGTTACCGATTCCGATGCCTGATGTCATTTCTGTCGAAATGTTTCACGGCATTGTGCAAGGAGAAATGAGCGGTGATGCGGGTTACCAGGCTTGGGCCGATCAAGAAACTGACCCTGAAGTTGAAAAGTTGTTACGTCTTAATGGTCGTGAAGAAACAATTCATGCTGGTCGTGTGAATCAAGTGCTTGACATACTGTCGCGCTAAAAAGACAAAATAATTACATATTTTCTGGTGCTTGATACTTTGACGGGATATCAACTGTTCCTCGTCGAGATTGAATTTTCCATTCGCCGTTTTGACGAATGAGCTCATCGTGATGTTTGCCAATCATGGTGACTTGAGGTTGATCATTCTTGTCCCGATGAATGACTGTCCACATGACTTGTGACGTTGCTGAGTCGCCAGTGAGATTGATCTGGGGACTACTCACGATGTGAAATGACGATCCGACCAGACCTTCTAACGTTTGCGCCATTAACGCACAAATTTCTTGGCGGCCAGTGGCACGACCAATGGGGCCAAGGTTCACGGTTCCCTGCGTCGCAAAAAGTTGGGCATAGGCGTCAAGGTCACCCGCATCTAATGCAAGTCCGTAGTCAACAAAGAGCTGTTGAATCGCCAAAATGTCTTCAAGTCGTCGCAAGCGTTCTTCAAGAGTTGGGCTCATGCCACCAGCGTAGGTTGCTGGTGGGCAAGACTGAGGGTACGTCCCAACAATGGGGCGTTCCTGAAATGGACATGTATGAACATCCTGGTTATCGGCGCTGGTGGCGTCGGTGCATCTATGGCTTCCATTGCGGAAAGCCGATCTTTTTTCACAACGTTCACCTTGGCTGATGTTGCACTTGATTCAGCCGAACGAGCCATTGCCGTTTTGGACGACCCTGGGCGTTTTCGGGCAGTGCAATTAGATGCTCGGAGCGAAAAAAAGATTGTTGATCTCATTCTTGAAGTGAAAGCCGACATTGTTGTCAATGCGTGCGACCCACGACTAAATGAGCCAATCTTTAACGCGTGTTTTGCTGCTGGAGTTCATTATCTCGATATGGCGATGAACCTCAGTCACCCACACCCAACAGATCCATATAACCAAGTCGGTGACATCTTGGGCAAAGAGCAACTTGCTGCCCATGATGCATGGGTGGACAAAGGTCTACTTGCACTTGTTGGTATGGGTGTTGAGCCAGGTTTGTCTGATGTCTTTGCCCGTTATGCCAGTGATCATCTATTCAACTCGATTGATGAGATCGGTGTTCGTGATGGCGCCAATTTGGCGATTGAGGGTTATGACTTTGCGCCAACGTTCTCAATCTGGACAACGATTGAAGAATGTTTGAACCCACCATTGGTCTGGGAAAAAGAACGTGGCATATTTACAACAAATTGTTTCAGCGAGCCCGAGGTATTCCATTTTCCCGAAGGAATTGGCCCCATTGAATGCGTCAACGTTGAGCACGAGGAAGTGTTGTTGATGCCACGCGAGATTGACTGCAACCGCGTGACCTTCAAATACGGTTTAGGTACTGACTTCATCAATTGGCTGAAGACATTTGCCTACCTCGGACTTGATGCGGCCG
>Ga0209086_10000735_pt1 | contig 27652 bp, 22 predicted proteins | sample M_130207_XF_Meta_FD_187312 | JGI IMG/M metagenome (GOLD analysis project Ga0209086, IMG submission 187312) | Freshwater microbial communities from Lake Montjoie, Canada to study carbon cycling - M_130207_XF_MetaG (SPAdes) (version 2) | ecosystem: Environmental > Aquatic > Freshwater > Lake... | reverse complement strand
TGAATGCCGATGTCGCATTGATCGCGAAGACCAGCATCCGCGAACTCGATAAACGCTCACCACAGAGTTTTGCCGAGTTGCTGCGCGGGCCGCAGAGTCTTGGCAATTTGCTGGCGGATCGTGGTGTTCGCAGTCTGCCCTGCTCAACCAAGCCGCACCCAGGTTTCATGGCGTCCTACTTCAGTGGTGCGTATGATGTCACCGCGCATGGATCACGTGACGGTGGCACCGTCAGCGCCATTCAGGTGGAGTGCCCGAGTTTAGGTGTGCGTGACACGCCGGCCAACCAACGCCGTTTTGCCAAAGCGCTGGCGGAATCACTCGGCGTGTACTTTGAAACCCACTTTGGCCGGAAGCTGAAGTGAGCGCTCAGTCTTCGGCTGCGGTTGGCCGGGATCCGCTTTCTTGAGCTTTTCCCAACAGGCATCAGCGATTTCTTTTTGGACCAGAGCAACGCGAATCTGTGCCGGTGTGCCAGCGGCCCAGTCGATAGGAATGCGTTCATCGCGCAAGCCTTTGCGATGCAGCCAGCCAAAGAAAGCAATGCTGCCGAGCAGGGCCAGATTGAAGGGCAGGCAAAGCGGCAGCAAAGCGAGACGGAGCAGGGCTTCACTCAGTGGATCCCACAGCAACGCGAGGGAAAAAGTAACGAACAACGTCCACACGAATGTTTTGAGATTGAGGCGCAGGTAATGCCCGCCGAGGGCAAGGAAGATGACGACGATGTTTAGCGCGAACGCGGAGTCTCCAAACACCGGCAGCCAAAGCGAACCGAGCATGCAAACAGCCACAGCAGCGATGGCTATGAGCGCACTGGTGCGTGAATGCCAGGCTATGCCGATGAAGAACCACAGCCAGCAGAGCAACACACGCGATGAGGTGAACTGTGCAGTGAGGCTGAGGTTTTTAGCTGGGAACTGGCTCCACGACTTGGCGTAGTCTTGGGTGGTGCCAGCAGGAAGCGTTGCAGCAAGGCCGGTATAGGCATCGGCAAACAGCGGTGCGCAAAGAGCAGCGGTGGTGAAGTGGCGGCGGGCTTCTTCGGGGTTGTTGTCCTGCATGGCGCACCAACCGAGGCCGGACCATGAGTCGGCGAAGAAGGAATCGAGCGCGACAGCACGGCGGAAGGCGAGTGCGGCATCGTCGTAGCGGCCCTGACGAAAACGGCTCCACCCAAGACCATCATAAGCATCGGCGACGCCGGTTTTGAGCGAGAGGACGCGTGAGAAGGCGGTTTGCGCGCCGGTTTGATCACCACGGCGATACAAACTCCAGCCAAGACCGGCGCAGCGGTAGGCTTCGGCCATGTCGGTGCTGACTTCGGTGTTGAGGAAGTGTTTTTCGGCTTTTTCGAAGCGATTCGTGAGAAGCGCGCGCCAGCCGCGTGTGAGTTCGGCATCGTGAACACCGAAGAAGATGAGAGCCATGATGGCGGTCCAGGCTGCGGCGACATAGGGCAGACTGAAGAGCACATAGGGCGATTTTTTTTCGTGCATGCGCTCGGCAATGGGGACGAAGAAGAATGCGATGCCAGCGCAGCCGAGTGCGGTGGCTAGTGCCTGTGCCCAAAGCGGAACTTGGGGGAAAAGCAGCCACAAGGCACCGAGGAGTGCGCCATTCACGCTGAAGAGACCGGTTTTGAGCACGGTGTCATCATGCGCACGCCAACTGGCGAGCGCGGAGATGAGCAGCGCACCGCCGAGACTCATGAGGGCGGCTTCGACGGAGAGGATGAAGAGGCCGATGAGCACGCACACACCGGTGATGCGGTTATTCGCCACGAGCATCTGCCCGTAACCGCGCAGGGTGTGGTCGAGGAGGCGCTTCATGCGGCGAGGGGAAGTTCGGAGATCACGAGTGGCACTTTATGCGATCCTGCGGGCGCGGCAATCTTGGAGACTAAGGTGATTTGCAAATCGGCATCATTGGCGAGAGCGGATTCGAGGGCGCGTTTGACGCCGTTTTCGATGCGCTGACGTGGTGCATTGGTTTCAGCGACGACGCGGACTTCGAGCATGCCGGGTTGCTTTTGAATGACTTGGTATTGGGCCAATCCGGGGACTTCTTCGATGGCGTTGGTGATGATGTAAGGTGAGATCAACGTGCCGCTGCGGGCGCGCAGCATGGCGGCGGCGCGGCCTTCGATCTGGCGAATGCTGCGCAAACTGGAGCCGCAGGGGCATGGCGTGGGGTCCCAGCGTGCGAGGTCGCCAAGACCGCGATAACGGATGATGGGCGTGGCGGTGTTGGTGAGGTCGGTGATGACGATGTGGCCGAGTTCGTCGGTAGGTTGTCCGGATTCATCGACAATCTCGCAGATGACCTTGGTCTCGGCGATGTGCCAGCGGGAATCGTGCGGACATTGAAAAGCCACCAAGCCACCTTCGGTGCTGGTGTAGGTCTCAATGAGGCGCGCGTTGGGAAAGATGTGACCAAGGAGTTGGCGCGTGTGAGCATCAAGCATCTCGGAAGTGAGATGAATGAGGCGGGTTTTTGGGATGATGCGGTTGTGTGCCTTCAATTCGAGCGCAATGGCTCGCAAGGTGGATGGATACGATGAGATGAACTCGGGAACGATGCTGAGGAGTTCACGCGTGAGTTTGGCAACGGGATCATGGACGGAAAAGATGCGCGAATCCGGCACGGTAGTGCGCAGAAGGTCGGCGGCGGCAAAATCGATGCTGTCGGGAGCCATATCGACGAGGTAGAGACCGTTGCTGAGTGGTGCGCCGTGGCACCAGTCGTAGAAGAGAGCGGTATTGCTGGCCATGTAGTGCCAGAGGGAAGATTCAGTGCGTGCGATCTTGGCTGGGATGCCGGTGGAGCCGGAAGAGGCGAGCCAGCGTATGTCATCGCGGTTGTTTGAGGCAATGAGATCTTTCTCCGTAGCAGTACGTATATCTTGTTTGGTGAGAATAGGGATCTTTGGAAGATCATCCCAGTCATCGAGCATCTCGGGAATGAAGTCGGCAGCTTTGAAAAGGCGCTGATAAAGCGGGATGTGATCGAAGGCGTGCTGAACGAGACTTTTGAGAGTGCGCCACTGATGCGCGCGACGCTTGGGCATGCTCCAACCGCGTTGCTCGATGACGTGATCGAGAGCGCTGTGGAGATGCTGGCCGCGTACGCGGATCTGGGCGGGTTTCAGCATGGCCTGATTTCTGATCTAGCGACGTGGTGGCGGACCGGGGTGTGTGATCATGAAGCCATCACTTACAAATAAGCCGTCAGGATTGATCTGCATGAGCTTTGCGAACATGGGCACAGCGAGTTTGACTTGGTTTTGCATGATTTGTGACCAACCAAGCCAGCTCAAGGCGATGGGATCTTCTGGCTGAAGTTTGTGGGCACGCTCAAAGTAGGTCTCTGCCTTGCGATAGTCTTTTTGGTTGTAGAGAATTTCTCCGGCAATGAGAAGCAAGGGACGGTTGAACTGATCCAGCGCGATGCCTGCTCGCGCGGCACGAAGGACGTCCTCGGTTTTGCTTTGGGCTTGATAGACAGCCACCATGCCAAGGTAAGGTGTCATGGCGCGTGGCTCCTGCTTGGCTGCAGTAGTGTAGAAGAGGATAGCCTTCTCGTATTCCTTGGCCAGATACGAAAGCCAGCCGGCCCGCACGGAGGCGAGATAGGTCTCCCCTCCAGCGCTTTTGAATTCGAGCACACTTGCCATGGCGGCGTTGTAGTCGCCACTGGTTTCAGCGGTGATGGATTTTTGCCAAGCTTCGGAGATGGCACTGAGTTTGTCTGCGGCGTTTGCCGTCGTAATGAAGGCGAGTGCGAGGAGGATGTGTGGTTTCATGGTTGGGAGGAGAGAGTGTTAGGAGTCGCCGTTGGGCAGGGTGGGAGTGAAGCTGGTCTGGGTGAAGTTGAGGGTGTGAGAGTTGAAGTGTGCAATGAGTGCGGTGAGGCCGCGAATGGGCTCGAGGGTGAACTCAATCTCGTGTGGGAGGTCAGCGGAGGCGTCTGGCAATGTGGTAGTGAATTGCAGGCGCTGATGCGTGGGATGCAGCGCATGGCGGGTGATAACGCGTTGTGTCTTATAACCGATGTAAGGAGAAAAAGCGCCCGCCAATGCCCAACCGTGTGACTTTGCGTGCAAAGCGACACAATCCTCCCAGTTCATGCCGCTTTGATAAGCGAAGGGCACGGTGGGCATGGCGAACGAAAGGAGACGCAAGAGCTGCGAATGACCGCTGAGGTTGCTCTGCGTGATTTGAAGAGCGTGGAGGCCAAGGACGGCGGTAAGGCTGTCTTTGCCACTTTGGAAGAGGTAACGACCGGCTTCGTCGAGAGTCACCGTGATGGATTCGGACGAACTGCCGACACGATAAGTGGCCACACCGGGTGCCAGATGGGCCAGCGTGCCCAGCACGGTGGTGGAGACCGTTGCGGGGGCAATGCGGGCTCCAACTTTGGGCACGCTGGCAAAGTTCCAGCGCACACCGGTTTCGGTGCGCGTGAAGAAGTTCGTGAGACAGAAGGGTGTGGTGGGTGCGCCGGTTTCGGTGCTGCCCTGCGTGTGCAGATGAATGTGTGGCACGGGGCTGCGGCCGGAGTTGCCGCAGTAGCCGAGCAAGTCGCCTGCACCAATGCGTTGACCGGCTTTGACGAGGATGCCGTTCTTCATGAAGTGCGCGAGCTTGATGATGCCGCCGTAGTCGAGACGGAGGATGAGATGATTGCCCCAGTTTTGCGCGAAGTTGCAGCCACCGGGGGCGTTGTCGGGCACGCCGTCGATGACGCGGATGATCTCGCCACTGCCAGGAGCGCGGATTTCGAGACCCTGTGTGTAGTAGCGGGTCAAGTCGTCGTCGCAGCCGGGAGGGCAGGCGTTGTCGGCGGCGTCATGCACTTCAAAGTCGAGGGCGTGCTGCCAGTCGCCGCGATGGCTGAGTTTATCGGCGAATCCTTGCGTGACGGTGACTTCGCGAGCTGTGGGTAGAAGGACGTGTGTGTCGTTGCGATGTGGGAAGCGAGCATTCGCGATGGCAAGTGCGGTAGCGGCGGCTTCGGGGTTGGTATGCGTGCCGGTGGTGGGCAGTAGCGAGCCGGATTTCTCACGCAGGCGAAGGCAGCAGAGCATGCTCCAGATGGTGAGCAGATAAGGCAGCGGCAGATACTCCCAACCTGAGCCGCGCAGGAAGTGCTGCACGGCTGCGACGTTCAATGCGGCGACGGAGCCACCGACAAAGGCCAATCCGAGGCTGCTCCAACTTGGCACGAAATAGACGGCACCGAGCGCCATGCCGGCGAGAAGGTAGTTATGACCGGCGAACCAGCCAAACCAATGCAAGCCGCATGCTTCGAGCATTTTCACGACGAGAATGCCGCCTGCATAACCGGCGATGGCATTGACGATGGCGACGCGTGACCATACGAGCAACGCGACCATGACCGCGAGACCAGCCCACACATTCGGCATGAACAAAATGGTGCCCATGCTGCGCAGAAAGGCATTCACGATGAATGGCAGTGCTGGATCTGCCGGAAGTGCATAGGGCAATGCGGCGGATGCTGCGGCGGCGAGTGGGAAGAAGGTGAGCAACGTGCCAAAGACGACGACGAAGGCCACACTGAGCGGTGGCAGGCCTGCTTTGAGCGGAAACCAATGCCACAGTGCTGCTGAGAGGAGCAACGAGTAAACCGTGGCGACGCCGAGCATGCCGTAGATGGCTGTGGGCGGCAGTGTGGTGTTTCGCGTGATCCAGGCGACCGCAAGGCCAGTGAGGAACACGTTGTAGAGCAGCGTTCCGTCCTTCCGCATCGCGGTGGGTAGATGAATGATCTTCGAGATCACGCCGCCGAGCAGCGTGGCACTGATGGCGAAGAGAAAGTAGCGTGGCACGAGAAGCAACGATGCGCATAGCAGTGCACCGGCCTTCCAACTGCCGCAGAGGAAGATGGAACTGGCAGCGCGGGCGACTTCGAGGAGCGACTCGGTGATTGGCGATAGTTTGACGAGAAGATGACGCACGGCCGCTGTTGCGGCGGCGAAACGCCGTCTCAAGGGAATGCCAGTGGGTTCTTCGAGCATAGCCATCATGGGGAGGGTAGATGGGGCTTCTGAGTTCATGGTTTTGGGGTGTCGAATGTTTCGAGGCTGCTCACGCCACACGAGTGTTTGTCAGCAGATGATCAGGCACGCGCTCAAGGCGCTGCACGTAATCGAGGTCTTCTCTTTCGCGGATGACATCGACACGACCGTCGAGGCCGATCATGACGACAGCGGGGCGATACGTGATGAACTGCATGCTCTGGGTGATGTTGTAGGCACCGACAGGATGCATGACGAGATGATCGCCAGTGGTCATCGCGGGCAACGAGACTTGCTCGCGGATGACGTCGATGTTCATGCAGAGGCAGCCGTAAAGTTTGACCGGTTGCGGTGCTGCTTCGCGGATGGCTTTGGCGGGTTTGACGTCAAAGCGATACCAGTTGCCGCTGTAGAGCAGATTGATGCCAGCATCGACGATGTAGGCCGCGCTGTTGGTCTCATGCACATAAGCAGGCGCTTTGGCGGCCTTGCCTGCGAGCGTGATGGGGCCTGACGCGGTCGTTTGCTTCACGGCGACGACGCTGGTGATGAGATAACCGGCTTCATCGACGAGCGCGCGGCCGCTTTCGAGGTAGAGACGCGGGCGGCGATCACGTGGCAGGGTGTTGAGTACATCGGTGATGGCTTCGGCGTATTTTTCGATGGGTGGGACGAACTGCTCGGCTGGCTGTGTTGCGTAATGCAGCGTGCTGAGGGATGGGAAGCCGCCGCCGAGGTTGAGATAGCGCAATGTCCAGCCGTAGCTCTCACGGCAGCGCTCCATGATCGTGACGAGTTTTTCAGCAGCGGCTTTATAGGCGTTCGGTTCGAGGATGTAAGTGCCGATGTGCGTGTGCAGACCTTGCAGGCGGAGGCGGCCTTTGCTCTCAGCGATGCGGCGAATGGCACGCCAGGCTTCCCCGTTTTCGACGCCGAAGCCGAACTTGCTCCACACGGGCTGGATACCCGCGTCGAGCCAGCAGCGGATGGCGATGTCGATGCTGCGGTTCTGCTCTTTGGCGATGGTGTCGAGCAGCAGGAGTTCATCCCAGTTATCGACTTGGATCATCGCGCCTTCAGTCACGGCGAGTTCGAGACCGGCGCGTGATTTATGCGGACCGTTGAAGATGATGTCGCGGCCAGCGACGCCGTTGCGGCGGGCTTTTTCATATTCGAACTCGCTGACGACTTCGGCGATGGAACCTTCGCTGTGGAAGACGCGGCAGATGGCGTTGAGGTAGTTCGTTTTGTAGCTCCAGGCGAATCGGGTGTTCGGGTAACGGCTCTCGAAGGCTTCACGCGCGCGGCGAATTTTATCACGCAGCGTGCGTTCGGAGAAGACGAACAGCGGTGAGCCAAAACGGGCCGCGAGATCGGCCACAGGCACGCCGTCGATGCGTTCGCAGACGTTGTTGTTGAAACCGTGCGCGTTGCGGTTGCGGTTGGCCGCGCTGTTTTGACCGCTGAGATGGCGGGTGATGGTTGGAGGGGAGTATGGGAGGAGCGTTTGCATGGGAGGATGCGGTGAAGGGTTAGGCGTTATGAGCGAAGGCGGGTGGTGCGATGGGTTCGTGGACTTGGCGGATGAGTTGGCCGGTGGTGGTGAGTGCGGCGAGGTCGCGGATGTCACCGGTCATGTCGATGGCGTGGCGGATGAAGAACTTGCCCGGGCTGGGGCGACGCAGCGGCTCACGCGGCTGCCAACCGAGCGCGAGTTCGAGCGCGGCAGCGGGCAGGTTGCAATTCAGCGTCGAGGGGAAGTCACACCAGGCGGGGAAGCGCGGATTGATCTCGATGAGGCAGTATTCGCCGCGTGGACCGTCGGGTTTGACGAATTCGAGTTCAAAAGGGCCGTTCCAGCGCAGTTCGGCGATGAGTGACTGCGCGATGGCATCGAGTTGCGGATCACGCACGACCATGCCGCCGAAACCTTTGCCGCTGGCGGTGCGCAGCATCTTGCGCATGGAGCATGAGCCAAGGATGTGACCGCGACCGTCGCCAAGACCGATGACGTTGTATTCCTCGCCCTCGACATTTTCCTGCACGAGCACCGGAGCGCCCCATTGCTCGATCATGTGCCAGTAGGCAGCCTCACGGGCAGCGGGAGTGAGTGCGCGCTTCGCCTCGTAGAAGCGGCCTTTGACGAACACATTGCCACCGAGGGTCGCAGCGGCTTGGTGCAGTGAGTTCACATCATTCACCGCGATGGTTTGCGGTGTGCGGCAATGCGTGCGCTCACACAGCTCCGAGAGCTTGGATTTGTCGCGGCATTGAAAGCTCGCGGCGGTGGGCAGGCAGACGTGAATGCCGCGCTCGCGCAGTTTTTCGGGCGAATCGACCAGCGGGCCCATTTCGGCATCAAGGCAGGGAATCAGCACATCAAAGCGCTCGATCTCGCGGATGGCATCGAGGCGCTGCCAAAAAGCCTCCACACCCGCGCCGGGGTAAGACATGGTGAAAGCAGCATCAGGCGCATCTTCTTCGCTGAAGAGGCCGCTTTCGAGAGAATCATAGACGAGGCCGATGATGCGCAGCTCAGGATAAACGCGGCGCAGGCTGCGAATGACTGCGGAACCGGGCTGGGGATTTTCACCGCGATGAAGACCGGTGACGGCGATGATTGGGGAGGAGTTCATGGCTGCAAGTTTCAGGTTTAAAGTTTCAAGGCTTCAGTTCGCTTCCTTGGTGAGTCCGAGATGCGCGAGTTCGGCGAGGAAGGACTCGAGATCGCGCTCAGCGGTGCTGCGGGCGACTTCGAAGGTCGAAGTGATGCGCTCAAGGATCTGCTGGCGATTGAGCTTCTCGCTCAGCGATTGCATGACGAGCAACGCGGTGGGGCTGGCGGTGAAAAATTCGCCGGTGGTGGCGTCAAAGCCAAAACCATCCGCCTGCCAGGTGACGGTGTGGAAATCGAAGGTGGCAAGTTCAGCGGATGGAACAGCCAGCTTGGTCTCGTGGGCGTGGCCGTTGTGACGGATTGGGGCGGGAGGAGAAGCGAGTTTCATGGATGCGGTTGGTTGAATCACATCGCATAGAAGCCCGGCTGGTTAACACCACCCTAGGGGCCAAGATGAATAAGCATTTATTTTTGCCAGCCGGGGTGGTTGACGCCCCGCCGCCGACGGCGTAGCCATCGCGCTCATGAGCACCACACGCACGCAGGGCATCTCACTGATTACCGCCACGGCGGTCGTGGTGGCAAACATGATCGGCACGGGTGTTTTCACCTCACTGGGGTTTCAGGTGGGTGACCTGCCCTCAGGCTTCACGATCATGATGCTCTGGCTGGTTGGTGGCGTGTGCGCGTTCTGCGGGGCGGTGTGTTATGGCGAGCTGGCGGCGGCGCTGCCGCGTTCGGGGGGCGAATATCATTTTCTCTCTCGCATTTTTCATCCAGCGGTCGGTTTTCTCTCGGGATGGCTCTCGATCACCGTTGGTTTTGCCGCGCCGATCGCGCTGGCGGCGATGGCCTTCGGTAAATATTTCTCTGGCATCTTTCCGCATGCGCCGGCCACGACGTGGTCTCTCGTCATGGTGTGGGTCATCACGCTGGTGCATGTGGGTGGCGTTCATGTTGCCGCACGTTTTCAAAACACCGCCACGTGGCTCAAGGTGACACTCATCTGCGTATTCATCGGTGCAGGTTACTGGCTGGCGACGGGGCAGCCGGTGCGGTTCACGCCCATGGCGGATGATGCAAAGCTGATCGCCAGCCGACCCTTCGCTGTGAGCTTGGTCTATGTCATGTATTCCTACGCCGGCTGGAATGCGGCCACTTACATCGTGGGCGATATCCGCAATCCGCAGCGCAATGTGCCGCGTGCCATCGCGCTGGGCACACTACTCGTGACCGCACTTTATCTGGCCCTGAATGCGACCTTCCTTAATGCCGCGCCGATGAGCGAGCTGGCAGGAAAGCTCGACGTGGGCCACGTCGCAGCCGAGCATCTCTTTGGCATGACTGGCGGTAAAATCATGTCGGCACTCATCTGTTTGGGTCTTGCCTCCAGCATCAGTGCCATGACGTGGCTGGGGCCGCGTGTGATGCACACCATGGGCGAAGACATGAAGATTCTCACACCACTAGCGGCATGCGATGAGCGCGGCGTGCCCGTTACCGGGCTGTTTGTGCAGCTTGCCATCGTCATCACGTTGCTGCTCACGGCCAGCTTCAACACGGTCCTCACCGCGGTGCAGTTCAGCATCCAGCTCGGTTCCTTTGCCACCGTGGTAGGTCTCATCGTCCTACGTTTCACCCAGCCCGATCTGCCGCGCCCCTACCGCTGCTGGGGCTATCCGTTCACACCGCTGCTGTTTTTAGCCATCAGCTTATGGATGATGATTTTTCTCATGCTCGATACCGTGACGCGCGAGGCCTCGCTGTACGGTCTGGCATTGATTCTGCTCGGGTGGATCGTTTATCTCATCTCGCCGCGTACTCCTCGCTCCGCATGAACAAGCTCCTCTTTTCTCTGCTCCTGCTGGCTCAAACCGCCACCGCGGAGCCGCCCACGCCGAATGATCAGGCACGCTTCCTCGCTGGCCTGCCACAGGAAGGCTCACCGCTGGCAAATCTGGCCGCGCGAGGCGAGTTCAACTCGCATGCAAAAGAACTCGATGCCGAGTGGGCCGATGCGGAGGAGCGCCAGCTAAGGCCGATCCGCGAATGGGCACCACTGGGCCTGCCCGAAGCCGTCAGCGATACAAACCCGCTGCTCTATGTCTTCAGCGGTCCCGATTTTCTGCATGCACACACGTTTTTTCCGAACGCCTCCACCTACGTGCTGGCTGCTGTCGAGCCTGTGGGCCTGCCGCCAGATGTGACGAAGCTCAGCGAGGGCGAACTCGGTGCTTCGCTGCGCAATTTGCGTCATTCGATCAACGCCTCGCTCAGCTTCAGCTTCTTTATCACCGCCGACATGAAGAAGGATCTGCAGGCCACGAAGCTCACCGGCACGCTGCCCGTGCTCTACGTCTTCCTCGCCCGCTGCGGTTGCCACATTCAAAACGTGGAAAATGTGTGGCTCGATGCCGAAGGCAAGGTGCTGACCGACAAGGAAACCAAGACACCCGGCGCACGCATCACCTTCCTCGGTGCCAAAGGTCAGCAACAGACGCTCTACTACTTCTCCACCAACATCGCGAGCTGGGCGCTCAAACAGGACGCCTCCTTCCTACGCTTCTGCGATGGGCTCGGCATGATGAACGGCTTCACCAAGTCCGCCTCGTATCTCATGCATCTCAGCGAGTTCACCACGATACGCGATTACCTCCTCACACACTGCCACACGATGACCCAGGACGACTCCGGCATCCCCTGGCGTGATTTCCCGCGCGAAAGCTGGGACGTGAAAGCCTTCGGCTGGTATCCGGGGCCTATCGCCCTCTTCAAGCAGCACTACCAGCCCGATCTCGCCGAGTATTACAAGAACAACGAAGTGCCCATGATCCCCTTCGGCATCGGCTATCAATGGCGGCCGAAGCAGAGCACGCTGATCTACGGCGTCTCCAAAACAATGGTGCGCAAGGCGATTCCGGTGGTGGAGGAGAAACCTGCAGCGACTCAGCGCTGAATTGGCGTAAACAACAACCGCAGCATCTCAGCATCATTCGGTTTTGAATCCTTCGCCAGTCGCACGATGATGAGCTTCTGCGACGGCACGATGTAGATGCGCTGACCGTAAGACCCGATGCAGGCGATGAGATCGGCTGGAGCGTTGCGGCAGAGGCAGGCGTTGCGCCAGGACTGCTCGTGCCATTTTTTATCAAGCAGCGACTCCACATCGACCTCGCGGGCAGATTTGCTTTCGGCGGCGTGGTTGTTCCAGAAGCCAAAGCCGAAGGCGCGGTTGGCGTCGCTGGTTTTGAGCGAAGTCAGAATGTCCTGGTTCTTCAGCAGCCAAGAGCCGAGTTCCGACCACTGGCGGGCGGTTTGCATGAAGCCGGCGGCAAGCAACGGCGAGCCGTGCTGATCCGGCAGGTAACGCTGCGAGCCGAGGCCGAGCGGGCCAAGCACCTTGCGCTCGAGATAGCGGGTGGGTGACTGCTTTTTCTCCCGAAGCTTCCGGGCGAGCAACTCGTGATACACCTGCAAGGCCGCCGGGCCGTAGATGAAGGACTTGCCAGTCGTGCCGACGAGCGCGGCCTTCAACGCCGAGGCCGTGCGGTCGTTATAGCTGTTTTCATGCAGGCCGAAGAGCGGCTCCATGCCGCTGCTGAAGTCGAGAAGCTGCCGCACGGTGATCTTGCTGCGGCGCTTGTCGCTTTGCCATTCGGTGATCGTATCGCTGACGCGGTCATCCAGCTTGAACAGACCGTCTTTCTCCGCCGCGAAGGCCGTGAGGCACCAGAAGGCCTTCGTGCCGCTGTAGATGCGATGCGGCTCGTGCTTCGTGTGCCCGTTCGTGTAGGACTCGTGCAGGATCTTGCCGTTCTGCTTGATCAGCAGCGCATGACCACCGTGCGCGGCGGAATACGCTGCTGCGGCCTGAATGCGCTCCGCAGGCAGCGGCTCCGTCGCATGCGAGGTCGAGAAAAAGGAGAGAAATGCCAGAGCGAGTGTCACCCAGCGAACATAGACCGTCATGTGCCGGTGGACAATCCGCCTTTGCATCGCATCATCCGCTCGCATGCGCATTCTCCTCGTCGAAGACCAGGCCAAGCTCCTCTCCTTTGCCAAAAAGGGGCTGGAGGAGCAGGGCATCCAGGTGGACGCCGTGAGCGATGGCGATGAAGCTTGGGAAATGGCCACCACGGTGCCGTATGACGCGCTGGTGCTCGACATCATGGTGCCGGGCCGCGACGGCCTGAGCATCCTGCGCGGCCTGCGGGAGAAGCGCAACACGGTGCCGGTCATCCTGCTCACCGCACGCACGACGCTTCCGGAAAAAATCGAGGGCCTGAACCTCGGCGCGGATGATTACATGACGAAGCCGTTCTTCGTCGAAGAACTGGCCGCACGCCTGCGCACCGTCGTGCGCCGCAAGGCGGGCGATGCCAGCCACCTGCTGCGCGTGGAAGATCTCTGCATCAACTTGCTCGAACGCAAAGTCAGCCGCGCCAGCGTGGACATCGAGCTAAGCACACGCGAGTTTGAACTGCTGGAGCACCTGATGCGCAGCCCCGGCCGCGTGTTTGGCCGCATGCAGATTTATGAGCACGTCTGGGGCTACAACATGGACCCCGAAACAAACCTCGTGGAAGTGTACATCCAGCGTCTGCGCTCGAAGATCGACAAAGACCACGACAAGAAGCTCATCCGCACGGTGCGCGGGGTCGGTTATGCACTGGGCGGAGGTTGAGAAGCCGTTCAGCGTTCGTAAACGCGTGCCGCAGCGGTGAATCCTTCCACCTCATCACCACCTTTGCCTGGAAAGACCTCAAACTTCAGCGTTCGCTCCGGCAGCACCTGGCAGAGCACGGTGCCTTTCACTTGGTCGCCATCCTGCCGCATTTGTATCTGGCCCGAGCTGCCGAGCTGGCCGTGGATAAGTTCGTATTTCACGATGCCGTCCTTCTCGCTGATGGTCGCAGGATCAGGCTGGTTGCCTTTCACCCAGAACTGCGCAGCACGGCCATCGTAGTTGCCGATGGAGATGACAACAATTTTGGGATCGAGGTGGTGATAGACAATGGCAAGATGGCCCACCCAGTAGTCGATGCGACGGTTGAGGCCGGCATAACCGCCGGTGCCTTGTTCATACCAGTTGCCGATGAGTTTGCCGTCAATGTCGTAGTCGATGCGGCCACCGAACGGCGGCACTTTGCGGGCGCATTTGGCGATGAGTTGGCCGCGCAGAGGTTCGTCGATGTAGTCGAAGGGATCGACGGTGTGCGGCTTCCATGGATCACGTTTCAAGAACTGTTCCGGCTTCACGAAGCCTTGGCGCGTGGTGCTGGTGTCGATCAGAGCGAAGTCGAAGGTCTGGTTGCCCACTTTGCCGATCACCTGCCCGGCTTTGACCGGAATGCGCACATTCACTGGCTGTCCAGGCTGCACACCGCCTAGCACCTGCTGCATGATGGAATCGTCCACTTTGACCAGATGATCGACGTAGCTCCAGACATGAGATGAGTGCTCGATAAAGACCTTCAAATCGACGGCACGATCAAACACCGTCGGATCAAACTGTGCCTGCCCACCTTGAGGATTCGGCCGCCATTGCAGCATGACGACGAAGCCATCGGCAACAGCGACGACATCGTAGAGCTGGCTGAAGTCGCGATCATCCATGCGCTGGCCCTGTTCATTGCGCTGGTTGCCACCCTGACCTTGGTTCACCGCACCCTTGGGCACGAGATACAGATGGTCGCTCGGCGTCGTGTGCCCGCTCTGCATGTTTCCCAATGGGATGATGTAACCAATATCATCCAGCCGCAGCGGAAAGCTCTGCAACTTCACCGGGCCTTCGCCCTTGGCCTGCCCACGGCTCCACATGAGATTGATTTGTTCGGCCGTGGAGGCAGCAGTTTTGCCCTCCGAATCAGCGTTGGGCATGAAATTTGCAGGCCTCGGCTCGAACAGCCGCATCTCATCGGCCCACTCGATCAACCAGCGATTTTCGGAAGCAATCGTTGTCTGCTGATTTCGAGGCGGACCCGTCACCGCGAGAATCCAACCGCTATCTTTGGTCGCCACCGCTCCAGGATCGGCCCCCATGACGCGGAAAGTGCCGCCGAGTTGCCAATTCGCACCATCCGCGCTCGTGGCGGTGAACAAGCCTTCGCCCGTTCCGAAGAAGGTGATCACCTTGCCATCTGACTGCGCATTGCCGAGCCAGCGGCGGCGGCCTTCGACTTTCACATCATCGAGGCGGGTGAAATTGAGTCCGTCCGTGCTGGTGGCGTGATAACCGACGCCATCGTTGGGTTGCATCTGCGGACCGTTGTTCGGACGTTGGCCGGGCTCGGGCTGCTTACCGTTGTCGGGCGAGTAGAGATGAAACACGCCTTGATGCAACGCGACGGCACAGTCGATCACGGAACGGCCTTCGATGCTGAAACGCACGCCTGGCTCGAAGGTGTACTCGATGCCGTCATTAGAAATCGCCGAGTGGATGCGTGGCAGGTCTTCATCGAACTGGCGGCCGCGCAGCGAGGTGAAATACATCCGCACGCGACCATCCGGCAGCGGCACGAGCGTGGGATCAAAGGGGAAACGCATGCCTTCGGGCAGGCCGTTCAATTTCATCACCACCGCATCCGTCCACGTTTTGCCTTCATCGGAGGAAAAATGAATCGCCACTTTGTCAAAGGAGGCCGGATCGTTTTCTGGGAAGTGCTGATGCGCCGCAATGAGCCTGCCGTCCTTCATGCGATTGATCGTTGGAACGCCTGCACGATCGAATTGGGCGAGCTTCTCAATGCTGCCGTCTGCTTTGGCGTGATAGACGAGCACATCGTTGTTCCAAGGGCCATTCTGCGACTGCGTGTCACGCTGCGGTTGGTTGAACGGAGGAAACGGTACAAGCGGATTGAACAACTCGGAGAAAAAATCCTGCGCTGATGCAGTCGTGAGACTGCACAGCGCGAACAGCAGGGAGCGCGTAACATTCATGGGGGTGGGAGAGCTGGTGATTGAACCACGCGGGCATCACCGATTGCCACCCGCTGTGGTTCTAACGCCGCCGTTGGCTCTTTTTGTGTCTGACGCTCCTGCTCGTGTGCTGGAACTCACCGCATCGGCATACCCAGCGGTCCCATACCGGGCATCTCGGGACGCGGATCACTCAAGTTGTCGGGAACCTTGCCCGCCCGAGCTTCCGCTTCGAGTTGTTGCCTGGTTTTGGCTGGAGGTGTGGTGGTTGCCGCACACGCGGATAACAAGACGGCGACGAGCAAGGTGGCGATGCCGGGAATCGATGTTTTCATGAGTGGTTGAGTTTGGATGTTGTTGCTAGGATGCGGGAAATCACTTGGGCAGTCTGGCGTTTAAATCTTCGACGTACTTACGGTCGTCGTCGCTGAGCAGTTCGAGAGACACTTCCACGGGCTTCTTGTTCACCATTAGACGCACTTTGCCATCGCGGATGAGCGTAGGCTTTTCAGGCAGCTTGGCGGGCGGAGCTTTTTCGACGGCTTGGCGAGCAGCGACGGGATTCGCGGCGTCGAATTCGATCACGGACTCCTCGAACGCGATAATCGCGCCCAACAGCGACCTGCCGTCCTTGCTCTTCCATTGTCGTGGCTCGCCGAGGATGAAATAGGAGGTGAGCTTGGTCTTGGTGGGCGCAGCGGGCTTAGTGGCGGCATTGATGCTGACCCCGCCGCTGCCACCGCTGCCGTTGAGATCGCGCGTTTCAAATTTCTTGCCGGTGGTGGGATTGATCACCTGCGCGCTGAGCGGCGCCGTCACCAGAAAGATGAAGAGAAATGCTTTCATGCCTCACAGGCTATGATGGAACCACCATGGCAGGCAAGCACCAATTCAATGCTAAGCGAGCGTGGCGTAGTCAATGGCCTGGAGGCGTGGCTGCTTGGCACCCATACGCGGAACGCAGGCGAGTAGTGCCTTGGTGTATGGGTGCTTGGGATTGCGCAGGATTTCATCGACCGGGCCGGTTTCGACGATTTCACCACGAAACATAACGGCGACGCGGTCCACGACGCTGCGGATGATGCCAAGATTGTGCGTGATGAGGATGATGCTCATATCGAGATCACGGCGTAACTCGGCCAAGAGGTCCATGATTTGCTTTTGAATGGTGACATCGAGTGCGGTGGTCGGTTCGTCTGCAATGAGGAGCTTCGGCTGCGTGCACAGGGCCATGGCGATCATGACGCGTTGCTGCATGCCGCCGCTGAGTTCATGTGGATAGGCCCGCAGACGCTTGCGCGAATCGACGATGCCGACTTTGTCGAGCCACTTCACGATTTCGTCGTCGCGATCGGCTTTGGCGACATCTGGACGATGCAGCGCGAGTGCTTCGCCGATCTGTGTGCGGATGGTGAGCACAGGATTGAGGGAGGTGCTCGGCTCTTGGAAGATGTAGGCGATTTCTTTGCCGCGAATAGCACGCAACTCGCGTTCGTTCATCTCGAGAATGTGATGACCGTTCAGCGACATCTCCTTGGCGGAGATGCTGGCGGGCGGTTCGGGCAGCAGGCGTGCCAGAGCGAGCGCGGTGGCACTTTTGCCACTACCGCTCTCTCCGACGAGGGCAATAGATTCACCCTGCTTGAGTGTGAAGCTGATACTTTTGACGGCTTTCACCGATTCCCCGTCATGACGGCCGAATTCGATCTGAAGATCGCGGATACGCAGCAATGGGGCGTCTTTTTTTATGGAGGCGTCGGACATGAGACTTCAGGTGGGTCGAGGTTGAACGATGCGGCTGACTTGGTTCAAACACAAGGCAACAAGCGCGATGCTGCTACCGGCGTGCAATAACGCCGAAGGGTCGGCGAGAGTTTGTGCGGCGTCCTGCATCGAGACATTCGCGAGTGGACGGCACCATTGTGCGAGCGGATCAACCAACTCCTCCAGCAAACGCGGCTGAATTGCGCAGGCGACGGCGATCCACAGTAGTGTCTGCGCAAAGACGGTGCAGACCCACGCCGCGAGGATTCGGAATTGCACCGGGGCGATTTGCTTGAGCCAGATCATACATTCCGAAGCACCGAGGACGCGTGCGGCATCGATGGGCAGTTGATCTTCGATGCTGTTCCACGCCTGATGCCATGCGGCGCTGCCGGCAACGAGCACCGCGAGCCAGAGAATAAGCCAGCACAAAACTGACATATTCGTCAGCGTCATCACTCCCAGCGCCCAAAGGAACCAAGGATGCCAGGCGAGCGCAGGGATGAAGCTACTGGAAGATTTCAGCCTGCCACGCAACACGAACAAGCAGACGCACAGCAGCGCCATCATTGCTCCGCCCGTGATGAAACCGAAAGCGATGCCGCTGACATCACCAGCGCGAATGGATTGGGCCAGCCAGCCACCCCAGCCCATGAAACGAAGCACATCTTCGACGATGAGAAGATAAACCGGTGCGATGAGGCAAAGCGACTGCATGCGCACACGCAGCAGCGGCAGCAACTGACGTAGATGATGCACCCAAAGCCGAGAGCTTTGAGGAACGCCGCGCGCACGAAGTGAAAAATCGAGATCTGCCGTCGCGGTGGCGTCCGTGATGACACATTCAATCACTTCACCGCACAATGGCAGCGCCAGCACTAGCGCCGGGGCCAGAAACTCCCATAACGTGCGTGCCAGCGTGGTCTGCCAGGTGCCCGCGGCTTCTGGAAGCTGCGCGTGCAGCAGCGTTTCGACTGGCCAACCAAGATGACCGATCCAACCGCCGATGAAACCCCACGCAACCGCGGCAATCGGCAGACAAGCGAGCGCACGGCCCAGCAAGGCGGTGATCATCTCCATGCGTGACCCAATGCGACGTGCGAGCAGCCCCGCCGCAAGGCCGATGCTCATCGCCAGCAGTAATGCGATGACGAGCACTATCAAACTCGAGCCACAACGTGCCCACAGGCCGGGCGCAGGCACATCCCAAGCGAACAGCGTGCTCAAACTACGCCGCTGCGTGAGCAGGAGGAGCAGGGCAGCGACCACACCGCCAAGGAGTAGACGCAATGGCAGCCAGCGGGGTGGTGTCGAAAAGTGCTGCGCATTCATCATTCAGCGGTGCGCATTTTGAGATTGATTGTCGGCGCTTTAAACTCGCGCATCAGTGGCATGGCCAACGAACGCAGCGTCCAACCGGCGGTCGGTTCCGCGGTTGACCTCACATTTTGCAATGAAGGCACGGCAGCGGCTTCATCATGCGTAGTAAAAAGCGTCAGCATGGGATGCAAAGGCAGTAGTTTTGCCTCCAACTCACGCACGCGTGCTGGCACATGAGCCGGTTCAACTTCCGCATCCAGCGTTTCGAGCAGCAGATCGATCTGCGGATCGCTGATGCCGCAGAAATTCGTGCCGCCTGATGCTGCCTGTGAAGAATGCCACCAAGGAAGCTGATCCCATGAAACCTCGAAGCGCTGATCCAGCAAAACAGCATCGAAGTGGCGCTCGTGAAGACGTTGCGCGAGCGTTTGCGCGTCCTCGACCGTTTCAATCGTCACCTTTGCCCCGATTTTTCCCCACTGAGCGATGAGTCGCTGCGCCGTCTGTGCATGTAGTGCATCGCTTGAAGGAACGAGCAGTGTGAACTGCAAGGTACGGTCTGGACTGCGCGCAAGGCCATCGACATTACGCAGCCAACCTTCATCCGTGAGTATTTTCTGCGCGGCTTCGAGTTGAAAAGGACTGCGTTTAGCCTGCGTGCTGAACCAGAGACCGGACGCAAACAAACTAGCATCCACATGGCCGAGGCGCCCGGGTAACGAGCGGATTAGATCGTCTGTGTCAGTGGCCAGCGCCAGCGCTTCACGCAGCCGCACACTTTTCAAGATGTCATGCCGCGTGTTCCAGAGCACGACGAGCCGTTGTCGTGGTGGCGTGAAGCGCATTTGCGTCAGATGCGTATGATCCGCCACTGAGGCAGGCCAGACGAGATCGATCGTACGAGTGCGAATGCCGATCTGTGTCATCAGTGGTGAGGCCGAGAAGTTAAACAGGAAACGTGCGGTCGTTTTCTCGTGATTAACCGGCACGAGAATGAGCGAACGTGCATCACGGACGGCGATACGATGAGTTCCAGCTCCAGATGGTGCTTGCCGGGTGAAATCAGCCTCCTGAGCATCAGGATGAGCCTGTAGCCACATCGCAGGTAACAAAGGCAAATCCACGAAAACCCCCAACGCCGGCCCGTAGCGCTTGCGATAGGTCACATGCAGACGCGAACCGTTATTTTGAACTTCGAGTGATTGAATGTGACGCAGCGCCTCGCGATTCGGCAGCGGCCAGTCGCGTGTGCGCAGGAATTCGATGGTGGCTCGCGCATCCTCTGCCGTGACTGGCGTGTTATTGTGCCAAATCTGCCCGGGGCGGATGTCGAGATCGAGCACCGGTTCACTCAGCGCACCGACTTCAGCCAGCGGATTCATCGTAGTCGGTTCGTTCTTGTTGGCGTCAAAGAAGCGATGCAGTTCATCGAGCAATCGTTGTGATGGACCTGCCAAGACGATCTCGCAGGCATTCGCGCCATCGAACCATACGCGTTGAATCTGCCGTGCTTGCGAGGAACCAGCGATGAATTTGTCCCAAGCCTGGCGCAATGGCGTGTGACGCTCGATGCGCCAAAACGCGATGGGCTGCACCTCCAACTCAGCAATAACTTTCAACGCGTTCTGAACACCCGATGAGTTGGCATCGTTGAAATTCAGCAGGAGCCTGTTCTCCACCACACGCACAGAAGTGAGATGCCACTCTGTCCAGCGGTTGGTCTCGCCGATCTGCGCCTGCAACAGTTCTTGCGCACGTTTGGCCGTCACATCATCGGCAAACCAACAGGTCACATCCTGTGACCAGTGCCACATTTCAGCGAGCGCTGGCTGTAAAGCACCGTCCGCGCCGATGCGGAAGAATGGCTCATGCACGAGATCGATGATTTCTCGTTCCACCTCGGTCGCGGGCAGGAAAGGATTCAGCGTTGGCACGCCCTGCGGCAGCATGACTACGATATCATCACTGTGCCGCGTCCGGCTGCGCTGCGACTCTTTCGCCGCCCACCACGCCACCGCTGCGATGAGCAGAGGGAAACCGAAAATGAGCGTGCGGGCGAGAATCATGCGCACGGAATGCTAAAGCGTGCGCATGGCGGGGGCAAGACATCGCTAGATGCCGCTCATCTCGCCCTCATCCGTGACTTGGATGCGCTCGGCGGCGGGAACTTTTGGTAGCGCGGGCATGCGCATCATGGTGCCGGTCAGAGCGACGAGGAAACCGGCACCGTTGGCGATTTCGAAGTCGCGCACGGTGATGCTGAAGCCGCGTGGGCGGCCGCGCTTCTTCGCGTCGTCGGAGAGGCTGTCCTGAGTCTTCGCCATGCACAGTGGTAGCTTATCGAAGCCGTTGCGGGCAAAGAGCTCAAGTTTGGCCTTCGCCTCGTCGGTGAGCAGCACGCCGTCAGCTCCGTAGATCTTCGTGGCGATAGCGGTGAGCTTCATTTCGACGCTGTCGTCGGGTTGATACAAGAACGGGAGCGGCTGCGATTCTTGCGGCAAAGCGGCGAGCACTTTTTCGGCGAGTTGCACGGCACCATCGCCGCCGTGGGCGAAAACATCAGCAGTGGCGCTGGGAACGCCGCGTGCAGCGCAGAATTCATGAACTAGGGCGATTTCGACATCGTCGTCGGTGTGGAAACGGTTGATCGCCACGATGACCGGACGCTGGAACTGCGCGGCGCTTTCGAGATGTGCGGCGAGATTTTCCAGGCCACGGCTCAGCGCGGCGGGGTCGGTCTGCGTGAGTTGGTCCAAGGCCACGCCACCGTGCATTTTCAACGCGCGAATGGTGGCGACGATGACGATGGCCGCGGGCGCAAGACCGGCCTGGCGGCACTTGATGTGCATGAACTTCTCACCGCCGAGGTCGAAAGCAAATCCGGCTTCAGTGACAGCGAAATCGGCATGCGCTAGCGCCATGCGAGTGGCGAGGACCGAGTTGCAACCGTGTGCGATGTTCGCAAACGGGCCGCCGTGCAGGAAGGCGGGCACGCCTTCGATGCTTTGCACGAGGTTCGGCATCAGTGCCTCGCGCAGCAGTGCCAGCATGGCTCCAGTGACGCGAAATTCTTTGGCGAAGACCGGCTCACCCTCCGGCGTGAAGCCGACGACGATACGTTCGAGGCGTTTACGCAGATCATGGAGCGATTCAGCAAGACACATGATCGCCATGATCTCGGACGCGGCGGTGATGTCGAAACCGGTGACGCGCTCGGTTGGTTTGCCCACGGCGGTGCGCACGCTGCGCAAGGCGCGGTCGTTCATGTCCATCACACGTTTCCACAGCACGCCTTCCGGCTTCACGCGTGACTCGTTATTGAAAAGCTGATTGTCGATGACGGCGGAGAGCAGGTTGTGCGCGCAGGTGATGGCGTGGAAGTCGCCGGTGAAGTGCAGATTGATGGCATGCGCAGGCCGCACGGTACTTTTGCCACCGCCAGTCGCGCCGCCTTTGCGACCAAAGACCGGTCCCATCGACGGCTGGCGCAGCGCGAGCGCGACGCTCTGCCCGATCTTCTTCAATCCTTGCGACAGACCGATGGAGACGGTGGTTTTACCTTCGCCGGCCGGTGTTGGTGTGATGGCGGAAACGAGGATCAGCTTTCCACGCAGCGGCTTTGATTGCAGCGCTTGGAGACTGACCTTGGCCATATGACGCCCGTGAAGAATTAAATGCTCGGGTGCGATGCCGAGGCTTGCGGCGATGGGGGAGATGTCCGGGTGCATGGGCGGTGGAAGCGCGCATGATGGCAAGCCATGCGGTGAAGCAAAGACTTTTCCGAAGGGGAAATCCGTTCATATATCCGCCTATGCCGCCCGAAAATCTGGAAGAACTCGAAGAACGCCTCAGCCGCCCGACTCCTGCCGTGGTGGATTTGATGCGCGTGCTGCCGGGCGACATCATCATTCTCGGAGCCGCAGGGAAGATGGGGCCATCGCTCGCTCGCATGGCGAAACGAGCCAGCGATGAGGCTGGCACGAGGCGCCGTATCATCGCCGTGTCGCGCTTCAGCACACCGGGTTCAGCAGAGGAATTGCAAAGCCATGGCGTCGAAGTCATCGCCAGCGACCTATTGGCTGCCAATGCCGTGGCCTATCTGCCCCACGTAGCGAACGTGATTTACATGGCAGGCATGAAATTCGGCTCGACCGGCCAGGAACCGATGACTTGGGCGATGAATGCATGGCTACCAGGCCTTGTGTGCGAGCGCTACCATCGCAGCCGTATCGTCGCATTCTCCACCGGCAACGTCTATGGCCTCGTGCCCGTCGAACGTGGTGGCAGCAAGGAGGAGGACTCTTTGAATCCTGCCGGCGAATACGCGATGAGCTGCCTAGGTCGCGAGCGCATCTTCCAGCACTTCAGCCAGACACGTGGCACGCCGGTATCGCTCATCCGCTTGAATTACGCCTGTGACCTGCGTTACGGCGTGATCGTCGATATCGCGCAAAAAGTTTGGAACGATGAGCCGGTGGATGTGCGCATGGGTTACTTCAACACCATCTGGCAGGGCGATGCGAACGCGCTGTCACTCCTCAGTCTCGCCAAGGCGCAAAGCCCCGCCTGGACAGTGAACCTCACTGGCACCGCCACGCTCAGTGTACGCGAGGTGGCGAAGCGCTTCGGTGAACTCTTTGGTAAGTCCGTGCAAATCGAAGGTAAGGAGGCACCCGATGCGTTGCTGAGTAATCCCTACCGCAGCTTCGTCGAACTCGGCATTCCCTTCGTCCGCGACGAGGAACTCACGGAATGGGTCGCCTCATGGGTCTCACGCGGCGGTGAATCGCTCGGCAAACCGACGCACTTTGAGTCACGCGACGGGCGCTTTTGAGGTTGTAAACAAAGGCACGTTCTCTGGCAACTTACTCAACCATGCATGCGCCGCACTTCGAGTTCAACCTGCAAGGCAGAGGTGGCACCGGGCGGGCCATCGAAATGCCCTAGCACGGGTGCGGCGTCATGGTAGTCGCGGCCGGTGGCGATTTTGATGTGGCGTTCGTCAGCAAGAGTGTCGTTGGTGGGATCAAGGCCGAACCAGCCTTTGCCAGGGAGGTGGATTTCACACCACGCGTGCGAGGCTTGGGCTCCGCGCAGGTGAGAATCGGGGCCGTTGTAGAGATACCCGCTCACATAACGTGTTGGGATGCCGAGAGCACGGCAGATACCGATCATGACGTGGGCGAAGTCCTGGCAGACGCCGCACTTTGTATGCATCACTTCGTTCATGTGCGTGCCAACGTGGGTGGTGTTGGGAGCGTAGTTCCACTCACGGAAAATGTGGTGCATCACAGCCTCGGCGACCTCGAAAACGTCATTGCGCTCTTCGCGAATGTCGATGCCGAGACGCCAGACTTCCGGACTGAGATCCACATACTTACTGCTGCCGAGGAATGGTTGCACCATGTCATCCAAGTCCGCTTTGAGCGCGGCAAACGTGACGCCGAGCGGTTTACCATCCAGGTAGGGACTAGTGGTGTTGATGGTCGATTGCGCCTCGATTGTGAGGCTGGAATGCGGCTCCGGCAGATCGAAGAAATGGACGTAGTTGAACCAGTTATCGCGAAAGTGCTGCAAGCGTGCTGGCGGATGCGTTTTCAGCAGAAAGAACTCGAGGCGAGACTTGTCATCCGTGGCAGGGCGGAGGCGCACCTCATTGTAACTATCACGCACCGGTAAGCGGTAAAGGTATCGCGTGCGGTGGAAGACTCGAAAACGCATGCGTCGGTGGTCGGGGGATCACTGCGCTTTGGCTACTGCTGGATTTGCATGTTTGCTTCTACCTTGGGGTGATAGGCTAAAAAGGACGCTTCCCCAATGACCGGGGCACTGTCGCCATAGAGAACGAAGGTCTGCAAAATGGAGGCACCGATGTCGTTAAGTTTGGACTGCAAGCGGTCAATGAACTCGTGCAGACCTTCTTTGAGCACTTCATCCATGGTGATGTAAGCAATATCAGCACGCAGCCTGCCGAGAAGGCGGACGGGCACTTTCATCTCTTCGAGGCGACCATTTCCACAAAGTGCGATGAGGGCGGTGTGCATGGCTTCAATGCACCAAGCGAAGGAACGCGGGAAGGTGTCATTCAGCAGAAGATACTCGACGATATCAACGGGGTTGAGCTTGTTGCTGCTATAGGCTTGGAAGGCATGCCAAGCTGAACTGGAGCGCAACAACGCGGCCCATCGCAACGGACGTGCCAACGGATTCGGCGGCATATCGAGCGAGATCGCGGAACATGTGTCGATCAGGCGCGTCGTTTTGTCTGCGCGTTCAAGGCAAAGGCCCAAACGCAGGAAATGCCAACTCTCATCACGCGGCGTGGTGGAAGCGGCGATGCCCTGAAATTGATAGGAGGCTACGAGCACCTTCTCATAGAACGCAGCACGCTGATTTTGGTGCAATGCGGCGGCTTCGGGAGACTCGAGGAAGAGACGCAGGCCATTGATGCACTCCCAAAGTTCATCGGAGATCTGGTCACGCACGGTGCGGGCGTTTTCACGGGCAGCGCGGACGCAGTTGAGGATGGAATTGGGATTGTCCGGGCGCAGCGCCAGGAAGAGGGCCACGAGTTCGCCTTCGATAGTGGTGTGAACCTTGTCGTAGCGCTCCTCGTCACCGGTGGTCATCAAAATGGGACCCCAGAACTGAGATTCGTCTGCGGCTTCTTCCCCAGCATCAAGCAGAAGGTCTTGGGTAGAGAGCAGCAGGCGGGAAAGATTTTCAGCACGCTCCATGTAGCGTGCCATCCAATAAATGCTGTCTGCGACTCGGCTTAACATGACTTTTTAAGGGGAGGAAAATTCAGAAGGTGGAAGAAATGACTCATGGGGTATTCGTTATTCGTCATCCCAAAGAACCCAGGTGTCCTTGCTGCCTCCGCCTTGGCTGGAATTGACGACCAGTGAGCCTTTTTTGAGTGCGACCCGGGTCAGACCACCAGGAACGACTTGGATGCGGTCGCCATAGAGCACGTAAGGCCGTAGATCGATGTGCCGTCCTTCAAAGTGATCTCCTTGGAACACCGGATGCCGCGAGAGTTGCAGCACTGGCTGAGCGATGTAGTTGCGCGGATTGGCGCGAATGCGCTTGGCAAACTCGGTCTGTTCTTCCTTCGTAGAGTGCGGCCCCATGAGCATGCCGTAACCACCGGACTCGTTCACGGCTTTGACGACGAGATTTGGCAGATTGGCGAGGATGTATTCGCACTCCTTGGGATCGACACCGAGATAGGTGGTCACGTTCGGCAGGATGGGATCCTGATCGAGGTAGTATTTGATCATCTTCGGCACGAGCGCGTAAACCGCCTTGTCATCTGCCACACCGGTGCCGATGGAGTTTGCAAGCGCCACATGGCCGCTCTGGTAAGCTTTCACGAGGCCAGGAACGCCGAGCAGGGAGTCTTTACGGAAAACGAGTGGATCAAGGAAGTCATCGTCAATACGGCGGTAGATGACATGTACCTGCTGCAGTCCCTTGGTGGTGCGCATGAAGATGCGGTCGTTTTTCAGCACCAAATCGCGACCTTCAACGATGGGCACACCCATCTGTTTGGCCAAGTAACAATGCTCAAAGTAAGCGCTATTGAAGACACCGGGCGTGAGGACGACGATATTCGGGTCGATCACGCTCGGTGGGGCCAAATGAGCCAATGTCTCGCGCAGCATCGAGCCGTAGGCATCCACAGGACGCACAGGCAGAGACTGGAGCAGACCGGGGAAGGTGCGCTTCATCGCGTTCCGGTTCTCCAGCATGTAGGAGGCACCGGAGGGGCAGCGGCCATTGTCTTCGAGCACAAAATACTCGCCTTTGCCATCGCGCACGAGGTCCGTGCCGCAGATGTGGATGTAGATGCCGTGGGGAACTTTGACGCCTTTGAATTCCGGCCGGAAATGCGAAGCGGACTCGACGAGTTCACGCGGAACGATGCCGTCCGTGATGATTTTTTGCTCGTGATAGACGTCGTTCAGGAAAAGATTCAGGGCGGTGATGCGCTGGATCAGGCCGGACTCCACACGTTCCCATTCCTTGTGGGGAATGATGCGCGGCATCAGGTCAAAAGGGAAAATGCGCTCCGTGCCTTGGTCATCGCCATAGACCGTGAAGGTCACGCCTTGGCGGAGGAAGACCGTGTCGGCGGTGCGCTGTCGTGCGGCGTATTCCGCAGGGCTGAGCGTGCCTATGCTGCCCGTGATTCCGGCATAATGAGTCCGCGCAGAATCCGGCGCAGAGAACATTTCATCGAAGAAGCTACCTGGTTGGTAGTCGTTAAACAGAGACGACATGGGATTTATAATAGCAGAGGCTGTGCCAGAGTTCACACGGCCTTTTTTAGGCAGGGTAAATCACGCTCCAAGTGGTTCCACGTCCACACCGACCTCCACGCTATGCTTCCCCCCGCCGGTGATAATGCCACGCACGGGGCTGACATCGGAAAAGTCACGGCCAATGGCAACGGTGATATGATCTAGCGAGGTAAAACAGTCGTTGGTGGGATCGAAATCGACCCAGCCAAAGCCGGGAACGAAGCAAGCCGCCCAAGCGTGCGAGGCATCGACCCCCACCAGTCGTGGTTTTCCCGCTGGCGGATGCGTGCGCAAATAGCCGCTGACGTAGCGGGCGGGCAGGCCCATCGCGCGTAGGCTGGCGATGGCGAGATGGGCGAAGTCCTGGCAGACGCCACGTTTCTTTTCCAGCACTTCGGCCAGCGGGGTGCTGATCGTGGTGGCCTTCGGATCAAACACGAACTCACGATGGATGCGGGCGCAGAGATCGGCGGTGGCAGCCAGCACCGGGCGGCCAGGCTTGAAGCTGGGCAGCGCAAACTCACGCAACGGCATTTCATGAACCAGTAGTGGGCTGCGAAACACGAACTGGCAGGGATCCAGCAGATCAAAGGGCACCGGATCGCGAAACAAGGCAGCCACCTGCTCCCAGGGCGGTGTTTGCGCCGGATCAGGCTGTAATACCGGTGACAGCTTCACGTAGCTGAGTGA
>Ga0209086_10000734_pt1 | contig 27666 bp, 40 predicted proteins | sample M_130207_XF_Meta_FD_187312 | JGI IMG/M metagenome (GOLD analysis project Ga0209086, IMG submission 187312) | Freshwater microbial communities from Lake Montjoie, Canada to study carbon cycling - M_130207_XF_MetaG (SPAdes) (version 2) | ecosystem: Environmental > Aquatic > Freshwater > Lake... | reverse complement strand
GTTATGTAGGAAATGCACCAAAACAAGCAACTAAAGTATTTTCTGTTAATGGAAAATCTGTATGTTTAACTGCACTTGGAGGTGGTCAAGGAGGAAAAACAGGGTTATATGAAATACCACCTACTAAAACTTGTAGAAAACTTACACCAACTGAATGTGAAAATTTACAAACCGTTCCTAATGGATATACAGAAGGAGTATCTAATACATCAAGATATAAAATGCTTGGTAACGGATGGACTGTAGATGTTATTGCACATATCTTTAGGAACATGAATGAACTATAGAAACAAAAAACTATTAGAGATTGTTAGAGAAGCTCCATGTATGATGTGTTCAATGGAAGATGGAACAGTTTGTGCAGCTCATAGTAATCAGTTAAGGGATGGCAAGGGGACTGGTATAAAGGCTAACGATTTTAGAATTGCAGCATTATGCCACCAATGCCATCACATGATAGATAATGATAAGATGTTAGATAAACATGATAGAATAGTAGCATGGGAAGAAGCACATAGAAAAACTATAGGATGGTTATTTACTAACGGACATTTGGGAGTTAAATAATGGGTAAAGGTTCAGCACCAAGACCGTTTACAGATAGAACTGTATTTGATGAAAACTTTGATAAGATATTTGGTAAGAAAAAAAAAGTAGATTATGAATACGAACTCAACGCATCTACTGGTGAAGTAGAAAAAAGATTTATAGAAGGAATATCCAAACCTAACGAAAGTCAATTTGATGGCAACTAGCCCAACGCAGTTAAGTCTAAAGAAATTACGAGAAGAAGGATATACAGTAGCAGTAGTAGAACATTGGAACGCATTTGCAAGGATAAGACAAGACCTATTTGGTTTTATAGATTTACTAGCTTTAAAAGGAAAAGAAGTATTAGCAGTACAAACAACCACAGCAAGTAATATGTCGGCTAGAGTAAAGAAGATAGCAGACCATGAAAATGTAGGTTCAGTTCGTGATGCTGGATGGACTATTCATGTACATGGATGGCATCAAGACGATAAAAAGAAATGGCATTGTAAAGTGAAGGATATATCATGAGCAACAGAGATAAAATACTAGCTTACCTTACAGAGCCAAAAACTATAAAAGCAATAGCAGAACATGTAAATGCTAACTATCACACTACTAAAAATTTGCTTGTAGCTATGAAGATGGAAGGGCATGTACACTCATTTAAAAATATTGATAATAGACTTATGCACTATTACATTCCACAACCACATCCACTACAATCTATATTTGGACACACAGTAAACTTTACAGATGCACAGATAAAAAGCATTACAATTCATAACGCAGATGATGCCAAACATAACTTGCAGCATAATACTACACGAGAAACATTTGGAGAAAGCATAACTTATACGTTAGGTCAATATGATTAGTATGCAACGCTTATTGTCCATCCTAGATGATTGGGCTTTATGGATGCAGTCAGATAATCATAGGTTAGGTTATCCATCTAAAAGCATAGGTATGTCATCCGGTGGAGAAAGTACCAGTGAGTCGTTTTCGGAGATGTGTTCTGCCCAGGACATGTCTAATCTTCGCACCATAGACGCTATTATCCACAGTTTGGATAAGCATCAACAAGACGCTATCTATACTAGATACTTAGATGCTAAACCAAAAATAGCCCATCATTGGCATTTAGAGATGGCTTACGATAATTTGCTTACTATGGCAGGAAGACGAATAAACGCATAATGTTGTTGAACAGAAATAGCAAAGTATGCTATAATACTACTTGTTGGACAACTCCTGTCCGTTAATAACGTAATCCCACAAAAGCCTGACTGCACTCTCTCCGTGGTTGGGCTTTTTCTTTTATATGACATTCTCAGTAACTATATGTAATTTATGCGGTGACCCTTTTGACTCTACCGAGTATCCGCTATGCAACGACTGTAGATATGAACACAAATTTATTAAATTAAGGAAAAGCTATGAAGAAACCAACAACGAAAAAAGGCAAGATGGCAAAAGTGGGCAAAGTAATGAAGGAATATAAAGCTGGTACATTAAATACTGGTTCTAAAAAAGGTCCTATTGTTAAGAACCCAAAACAAGCGATTGCGATAGCCCTTTCATCTGCAGGCATGGCTAAGAAGAAAAAATAATGGCTAAAGAATGTCCAGTCGTAACGCACGACATAAAACTTAATCTTAAGAATAGAGACTGGGCGTTTAAGAATGTAGGTTATGGTCCAGCTAATCCAGATGAACCAAACAAAGAATTTTGGAATGCCAGGGCAGATGAATGGCAAACTCCAGTAGAAACTGCCAAGACTATGCGTTGTGGTAATTGCTCTGCATTTATCCAAACTCCTGAAATGATGGACTGCATAGTTAATGGCATACAAGGCGAAGAGTCAGATAACGAAACATACGCTAACGAAGTAGTAGATGGTGCTAGTCTAGGTTATTGTGAACTGTTTGAGTTCAAGTGTGCTGCAGACAGAACTTGCTCTGCATGGTTAATAGGTGGTCCAGTAACAAAGCCTATGACTACTAAAGAAAAACAAACTCTTATTATGTCTAAACATCTTTACGGAAAGAAATAACATGAAACCAGGTTTATACGCAAACATTGCAGCAAAAAAAGCAAGAATTAAAGCAGGCTCTGGTGAGAAGATGCGTAAGGTAGGAAGTAAAGGTGCACCTACTGCTATGGCATTTAAACAATCAGCAAAGACAGCTAAGAAAAAGAAATGATTAAGAAGGGTAAAGAAACATTCTCAGGGTATAACAAACCTAAGAGAACACCAAGTCATCCTACTAAGTCACATGCAGTATTGGCTAAAGACGGTGACACAGAGAAACTAATACGCTTTGGTCAACAAGGTGTAAGTGGTGATAAAAAAAATACAGATAGAGCAAAGTCTTTTAAAGCAAGACATGCAGATAATATAGCAAAAGGTAAAATGAGTGCCGCTTACTGGGCAAACAAAGTAAAGTGGTAGTATAATAAGCAATGCTTAAAATATTTGTAGGATTTGATGGTAAGGTAGAGCCGGTAGCGTATCACACGTTCTGTCAGTCAGTCATTGAGAAGTCATCAATACCTGTTAGTTTTACACCATTAGCACTAAACACATTATCAGAATACAAAGAAACACACACAGACGGTAGTAACGCATTTATCTATTCACGCTTTTTAGTTCCATATCTATGTGACTTTAAAGGCATGGCACTATTTGTAGATGGCGATATGATATGCCGAACAGATATAGCAGAAATACTATGGGAACATGACCAAGACGAAGCTCTAAAAGTCGTAAAGCATTATTACCAAACAAAGCATCCTGTTAAATACTTGGGTGCAAAGAACGAAGACTATCCTAAAAAGAACTGGTCAAGCGTTATGTTATGGAATTGCGGGCATCATTTAAACAAACAACTGACACCACAGTTTGTTATGGATAAGTCAGGTAAATACCTACACAGGTTTGAATGGTTAAAACATGAAGACCAAGTAGGCAAGCTAGACGATACATGGAACTGGCTAGAGACAGAATACGAATACAACCCAGATGCTAAATTGATACACCACACATTAGGCACACCATGTTTTAAAGACTATCAGAATACAGACTATAGTCAAGAATGGTGGGACACATACCAAAGAATGATATACCCACTTAAGGGTAACAACAAAGACTCAGAACTATAACAGAGGGCAACCAACCTAAGGGAGTTGCAAAACAATGGATAACGAAGAACGAAAAAGACTAGCAGCAGAACGTAGCTCAGAAGTGAACCGAGGCAATACACATTCTAGTAAAAACAATAGGTTATGGGCGGAAACACTTAGACGTGCTGTTATACAATCAGATGCAGAACGCTTACGTATGATTGCAGAGGCTTTATTAGACAAAGCAGCCTCAGGTGATGTATCAGCTATAAAAGAACTAGGCGATAGATTAGATGGTAAAGCAGTAGCAACTACAGAGTTGACTGGATTAGATGGCTCAGATTTACCTTTAAGCATAGGATTAAGGTTTGTTGAACCCGATACCAAGCCAGACTGAACCCTTAGCTGACTTTCCTAAGAAGCTACAATTCTTATTTGACCCACATAGATACAAAGTAGCTTATGGTGGTCGTGGAAGTGGCAAGTCATGGTCTATGGCTAGGGCATTACTATTACAGGCAAGCAATAAGCCATTAAGGATACTGTGTGCTAGAGAAATTCAAAGGTCTATTAAACAATCTGTTCACACTTTACTTAACGACCAAATACAGGCACTTGGGCTTGGTCCATTGTACGAGGTCTTGGAGTCAGAAATTCGTAGTCGTAGTGGTTCAAGTTTTAGTTTTACTGGTCTTGCTACTAATACTGTTGAGTCTATTAAGTCTTTTGAAGGTTGTGATATTGTTTGGGTAGAAGAAGCTCAGACAGTTAGTAAGAAATCATGGGACATATTAATACCTACAATACGTAAACCTAATTCAGAGATATGGGTATCATTCAACCCTAATATAGATACAGACGATACATACAATAGATTCGTGGTTAATCCACCAGAGAACGCTAAGGTTGTTAAGGTTAATTGGACTGACAATCCTTGGTTTCCTGAAGTACTAGAGATAGAACGTCAACATAGCGAGAAGACCAACCCTGACTATGACAACATCTGGGAAGGTGATTGTAAGGCTGCTGTAGATGGTGCTATATACTCTAACGAGATACGTGAAGCACAAGAAGGTAACCGTATAACAACTGTGCCTTATGACCCTATGATGAAAGTTCATGTAGTAATGGACTTAGGATGGAACGACAGTATGTCAGTTATCCTGTGTCAAAAGGGTATATCAGACTTAAGAGTCATTGGTTATATAGAAGATGACCACAGAACATTAGATAGCTACTCTGCACAACTAAAGAACTTATCCTATAACTGGGGTACAATGTTCTTACCACATGACGGACAGTCTAAAGACTTTAAGCATGGTATATCAGCAGAAGAGATTATGAAGAAGTTAGGATGGGATATACGTATCGTGCCTAAAGCAGATATAGAGTCTGGTATTAAGTTAGCACGTATGAACTTCCACCGTATATACTTTGATAAGTCAGCACAAAGACTTGTTGAATGTTTAAAGAATTATCGCAGAAGTATAAACTCTGCAACCAACGAACCTGGTGCGCCATTGCATGATGAGTTTTCACATGGAGCAGACGCATTCAGATACTTATGTACCTCTATAGAAGCTATGAAGAACGAGTCATGGTCTAAAGAGAAGATACAATATAATACTAGAGGGATTGTTTAATGGCAAAGTTACAAGACATGGAAATCATAGCTCAGGTAGAACTTGAAGAAAGTATGGCTTATGGTGTCAATGACTCTTCACTATCTAATGATAGAGCAGATGCAATTGACTATTACCTAGGTCAACCTTTTGGCAACGAAGAAGAAGGTCGTTCACAAGTAATTAGCTATGACGTACAAGATACGATTGAAGCTGCATTACCACAACTCTTAAAAGTATTCGTAGCTGGTGACAAGGTGATTCAGTTTGACCCTAAAGGTCCTGAAGACCAAGACGCAGCAGAACAAGAAACAGATTACATTAACCATGTAGTAATGGAAAAGAACGAAGGGTTCAAGACATTCTACGTATGGTTTAAAGATGCACTACTCTCTAAGAATGGCTATGTAAAAGTTTATTCAGAAGATGAAGAAGAAGTAGAAGAATACGATTACAAAGGTTTAACTGACGCACAACTACAGATGTTGGCTTCAGATGAGAATACAGAAGTATTAGAACATACTGCTTATGCTGACCCAAGTGTCAACATGGATGTTATCTATCAACAAGCAGCAATGAATGGTGTAGACCCATCTACTATTGTTCAACCTATGCTACATGATGTTAAGTTAAAGGTTACAGAGAAGAAGACAGAGATTAAGATTGAGAACGTAGCACCTGAAAGCATTATGGTATCTGTAGAAGTTACTGGTCCTAATCTAAAAGATGCACGTTTTGTTCAGCATAGAGAAGTCATGCAGTTAGCTGACATTGCAGAAGCATTTGACAAGCCATTAGAATACATCAAGTCTATTATGTCAGACCTTCGTGATACGTTTGAAGAAGAGTCTAATGCACGTGATATTTATGATGAAGAATACGATAGAGCTATTGAGTCAGGTGAAGCATTAGTTAAAGATACCTATATTAAAATAGATGGTGAACGCTATAGAGTTGTTATCCTAGGAAACACAGTTCTTTACAAAGAGAAGACTGAGGTTGTTCCTTTTGCATGTATCACTCCTATGATAATGCCACATAGACATATTGGTCGTTCTTATGCTGACTTGACTATGGACATTCAGTTAATTAAGTCAACACTTATTCGTGGTCAGTTAGATAACATGTATCTAGCTAACAATGGTCGTTATGCTATTTCAGACAGAGTAAACCTAGACGATATGCTTACTTCACGCCCAGGTGGTATTGTTCGTGTAGAAGGTGACCCAGGTTCAGGCATTATGCCTTTATCACATCCACCACTACCAGCATCATCATTCGGTATGGTTGAATACATGGACTCTATGAAAGAAAAGAGAACAGGTGTTACAGCTTACAATCAAGGATTAGATGCTAACAGTTTAAACAAGACAGCTACCGGTGTAGCACAGATTATGAATGCGTCTCAACAACGTATTGAGTTAGTAGCTAGAACATTCGCAGAGACAGGTGTAAAAGAACTATTTAAACTTGTTCACAGATTAGTTAGAACTACACTTACTAAACCTGACATTGTTCGTATGCGTAACAAGTGGGTAGAAGTAGACCCTAGAGAATGGGAAGACCGTAATGACTTATCTATCTCTGTAGGCTTAGGCGCAGGTAATAAAGACCAACAATTGGTTCACTTAACATCTATCTTGAATATGCAAAAAGAAGCTATCCAAATAGGTTTAACTAACCCAGATAAGATTTACAACGCACTAGCTAAACTTACACAGAACGCAGGCTTTAAGAACCCTGAAGAGTTCTGGACTAACCCAGCTAATACTCCTGAGCAAGAAGGTCAGAAACAAGACAAGCCTTCAGAAGCAGAGATTATGGTGCAAGGTCAGTTACAGATTGAACGTGAGAAAGCACAAGCACAGTTACAACAAGAACAAGTACGCTCACAGAATGATGTTATTATTGAACGTGAGAAGATAGCAGCACAAGCTGAGTTAGAAAGATTTAAGGCTCAACTTAAAGCAGAAACAGACTTAGCAATTGCACAAATTAAAGCACAATCAGGAGTAATGTATGGCTAATGAAAGACTAGCAGAAGCAGGCGCAGTTATTGTAGGTAAAGCAAGTACAGCACCAGCAGGTTCAGTATCACGTTTAGCTGGAGCAGGTGCAATAGAAGCAAATATGATAGACTATAAGACTGCATATTCTGCTCCTGTTAGCGGATTAACTGTAAAAGGCAGATTGATTAATAAGGCTAAAGGATACATTTAATTGACTAAACCATTAGAAGAGATTAAGTTAGGTGAACAAGCAGCACAAATATTAGATAATCCTGTATATAAGGATGCTATAGAACGTGTTAGAGATAACATTGTCAACAGTATGACTAATAGTCCTATTGGTGATGAGAAGACCCACAACAGATTAGTAATAGCATTACAACTATTAAACCAAATAAACAAGCAACTTACTGACGTTATGCAAACAGGTAAGTTAGCATCTATCCAAACGGATAAGCCAAGATTTAAAGTATTTGGGTAAGGACAAACCCACTTAAAGTCTACTTCGGTAGGCTTTTTTATTGTCTAATTTCAAGGAAACAAAACTATGAGTGACCAAGTCGCAGAACAGTCACCACAAAGCCGATTAGAGGCTATGTTAGGTGATAGTGTTGAGTCAGATGTTAAACCACCTGAACTTCAAGACGAAGAAGAACAAGCACCACTAGAAGCTGAGGCTGAGGATACTGAAGAAGTAGAATCAGAAGAAGCAACAGAAGACCCAGATGACCAAGCTGAGGAAGAAGAACAGTCGGAAGATGAAGTTCCTGCTCTCCTTAAGTTAAAGGTTAATGGTGAAGATGTTGAGAAGCCACTAGACGAAGTCGTAGCATTAGCACAACAAGGCTTAGACTACACGCAAAAGACACAACAAGTAGCAGAACAACGTAAAGAGCTAGAAGCGTATGCTGAGAGTATAAAAGCTCAAGAGCAAGCCTTTCAAGAACAGATGCAACTTAACAATGTGTTAATTGAAGATGTAGCAAAAATCACATCATTAGACCAACAACTGAACCAATATGCTAACGTGAATTGGAATCAATTGTCTGATAATGACTTTGTGGAAGCGCAAAAACTTTTCTTTACATACAACCAACTACAGCAAGAACGTAGCCAACTCGTTTCACAGTTTGAAGTCAAAAAGCAACAAGTCGTTCAAAAGCAAACGCAATTGATGGCTGAGAAGATAGCAAAGGGAAAAGAAATCCTAGCAAAAGAGATACCAAATTGGAGTCCTGAGACTAACCAAGCATTGTTATCTACTGGCAAGGACTATGGATTTTCTGATGTCGAACTCAACGCAATTGTTGACCCTCGTCACGTAAAGGTTCTGCATGACGCTATGCAATGGCGCAAACTACAACAAAATTCAGTTGTGAAGAAAAAGGTATCAAACGCTAAACCAGTGGTGAAACCTGGGTCTAAAGATACCAAAGCGGAAGCTAACTCTAACCACCGTAACCTACGTGAGCAATTACGTAAGACAGGTAAGTCAGATGCAGCTACAAAACTTATAGAAAATATGCTTTAATTTAAAAGGAAACCATAATCATGGCAGTATCAGCAACCAATAGTTATACCGGTAAAGGTATAGCAGAGTCTTTTGAAGATGTGATTTTTGACATCTCACCAGAAGACACACCATTGTTATCAATGGCAAAACGTATGTCAGCAGGTCAAACTTACCATCAATGGCAAACAGACGCTTTAGCAGCAGCAACTACTAACGCAGCAGTCGAAGGTGATGACGCTTCATACGCAACATTAGCAGCAACAACAGTATTAGGTAACTATACTCAAATCTCACGCAAAACAGTTCAAATTTCAAACACATATGACGTAGTACGTAAGTATGGTCGTAAGTCTGAAGTTGCTTACCAACTTATGAAAGCTGGTAAAGAAATGAAACGTGACATGGAGTATGCTATCGTACGTAACCAAGCATCATCAGCAGGTGGCGCAGCAACAGCTCGTACATCAGCAGGTATTGAGTCTTGGATTACTAACCGAGTATTAGCTACAGGTTCTACAGCAGGTTCTACTCCTGGTTTTTCAGGTGGAACAGTTGCAGCACCTACAGATGGTACAGCAGTTACATTTATTGAAGCAGACTTAAAGTCAGCTTTACAATTAGCATGGTTAGATGGTGGCGAACCATCAGTTATTCTTATGTCAGCAACTAACAAAGCACGTTTCTCTGGCTTTGCTGGTATTGCTACTAAGTACAACAATGTTCAAGGTACAACACAAGCTACTATTACTGGTGCAGCAGACGTTTACGTTTCTGACTTCGGTAACCACACTGTGAAACTTGACCGTTTCATGCGTGATGCAGCAGTTCTTTGTATTGACCCAGGTTATGTTGGTTTAGCTTCACTCAGACCTTTAAGCAAAGAAGAACTTGCTAAAACTGGTGACTCAACTAAGTATCTATTAACAGCAGAATATGCTTTAGTAGTACAGAACCCTGACGCACATGCAAAAGTGCAAAATACAGGTGCTTAGTAATTAGATGTGATATAATGGAGGGAGTTAATTCTCCCTCTGTTGTATTTAATTATGCCAATATTATTTGACCACAATAGCGTAACAGGTGTAAGTCAGTACTTTGACTATGACCCAGCTAAAGATACATACTACCTAACTAGCACACAAGACATTAGTGGCATGTTAGACAATATTAAAAAGTCTAGAGATAACCCTGAAGTTTGGAATGAAGGTGTTAAGCAAGAATGGGCGCACTTTGCTAGTATTCCACCTGTAGTGGAAATGCAGTTAAAGCAAAAGGGTATAGACATGTATAACCCTAACCAAACAAAAGAACTTATAAAAGAAATAAACGAAAACTATCCATACTTGAAACTAACTACTAAACGTGGATAAAGACGAATTAAAGAACGTACAGTTAGCAATACATGACCTTATACAAAAAGAAGATTATGAGGTAGCTTTACCTATTATTAACGAAGTATTAATGGTCTATCCTAATGATGCAGCTACATTACATTTTCTAGGATACATCTGGTTGATGGGTGAAAAGCCTGCATTTGCATACCAGTTATTCCGTAGGTCACTACAAGAATCACCAAACAATAAAGCATTATGGACATCTCTAGGTCGTGCATGTCATGAAATGGATATGTTTGATGAAGCTATTAAATACTTCTTAAAGTCAGCAGAGTTAGACCCTAACTATGCACTAGCTTATGCTAACGCTTCTGCTTCACTTGTTCAGATGTCTAAATGGGAAGATGCAGAGAAGTCAGCAAAGATGGCTCTAGAATGCAATCCTAACGAACTACACGCACAATTAAACCTAGCACATAGTTACCTAGCTAAAGGTGAATGGGAAAAAGGTTGGATAGAATGGGACAAGTCACTAGGTGGAAAGTTTCGTAAAGAGATAGTCTATAAAGACGAATTTAAATGGAATGGTTCATCAGGTAAGAATTTAGTTATCTATGGTGAACAAGGTTTAGGTGATGAGATATTTTATGCGTCATGTATTCCTGATGCTATAACTATTAGTAACAAAGTATATATAGAGTGCGATAAACGATTAGAAACGCTATTTCAACGTAGCTTTCCTAAAGCAGAAGTATATGGCACACGTAAAGAAGAAGATGCGAGGTGGGTAGATGGAGTTACAATTGATGCAAGATGTGCTATTGGTGGGTTACCTCAGTTTTGTAGACCAACGAGCAAGTCTTTTCCTGGGACTCCTTTTCTAGTACCTGATACAGATAAGGTTGAGATGTGGAAAGCCATGTTTAAACCATGGGGTAAGATAGTTATAGGTATCACTACTAAAGGTGGTACATTTAGAACAAACTCTAAAGGTCGTATTCTTACAAAAGAAGACTTACAACCACTACTAAAACGCAAAGATATACAGTTAGTTAGTTTAGATTATAGCGTAGAAAGCAAAATTGAAGGTGTTAAGTACTTTGAATTAGCGTCAGACGCAAAAGATTATGATGATACAGCAGCTCTTATAGGAGCTTGTGATATGGTTTTAGGGGTCAATACTACAGCTTTACATTGTAGTGCTGCTATGGGCGTTAAAACATGGTGCTTAGTACCTAAATATCACCAATGGCGTTATGCTCAGCCAAGTATGCCTTGGTATAGACACATGAGACTAATTTATCAAGACGATAGAACATGGAAAGAAGTCATTGAACAACTTAATCTCTAACGAATATAGAGACATGCAGACAAAACTGCATGAGAACCCTGACTATGGGATAGCAAGTACATTCTTTGCACCAATCGTTGATGATGTTATACAGAGTTTTGGTATTACAAGTTTATTAGACTACGGTGCAGGTAAATGTAGACTAAAAGATAGCATGAAGTCAGAAGTAATCTACACTCCCTATGAACCTAGTAATCCATTATGGAGTCAAACACCAGAACCAAACGAATTTGTAACATGTATAGACGTTCTTGAACATATAGAACCTGAATTACTAGATAACGTGCTAGATGATTTAAAAAGAGTAGTAAATAAATACGGACTATTTACAATACATACTGGTCCAGCAATGAAAATATTACCAGACGGTAGAAACGCACATCTTATACAACAACCTTTAGAGTGGTGGAATAAACATCTCAGCACTCGCTTTACTATAGTTAAACAAGTAAAGATAGATAACGGTTGTATCGTATTAGTTAAAAAACAATAAGGATTACGAATGGCATTTACAAACTATACTACCTTTGTATCAACGGTAGAAAGCTATCTAGCTAGAACAGACTTAACAACTGTTATCCCTGACTTTATTCAGATGGCACAGTTAAGAATGAGTCGTGACTTAAGAACAGAGGCTATGTTAAAGGTTGCAACTACTACAGCTACAGATAATAAAGTAGCGTTTCCTACTGACTTTCTAGAGTTAAGAGAGATGCACTTCCAGGGTAACCCACCTATTATCTTAGAGTTTCAATCACCTGACTTGTTCTTCCGTAATGGTCAAACATCATTATCAGGTCGTTCCCATTTCTTTACAATGTTAGGCACAGAGTTCCAGTTTGCACCTAGCCAAGATGCAACTTACACCATTCAAATTTTATACTATGCTCAACCAACATTTATTTCTAGCACAACAGCTAGTAACTTGTATTTAGCATACTACCCAGATGCTTTGCTTTACGCAACATTAGCAGAAGCAGAACCTTATTTAATGAACGACCCAAGAGTAGCAACATGGTCATCATTATATGATAGAGCAATTGCTAATATCAAAACAAGTGACTTAGGTCAAACATACGCATACACCACATTAAACGTAACACCACGATAAGGAAAATATTATGGCAGAAATCAGTAACTTTTTAGAGAACGCACTTATTAATGCAACTCTAAGAAACACAACATACACATCCGTAGCAACAGTATATGTATCACTATGGACTTCAGACCCTACAGACGCAGGTAGTGGCACAGAAGTATCTGGTGGTTCTTACGCTAGAACTGCTGTCACATTTGCAGCACCTTCTAACGGTGTAACTACTAACTCTGCTGACGTAACATTCCCAACTTGTACAGCTTCATGGGGAACAGTAGGTTGGATTGGTATTAATGATGCTGCTACTTCAGGTAATCTTTTATACCATTCACCTTTAGATACGTCTAAAACAATTGACTCTGGTGACATCTTTAAGATTTCAACAGGCAATCTTTCAGTTACATTAGCGTAAGGATAACTCATGGCTCTAGTAGTCAAGGATAGAGTACAGGAAACTACTGTAACCGTAGGCACTATTGCACTTGTGCTTGCAGGTGCAGTTACTGGCTTCCAATCATTCTCTGTTATCGGCAATGGTAATACTACTTACTACGCTATTGTAGGTGGTGCAGAATGGGAAGTAGGTATTGGAACTTATACAGCTGTAGGCACTGCTTTATCTCGTGATACTATATTATCATCTAGCAATGGTGGAAGTGCAGTAAACTTCAGTACTGGTACAAAAAATGTATTTGTTACATATCCTGCTGGTAAAGGTATATACACAGACGCCAGTGGTAATGCTATTGCATTAGGAACTCCAGCATCTGCAACTCTTACAAATGCTACAGGATTGCCAATTTCTACAGGAGTTAGTGGTTTAGGTACTAATGTAGCTACATTTCTTGCTACACCTACAAGTGCTAACTTGGCAGCAGCAGTAACAGGTGAAACAGGTTCTGGTGATTTAGTATTTGCAACATCACCTACTTTAACTACACCAATTTTAGGTACACCTTCATCTGGAACTTTAACAAGTTGTACTGGACTTCCCTTATCTACAGGAGTTACAGGTACACTTCCAGTAGCAAACGGTGGTACTGGTGCAACTACATTAACAGGTATTATTAAAGGCAGTGGTACATCTGCATTTTCAGCAGCTACATCAGGTACAGACTATTCTGCAGGAACATCAGCAAATACTACAGGTTTAGTATATAGCACAACAACTACAGGTGCTTTAACAACAGCTACAGCAGCTCAAATTGTTGCAGCAATCAGCACAACAGCAGTTACTAATGCAACTAATGCCACTACAGCAACTACAGCTAATGCTTTAAATACAAGCAATTCATATACTGGTGTTAATTTTACTGCAACTTCTGATAGAAGGCTTAAATCTAATATCAAAACTATTGATAATGCACTAAATAAAGTTATGGATTTACGTGGAGTAACATTTGATAGAGACGGAATAAATAGTCTTGGTGTTATAGCACAAGAAGTTCAACAAGTATTGCCTGAAGTTGTAGTAGAAGCAAACGACGATATGAAAACTTTATCTGTAGCTTACGGAAACATTGTAGGCGTATTAATTGAAGCTATTAAAGAGTTAAAACAAGAAATAGATGAATTAAAGGTTAAATAACATGACAATGAATTCGTCAGGACCAATTAGTTTAAATGGTACTACTGCTGGAGTAGCTATTGCTAAAGAATTAAGACTTCCTGGCTCTAGCACATTATCTTTAACTGATACAGATGTCAGAAATTTAGCTGGTATACCTACTGGCAACATTATTATGCCTACAGATTTCTATGGTAAAACGCTTTCATATACTGCTAGTTATGTAGTTGTAGCTGGTGGAGGCGGCGGTGGTGGTACTCGTGGTGGTGGCGGTGGTGGCGGAGGATATTTAAGTAGCACAGTCACATTAGTAGCTGGTTCTGTATATACAGCAACTATTGGCGGTGGTGGAACAGGTAATCTTGGTCCAAGTCCGGTGTCTGCTCCTAGTGGTACGGATACTAGCCTTTCTGGAACACCAATTACTACAATTACATCTACAGGCGGCGGTGGAGGTGGTAACTCTAATCCACCAGGCTCTCCAGGAACAGCAGGTAGAACAGGCGGGTCAGGTGGTGGTGGTGGTGCTAATAATAGCCCAGCTGGAACTCCTAGTCCTGCAAATGGTGCAGGTGGAGCTGGTACTCCAGGACAAGGTAATGCTGGTGGCACTGCTGTTTCACAAAGAGGTGGAGGTGGTGGAGGTGCTGGTGCAGTTGGGTCAGCTGCTTCAACAACAGCAGGTCCTGGAGGAGTTGGTTTACAATCTCCAATTACAAGTAATTATTATTCTGGTGGTGGTGGTGGTGGTCTTAACGCTACTACAGGTGGTGGTACTGGTGGAACAGGTGGTGGTGGTAATGGTGGTATGAACTCACCAGGAGCTGTAGCAACATCTGGAACTGCTAATACAGGTGGAGGCGGTGGTGGAGGTGCAGCACCAGGCGGAACTCCTAATAGAGGTCAAGGTGGTGCAGGTGGAGCTGGGGTAGTTATATTATCAGTACCTACAGCATTGTATTCAGGCACATATGGACCACCAGCAAATGTAAGTACAGCACCCAGTGGTTCTAATACTATTATTACATTTACAGGCACAGGAACATACACAGCATGAGTCACTTTGCAAAAGTTGTTGATGGCATAGTAAAAGAAGTGCTTGTTGTTGAACAAGACTTTATTAATGAAGGTCATTTAGGTGAGCCATCATTATGGATACAAACATCATATAATACTCGTGGCAATATACATTATGGACAAGACGGACTTCCTGATAATGGTGTTGCTTTAAGAGGTAATTACGCAGGTATTGATTATATATACGATAAAGAAAATGATGTATTTTATCCGCCAAAACCTTTTGAATCTTGGGTAATAAATACATCTACTTGGTTATGGGAATCGCCTTTACCTTACCCTACAGATAATAAAGAATATATATGGAATGAATCTACATTATCATGGGATGAAAGTACTGTATAATATACTTTTGTAATTAAAGGGTATATATGGCTTGGCTATTTCATACAGATACAGTAGAGAATTGGGCATTTGCAGAGAATGTATTTACACCTGAAGAATGTAAAAAAATTATAGAATTTGCTAATAAAAAAGGTAGCAAAGCAGAAGCTGGTGTTTATACAAAAAACAATACCAGCGTTGTCAATCACACGATTAGAAAAAACAAAGTAGTATGGCTTAATGAGAGAGATGATTTAGGTTGGATGTATGAAAAATTATCTAATATTATACCAGCAATAAATGACCAATACTTTAAGTTTGACTTATATGGATTCTGTGAAGATATACAATTTACAGAGTATGGTCCAAAAGGTGACCATTATAAGCAACACATGGATAAAGTTTTATATGGTACATCAAGAAAATTATCTATAGTAGTTCAATTAACCGACCCTAAAGATTATAAGGGTGGGGAGCTACAAATATTTGAAGGTGGAGAACCAGTTGTAGTTACAAAGCAACAAGGTATGGCTACTTTCTTTCCATCATATATGTTACATCAAGTAACACCAGTCACTAAAGGTATGCGTCATACATTAGTTATGTGGGTAGCAGGTAAAAACTTTAAATGATTAAACAGTTAAAAGATAACAATTATTTATTCATAGACAATTTTATCACTCCTGATAAAGCAAACAAAATGTATAAGCAATTTCAGGATGATGCTAAAAACTTTCCTGAATCATTTGTCAAAGATGAACAATGCCCTAAGTCATTAGCAATCTATAACTATAGATGGGTGCTTGGGTTATTAGCAGAAAAAGTTGCATTTATAAATAAAGCAGTAGGAGAACCTTTATTACCTACTTATGCTTACTCAAGAATATATGCTAAAGGCGAAGTGTTAAAGAAACATACAGATAGACCAGCTTGTGAAGTAAGCGTTACTTTAAATCTTGGTGGCGATAAAGATTGGGATATTTACTTTACTAAGCCCAATGGTGAAGTAGTGAGTCAAAACTTAAAGCCAGGACAGGCTGTTATATATCTTGGTATGCAATCTGAACATTGGCGAGATGCTTATAAGGGAAAACATTACGGTCAAGTATTTTTACATTATGTTAGATTAAATGGAGAATATTGGAATCATTGCTTTGATAAAGCAAGATAATATTAAATTTTAAGGAGTTAAATATGTTTGGTATAAGTGCATTTTCACAAACACCATTTAGCTCTTTAGCAGCAGGTGGAACGCAGTTTGCAAATGCTAGTATTACTGCTACCGCAACAGTTACAGTTACCCTAAGCGGTTCATTAGTATTTGGTAATGCAACTATAAATGGATTTGCAGATGTATCTGCTATAGCCAATAGAATACAGTTTAGTAGTGCATCCATTACAGGAACTGCCATTGTAAGTGCTACCGGTGGTTCTATAGCGTTAGCTTCGGCAAGTATTACAGCAAATGGCACAGTCACTTGTATAGGTTCATTACTACAATCTGGTAATGCTTCTATAACAGCCAATGCTACAGTTACAGCTAATGGATTCCGCATACTATCAGGCATAGGTTCTATTACAGGAACAGCTACAGTAACAGCACTTGGTGGTTTAGTAAACTCAGGTAATGCACAAGTAAATGGGTTTGCTTTTGTTACAGCAAGACCTAACGCTATATTCGCAGGATATGCTTATGTAGAAGGTATAGGAGCAGTTACTGCTAAAGGCACAATACAAGGTGAAGGATGGACACCTGTTACTCCAGGCGCAGAAACATGGACACCAGTATCAGCAGGTTCAGAAACATGGTCTGCAATATCACCGTCTTCAGATACATGGACAACAATTACAGCAGGAACAGAAACTTGGACTGATACAACTCCAAGTATAGACATTTGGTTACGACAAGGATAAAAGATGGCAAAGAATAAAATTTCAGAATTTAGTGCAACCGCAGCAGATAATACCGATATAACTAATATTAATATTGCTGAAGGATGTTCGCCAGCTAACGTAAATAACTCTATGCGTTCACTTATGGCTTTACTTAAAGACCAACAAGCTGGCACAAGTGGTGATAATTTTTCAGTAGGTGGCAATCTTGCTGTAACAGGCACAAGTACACTTACTGGTAATGTTACTGCTCCTACGCAAGCACCTGCTGATAATACAACTAAAGTAGCTACAACTGCTTTTGTAACTGCGGCAGCTACAGCAGCTTTAGCAGCAGATAATACATGGACAGGCACACAAACATTTAAAGACGATAAACTTTTTGTTGTTGATGGAACTGACATCACAAAAAAATTAGCTTTAGAACTATCAGGTATTACTACAGCAACAACTAGAACTCTTACAGTTCCTGATAAATCAGGCACTATTGCAACAACTTCTGATTTAATTCAAGGCGCTGCATTAAATGCAGCATCTAATACGGTGGTATCAGGCTCTTATTCTGCAAGCGCTAGTGCAACTATTACAATTACAGCTACCAATACATTTGCAGTTGGACAAACTGTTTTTATTACATTTACTAATACATCAGGTAGTGCTTTAACAGCAGGTGACTTTACTGTTGTAACTGCCTCAGGAAGTTCATTTACTATTACTTATGGTAGTTCTGTAACATCTGCTGGTACTTGTATTGCTACAAGATATGGTATTGTGGCTTTAGCTACTTCTGCTGATTTATCTGCTAGAACTAATACATTAAGAGCAGTAACACCAAGTGCATTAACTATTACATCAGCAACTGCACAAGCTACTACATCAGGAACAACTATAGATTTTACTGGTATTCCTAATTGGGTTAAAAGAGTTACAATAATGTTTAATAATGTTAGTTTAACTGGAACTGAAGATTTATTAATTCAACTTGGCTCAACAACATTTACTACAACAGGGTATCAAGGTGGGTGTTCAGTAGTCAGTACAGGAGTTTCTACAACTGCTTTTACTACTGGATTTGGAATTATTCAAACCTCTGCAGGACAACAACATTGTGGAGCTTTAATATTAAATTATATGGGTAGTAATATATGGACTGCTAATGGTTCTGGATTTCAATTTACTGGTACTAATAGAGTTACAGTAACTGGTGGAAGTGTTACAATTGGTGGAACATTAGACCGAGTTCGTATTACAAGAACAGGCGCAGATACATTTGATAACGGTTCTGTAAATATTTCTTACGAGTAAACCATGCCTACACAACGCATACAATTTAAAGAATGGCTACCTGACCAACCTAGCATATTAGATGCTGTGTCAGAAGTTAATAATGTTATTCCATTAGCTGTAGGATATGGTTCATTCAAATCTGCTGTAAACTATTCTGCAAGCGCATCTGAAAATTTAACCAATGCTTTTGCAACTAAGATAAATAATGATGTTTCTGTATTTGCAGGCGGTCTGACTAAACTATTTAAACTAAACTCATCTACTTTAGCATTAGATAATGTTGGTAAAAGTGCAGCAAGAACAATAAGTAATGTAGCACTAACATCTAACGTAGCAACAATTACTACTGCTTCTGCTCATGGTTACAGTATAGGTGATAGCGTAACAGTAGACGCAAGTGATAATGTATTTGATGGCAGTTATGTCATTACTACTGTTCCCACTTCTACTACATTTACTTATGCTAAAGTCAACGCAAATATTACAAGTGCTGCTGCTACTGGAACAGTTATAGGAAGTGCTTATGCTGGCACATATAGATGGCAATTTTTACAATTTGGTAATTATGCACTAGCTGCTAATGGCTCTAACAAAGTTCAATATTACGATATAAACGCATCTTCTTATTTTGGTGATTTAGCCGCAGCCGCTCCTGTTGCAAAATACATTACAACAGTTCGTGACTTTGTTGTTTGTGCAAATATAGGTGCTGGTACATATCCATCACGTGTTCAATGGTCTGATATTAATGACCCAACAGACTGGACACCAGGCGCAGCATCACAAAGTGACTTCCAAGAACTTCCTGACGGTGGTGATATTACAGGCATTACAGGTGGTGAATTTGGTATTATATTTTTAGAAAAAGCCATTGTGCGTATGTCATACATTGGCTCACCATTGTTCTTTCAATTTGACACTATCAGTCGTAACGTAGGTTGTATAGAAGGTGGTTCTATAGCTCAATATTCTGGCACTACATATTTCTTATCAGATGATGGTTTCTATGCTTGCAATGGTCAACAAATTACAGGTATTGGAGCAGAAAAAGTAGACAGATATTTCTTTAACAACGCCAACATTGGTGACATTGACTCTATATCAGCAGCAGTAGACCCAGAACGTAACCTTATTATTTGGAATTACACTAACATATCTGGTAGTCGTTCATTACTTATCTATAACTTTCAAACACAAAAATGGTGCGAAGCTAATACAGACGTAGACTATTTATCAACTCTAGCCACTACAGGCGTATCATTAGATGGTATAGATACTGCTTATAACGTAACAGCAGGTTCTTTTGTAGCCACTAAAGAATATACTATTAGAAGTTTAGGCACAAAAACAGGAACATATAGTAGAACAGGAACAACTGTTACAGTAACTATTACAGCTCATGGATTTTCTAATGGTAATGTATTAGCTATAGATTTTACTAGCGGAACTGCTTTAGATGGCAATTATACTATTACAGTTACAAACGCAAATACATTTACACTTACTACAGTAGCATCAGGTTCAACAAGTGGTAATGTAGAAGCATCCACATCATTTACAAATATTGGTGCAGTTGCTAATACTATAGGTGTATTATTTACAGCTACAGGTGTAGGTTCAGGCACAGGTGTTGCTATTGATATGGCAGATTCTACAGCAGCACTCAAAACTATAGACACTCTTACTACTACACTAGATGATAGATTATATGCTGGTGGTAAATTCCTATTTGGTGGTGTTCGTGATACTAAAATTATTACATTCACAGGAGATAATGCTACAGCAACTATCACTACAAACGACTTAGAATACAATTATAACTCTGTGCTTACTCTTATTAGACCGTCTGTAGATAATGGCTCTGCAAGCGTTTCTGTAGCTTCTAGACGCATGTTAGACGATACTATTACATATGGTACAGCAGTAACAGCAAGCCAAGAAGATAGATGTGCTGTAAGAAGTGCAGGTCGTTATCATAGAATAAGTTTAACACCTACCGGTGCTAACTGGTCATCAGCAATTGGCATGGATATAGATTACTCTGAACAAGGAACTAGATAATGGCACGTAGTGATATGTACCGTAAACTACCTTGGACAGGTGGTGATGCCAGAAGTGTAGCTGAAATTGTAAATAACCTTGTAGAAGGTAAAAGCAATAATACTGGTACAATTACTTTAGCTACAGGAAATGCTACAACTACAACAATTAGTGATGAACGTATAGGCTTTAATAGTATAATATTACTAACACCTATTAGTGCTGCTGCTGGTAGTGATGCTGTTCCTTATGGTGCGTTTCAAGACTCAACTGACCAAACTGCTGCATCAACAACAGCAGCTTATGCAATTACATTTAACACTACTGACTTTTCTAATGGTGTTTATTTGTCAAACAGTTCTAGGCTTAATGTAAGAAATAGTGGTCTTTATAATTTAGAGTTTTCTATACAGTTTAAGAATACAACTAACGACTCTCAAGACGCAGAAGTTTGGTTTAGAAAAAATGGCACAGATATTGCAGCATCAAACAGTAGGTTTGGTTTAGCAGCAAGAAAATCCTCTGGTGACCCAAGTCATATTATTGGTGCATTAAACTTTTATGTAGAATTAGTAGCAGGTGATTATGTTGAACTTATGTGGAAAGTATCTGATACTGGTGTGTCTATAGAACATTATGCAGCAGGTACAAGTCCAACAAGACCAGCTACACCAAGCGTTATTACCACAATGACTTATGTATCAACTTCAGCATCTACTAATGTATATGTAAGTGCTAGAAGTAGTGGAAGTGCAACACTAAAACATTTTGCAAACGATACAGCAGATAAAACATACGGATATATTATAGTAGCGTGATACTTAATTACATACCTAAAGACCAGCTTAGGACTCATTGGGATTTTATTAAACATGGTCTTGAAATAGTCAGAAGCAAAGGTCATCCACAATGGCTAGTAGAGGATGTGTATTGCGATTGTTATGAACAACGCTCTATGTTGTTTTTAGCTATTACAGATAATAAGCCTTATGGCTTTGTAGTATTGCAACCAGTAGGTCAAGCTATGCACGTATGGGCTGCATGGTCTACTATCAATAACGAACTATTACTTCAACAATCATGGCAAGAAATTCAACAAATAGCAAAACAAGGCAGTAAAACAAAAGTTACTTTTACATCTCATAGACGTGGTTGGGATAGAAAAGCTCTACAAATGGGATTTAAACCTTCAACATGGGAATTTATACTTTAAGGAAAGCAATATGAAATTACTGAATTTATCTAACTGGGTTCAATCATTAGTTGAATCATTTACATTTTATGGTAGTAGCGGTGGCGGTGGAGGAACTTCTAAAACTAGCACAGGCATTGACCCAGCTGTTTTACCATACGTTACAGATATTTTAGAAAGAGGTAAAAGTTTATACTCACAACCAGGTCCTGCATATTTTCCTGGTCAAACTTATGTAGGTCCATCAAGTCAAACTACATCTGCATTAGGTTCAGCAGAACAAATTGCTAGAGGTGGAAATCCATTAGTTTCAGGTGCGTTACAACAACAACAAGATGTTATTGGTGGTCAATATTTAGGAGCTAATCCCTATTTAGAAGCAGCATTAAGACCAGGACAAGAATCAGCTACACAAGCCTATAACCAAGCTATTGGTGGCACTCGTAGTCAAGCATCTTCAGCAGGTCGTTATGGTTCTGGCGCACAAAATCAATTAGAATCATTATCACAACAAAATTTAGCCAATGCTTTAACAAATCAAGCAGGTCAAGCAGCATATCAAAACTATGCAGCAGAACGTGGCATGCAAAACCAAGCAGCACAATATGCACCCACATTAAGCCAAGCACGTTACCAAGATGCTAACCAATTATTAAAATTAGGTCAAATTGGTGAGGGTTATCAAGAAAAAGCATTACAAGGCGATATTTCTAAATATAATTATGAACAAAACTTACCTTATCAACAACTTCAAAACTATGCTTCACTTATTCAAGGTACTCCAATGGGTCAAACATCCACTACTACATCATCCGGTGGTGGCAAGATTGTCTGCACAGCTATGAATGCTGAATATGGATTTGGTAGCTTCCGTAACGCTATTTGGTTAGCTCAATCTAAAGACTTAGACCCAGCATACGAAAAAGGTTATCACACTCTATTCTTACCATTAGTTACTTATGCTTATAAGAGTGGCGAGAAAAGCACTCTACAACGCATTTTAATGGGTGTTTTAGAGCATATTGCAAGACATAGGACTGCTGATATATGGAAACAAAAAAGAGGTAAAACTAGAGACAATATTGGCATGATTTATCGTGCTATCTTAGAGCCTATTTGCTACGTAGTTGGAAAGGTTAAATAATGAAACTATTTAATTGGATTAATCCTTTATGGATTATAGATACATTTTTAACTACACATTTTGACCCTGTTAGCGCTACTACCGCAGCAATGGCAGCACCTAGTATTTTAGGTGGTGGTATAACTGGTGCAGGTATGATGACAGCAGCAGCACCAATTGTTCCTGGTATATTGGCTTCATCTACTCCTACTCTTATGGGAGGATTAGAAGCGTTAGGTGCAGCTGGGTTAAATTATGCAAAAGCTAATCCACTACAAACTGCTAATTTAGGTTTAGGTATCTATGATAGATTAAATGCCCAACAACCTGCAATGCAAGGTAGTCAATTAGGTGTTATTAGACCCCAACAAACAGGTCAATATCAACCTGTATTAAATGCACAGTTACAAACACGCAACCCATACTCATTATTAGGATAAATCATGGCATTACAAGATTATTTAGGTAATATTAATATCTTTGGAACACCAATTCCTACAGGTATTTTAGACCCATCACAAGAAGAAAAACTACGTAATCAAGCATTAGTTTCAGGCATTATTGGAACTGCTGCTAACTATTTAGCTACCCCTAAAAACTTAAATGCAGGTAGTCCATTACCATACTTAGCTAAAGCATATCTTGGTGGTATGGGTGCGTCTCAAGGAACAGTTGATACTGCATTAAACAATTTGTATAGACAACAATTAGTAGCTGGCAAAAATGACCCATTTGGAACTGTTGATATTTCTAAATTTACTCCTGAGTCTATTTCTGAATTTCAAAAAACTAAAGACTATGGTGTATTAAAACCAATATCTCAAGCACGTGGTACTAACATTGGTAATATTGACCCTACTAAGTTTACAACTGAATCATTAGCTGCATATCAACAATCAGGTAATTTAGGTGACTTAAAACAAATATCGGCAATGGAAAAAGGTGAAAGCCCATTTGGTAAGATTAACACATCTGACTACACACCTAAATCATTGTCATTATTTCAAAAGTCAAACAACTATGCAGATTTAATTCCAAAGCCTGATGCCATTAAAGCTACTCAAAATTATGAAGCAGCTCAACAAGATGTAAATGGTAATTGGATATTTGTACCAAAAGTACCAGGATTACCTATTAAAGATTTAACTGGAAATATTGTTACTAATCCACAAATAAAACCAAAAGCAGAAAAAGCAGCAACAGAGTCACAAGCTAAAGCTGCAACATTCTTTAGTCAAATGACAAGTGCAACTGATGAATTAAAAAAACTACAGCAAGAAGGCTTTGACCCATCTAGTACCGTATCACAAGCAGCAGTTAGTTTAGCAGGAACACCATTAAGAGCTTTAGCTGGACCTCAAGCTCAACGTGCTAGACAAATTCAAGAACAATGGACAGAGTCATTTTTACGTATTAAAACAGGTGCTGCTGCAACTAAAGATGAAATAAGAAAAAATACAGAAACATTTTTTCCTAGGATTGGTGAAACTGACCCTAGTATTATTGCACAAAAAGAACGTGCTAGGGCGCAAGCAGAACAAGACGTGTTGCGTATGACAAAAGAAGGTGGTGGTAATGTTGCAATCAAACCTAAAGAATTATCTGGACAAGACCAACAGGCTTTAACTTGGGCTAATTCTAACCCTACAGACCCAAGAGCAGCTCAAATCAAACAAAGATTAGGACTATAACATGGCAGAATTTAACCCTGATGCTTATTTAGGTACTTCTCAAAGTTTTGACCCTGACGCTTATTTAGGTATAAAGAAAACAACACCATTAGCTCCTATTGGTGATAGGTTACAAAGGCAATTAGGTTTAACAGGTCGTTATTTAACAGAGGCTGCTGATGTATTAGCATCTCCTGTTCGTGGTGCTTTAAATTTTGTATTGCCTGAAAATTTACAAGCCAAACCACTTACAGAGACTTATGCTAAAAACTTACCTATGCCATCTACAGGTTTAGAAAGAATGGTAGCAGGTCCTACAAGAGCTTTAGCAAGTACATTAGGCACAGCAGGTCTTGGAACATTAGCTAGACCTGTATCACAATTAGGTCAAACTATTCAACAAGCATTTACAGCTAATGCACCTACACAAGTAGCAGCAGCAACCGGTGGTGGATTAGGACAAGCAGCTACACAAGAATTAGGTGGTGGTCAAGTTGCTCAAACTTTAGCAGGTTTAGGTGGCAGTCTTGCCGGTGCAGGGCTTGTTAGACCTAAAGCTATTGGTCCATCTACTCAACAATTACAAAATGCTACTAGAGATGAAACATTAAAACTAGGTAGAGATGCTGGTTATGTTGCATTGCCTAGTGACGTTGGTGGTGCAAAAACAGGTCGCTTTTTAGAAGGCGTATCTGGTAAATTTAAAACAGAAGAATTAGCTAGTGCTAGAAATCAACAAGTTACAAACAATCTTACTAAAAAATATTTAGACTTACCTATAGATACACCATTAACATCTGAAGTTTTAGATAATGCTAGAACATCTGTATATCCTGCTTATGAAGCAATTGCTAACACAGGTGTTATTAATCTAGGAAATACTAATCCATTCTCTAATATTGTTACAGGCATCAATAAAGTAACAGGTGGTAAAAATGCACTTATGCAAAACATACCTGATAGTTATAGTATGGATGCTGCAACAGCTATTCAACGGTTAAAAGAGTTACGTAGTGATGGTAGTGCTTACTTAAGGTCTGGGACTAACATTATGAAACCTAACCCTAAAGAAGTAGTACGTGGTAATAGGTATTTAGCTGAAGCAAATAAACTAGAAAAAGCAATTGAGAACCATGTTGTTAAATTAGGTCAGCCAGAATTAATTGACCAATTTAGAAATGCTCGTAAATACATTGCTAAAACATTTACAGTAGAAAAAGCATTAAATCCACAAACAGGAATTGTAGATGCTAGAAAAATATCTAAACAATTAGACCAAGGCGTACCTATTACTGATGAATTAGCTTTGGTAGGTAAATACGCTAAAGCATTTCCTAAAACAACTAAAGTTGTTGCAGAAGCTCCACCACCATTTTCAGCATTAGATTTGTATGGTGCTGGTGCAGGTGCTGGTGTTGATTTGTTTACAGGTGTTCCTGCATTATCTCTTTTAGCTCCTGCAAGAATTGCATCAAGATATGGTTTAATGACGCAACCAGGACAAAGGTTACTAGCTACACCACAATACACTCCTAGAACATCACCATTTGTGCCTTATCAAGGCTTACTAAATAACCAAGAGCAAGGACAATAATGAGTAATATAGACCCATTTGAATACGGAAAACTGACCGCACAGGTGTCAGCTTTGCAAGACAAAGTGGACAGCATGGAAACAGACATTAAACTACTCCTTGAATTAGCCAACCAATCAAAAGGGGGGTTTTTTATGGGAATGGGAATCGCAAGCGCCATAGGAGGCTTTATTACTTTTTTAACTAGTCATTGGCTAGGAAAGTGAAAACACTTGTTTATTTTACAGTTCTAGTAGTATTTTGGTTATTCTTAATTGATGCACCTTATGCTAAAGAACTTGTAAAAGAAATGAGCATGGCTACAGAATCAGGTGAAATAGTATTAACATCTGAAGAATGTATATTTACAAAAATGGGTTTACAAGGTTATGACTATGCTGCTTATGCAACTGATAAAGGTCATCCTAACCATGAAGGTTGTTGGAAGTCTGATAACTATGAAGGTAAGCACGCTGTCTATATATACTTTCCAGAGATAAACCAAACAGCAGTATTTGACGCTAAACTATTTAAACCTAAAGCCACGATATGACATTTATTACAGAGAATAATATAGCTAATCTATATTCAGCTCTGATAGAAATGCCCATATTTGACGAATATAAACTACCACCATCATCTAAAGTAGACTTTGTAATAGTGCATGATGCAAGTATATGTGGACAATATGAACCACCAGAGTCAGGTGAACCTCATGTTATTACTATATCTACTGCACGTCATGCTCATTTATATAGCGTTTTAGTCACTCTATGCCATGAGATTATTCACATGTGCGTTTATTTAGACTCACCTAAAACAGAACAATACACAAGTCATAAAGGTTTATTCTTGAAATTACAAAAACGTGTAGCCAAGACGTATGGCTTTGACCCAAAGGAATTATAATGAATATGGAAAAAATAACTAGCATGTTGTTCCCTGTAATAGTATCTGCTATTGCTTGGTTACTTACATCAATGACTGCTATACAAGCAGACTTAATTGGTATCAAATCTAAAATGCCTAACCTTATTACAGAGCAAGGTGTCCCTACAGATAGCCCTATATCTGCTGAAGCTAGAGCAAGACTTAAAGAAGAATTAAAAGCACAAATGGATGAACTTAATGTTCGTATCCGTATTTTAGAAGAACACGATATGCAAAGGAAAGGCAAATAATGTTTAGTATTATTAGCGGTATATTAGGGTTTGCTACAAGCGGACTTCCAAGTCTATTAGGATTTTTTCAACAAAAAGGCGACCAAAAACATGAACGAGAAATGGCTAAACTTCAAACAGAACGTGAACTTGAACTTGCAAAAGCTGGCTTCGTATC
>Ga0209086_10000732_pt1 | contig 27707 bp, 18 predicted proteins | sample M_130207_XF_Meta_FD_187312 | JGI IMG/M metagenome (GOLD analysis project Ga0209086, IMG submission 187312) | Freshwater microbial communities from Lake Montjoie, Canada to study carbon cycling - M_130207_XF_MetaG (SPAdes) (version 2) | ecosystem: Environmental > Aquatic > Freshwater > Lake... | reverse complement strand
AAGCAAAACGTGAACAACGTCAGTTCACCGGCCATCGTGGGGAATTACCTGCACTTCGGCACCACGGCGGGCATTTACTATGTGCTGGATCGCACCACGGGAGCGGTGGTGAAGGAAATCGACTGCCAGGAGCCGATCTTCAGCACGCCGGTCATCGGCAAGGATCGCGTGTATGTCGCCACACTCGGTGCGCAGGTCTATGCGATCACGAATGACGGTGAGGTGAAATGGAAATGGGATTTCGTGAAGGAAGTCGTCGGTTTCCTAGGAGATCGCTGGAGCGGTGAAGCCTGGGCCGCCTTTTGCATGGACCGACTCAATGCGACGATGAAGCCCGGCACCAAACTCACCTCCAGCGACGGTCGCGTGAACTGGAAGGACCATTTCGTCTGCTCGCGCGACATCTGCCTCATCAAAGGCAATACGGTGGTCATTCCGGCAGGCGGACGCACGCTCTTCATCGAAGACACTGGCGACGCGCCGAAACTGAAAGCCACCGGCGAGATCCCCGAGTGGTCCGGCAAAGAATTCCCCGCCACCTTCGGCCAAAGCGCCGATGACGACGGCAACGTCTATGTCCAATGGCATCGCCGCGACAACGCCGGCCGCGTGGACATCATGCGCCTCGAAGGCGACACGCTCAAAACCGGTGACTTCGTGCCCGGCACCGACACGAACATCCGTATGGATGGACTATTGAGTTTTTCGCCGGTGGCGATTCGCGGGAAGGAAGTTTTCCGTGTGAAGCCGGAGAGTGGTCGTGGATTGATTCGGCATCGGATGGACTCGAAGGAGTCGCAAATCCTCAGTGTTAAGGGAGCAATCGCACCTCCAGTTATCACAAAGAATCATGTGATCTTCGGCGCACTGGACGGAACGCTCAATGTAGTGCCTTTGGATGGCGGGAAGCCATTTGAACGGAAGGTGCTTCTCTCGCCGATCACTGCGCCAGTAGCTGTCGCGGACAAGCGTCTCTATGTTCCGAGTGAAGACGGTCGTCTCTACATGTTCGTGGAGAAGCCACCGACCACTCAACTTGAATTCCTCGGTCCCGTCGTTGCCAGTGTTCGCTCCCCCATCACCGGCAAGCTCGCCGATGCCAAATACGACTGGTTCACCAACTACGGTAACTTTGCCGGTCAGAACTCGAATGATCAAGGTCTCGCGCCGCCATTGCGCATGCGCTGGGCGCGTCGCCTCGAGGGCACGGTGAAGCATCTGCCCGTATGCGGCGGCGGACGACTCTACACGCATACGGCGGAGGGCCAGATCATCGCGTGCGAGCAGGACACGGGACGGTTGCTGTGGCGGCGCTGGTGGCCGGATGTGTATTTGAGCTTCACGTCACCGCTTTACATCGACGGCAAGCTTTTGATCCCACAAGCAGGCATGAAGAAGTCCTTCGTGCGCTGTCTGGATGCCGCGACGGGCAAGATGCTGTGGGAAGCGCCTTTCACAGGCAGCCCAAGCTGGAGTCGGCAGTTCCCGCCAGTCGTCGCGGGCAATGTGGCCATCTACGCGAGCGGCAGCGGCGATTACGCGCCGCAGGGCAGCGAGAAGCCTTACACCTTCGGCGGTGAGCCTGTCGTGCCTAAAGATGGCAGTGAGGTGATGAGCTTCATCTACTCGAACGACAATCCGTATTACCCGAAGAATCATCACCCGCGCGTGTGGGCTTGGGATCTCGATACCGGCAAGGTCGTATGGGAGAAGGATTTCTCCGATCAAGGCCGCGGTGGCAATGATTGCGGCATCTGCATTCTCGATGGCAAACTCTACTACAGCGTGTTCTTCGGCTACGATGCCGATCAGCGTGCACGTCGTGGCCTGCCCGTGAAAAACAATGGCCTCACCGTCTGCGCGGATCCCAAGACCGGCAAAATCCTCTGGCAGACCAACGACTATTACGTCACCGCCAAATGCACACTCAGTGCACGCGATGGCAAGCTCTACATCGGCGGCAACAACAAAGCGCAACTCGGCACCGAAGACCGCTTCGTCTGGTGCCTCGATGCCAACACCGGCAAACTCATCTGGAAATCCGACGCCGTTACTTCTGCACTCAATGTGGTCAGCGTTGGCGAGAAATACATCTTCTCCAACGCCCTGCGCGGCAAAGGAAATGTCTTTGACCGTGACACCGGCAAGGTCACTTACAGCATCCTCACCAACTACGCCTGCTGCCGCTTCACCATGAGCGAGCCTTATGTGCTCGGAGCCAACATGGACATGATCGACCTCTCGCAAGAAGGTAAACTCGTCTCCACCGGCCCCGCCATCGACTCACGCGAGTGTCTCGGTGCCGTCGTTAGTAACGGTCGCATCTTCTACACCTCACAGGCGAGTGGTTTCGTCGTATCGCAGACCTATGGGCCGGAATCGAAGGATCTGCCACCGGCTTGGGAGGTGCGTTGAGAACAGGTGCTATGGGCGAAGTTTGGCATCGAGTTCTTCCAGTTTGAAACGAACACTCACGACGTAAGCCTGCTCGCCTTCGGTCCAGTGGCCGTAAGTGGTAGTGACGAAGGTCCCGTCTGGCAGCAGTTCGATACCGGGATAGGTGCAGTCGGCACCTTTGGTGTTGTCCATGATGCGGATGCGATACTGGCCTTCGGTGCCATTCACAATATCGTCGTATTTGCCGACCCAGCCGACCCAATCGCCCTTCGTGGGGCTGACGTGTGTCGTATCACGGAATGAGATAAACAGGCGGCCATCCGGCGCGTATTTCGCTACGTGGCGGTCGCCGGTAAGCGCGGCAGGCAGTTCCTTTGGCTCGGTCCATGTCTGGCCTTCATCGTTGGAAAAGATGACGAAGGAGTTGTACTTGCGGCTGTTCTCACGCAGCAGCACGGCGATTTGTTTGCCATCGGGCGAGCGAAGTGCTCCGGGCTCGCACAAATTCGCATCTGGCAGCATCGCAATCGGCGCGGGCACGCTCCAAGTGAGGCCACCATCCTTCGATAACGAGGTGTAAACCCAGAAACGCCAGGCTTTGGCGGGAGCGCCGCGAATGTAGCGTCCGTCATCGTGGAAGAAGGCGAGATACTGACCCGGCGTCTTCAAATCGATCACCGTGGCCATGGTCACGATGCCGCCGAAGTCGCCGATGGGTTTCAGCTCGCTCCAGTTCGCGCCATCATCCTCTGTAACTGCCATGCGGATGGGATAGAGGCCGCTGAACATGATGATGCGCTTCTTTCCTGCTGCATCGACGACGCGATGCAGCGTCGGCACTTCCAGCGAAGTCTCCCACGACTTCGGCGTCGGCAAACGCCCACTCCAGGTCTTGCCGCCATTGTAACTGCGTTTGTAAACGATGGCTCCACGTCCATGCCCCTTCGGATAGACCGTGAGCATGGTTGTTTGGTCATCGAGTAGCACGGTGGTGGGATGGCCGAGATACTGTCCCGGTTCGCGATCCACGATGACCTGACGTTCCTTCTCCGCGCTGATGTCCACGATGGGAATCGTGTAACCGGGTGGGAGTTTTGTTTTGAGATTCTTCGGTGGTGCCAGCGTGACGTCGACTTTTTGCAGCTTGGTCTGAGAAAATGCGGGGGTGATGAGTAACAGCGAGAGCGCTGCGATAGGTCGGAAGTGCATGATGCAAAGTCAACGCTCTGCGATGGGCCAACCTAACGAGGATCAATGCCGTAATTGCCGGTCTTCTCTTCGCTAGGGAGCTTCGGCTTTGAAGCCTGCGGCCTGTCCTCGGCAAACCAGCGGTTGCTCTCAAAGCGGAAGGTTTCGGGTGCTGTGTCGCCCCCGATGTTGATTTCGATTTGAACCTGGGAGCGCTGAAAGACGATGCGATTATCTTTGATGAGGACGTTTCGGCATGGAGCGAAGCCCGGCTCGCGGGTTTCCTGAAGAATACGGAAGATCCATTTCGTGGGGAAGCGGATGGCGTTGCCAGTAAACTCCGCACCATCGACGCCTACAAACGCGGCTGCGCACATGCTGCCTTCAATGACATTGCCACGCACGATGAGACGGGCAGCCTCATACTTCGCACCCTGCGGGCGGAAGTATTCGAGGCCGGTGGAGCCACCGATGTTGATGGGTCGCTCACCAGCGTTGGTGAAATGACATTTTTCGACGGTCACATCGCTCGTGCCACCTTTAAGCTGAACACCGGCGCTGGCGGTGAAGCCTTCTTTACCGATGAACCGGCAGCCTTTAATCAACGACTCATGGCATCCGACGAAGTCGATCCCCTGACCTCCCCAGCCGGTGATGGTGCAGTCACGGATCGTCAACTTGTCGAGACCAGAGCACTTGATGCCATCGTGATTGCCGCTGGGGCCAATGTCGCTGACCTCGATGTGATCGAGCGATATGCCGGTCACAGGGTGATCAAACTGCCCACCATCATCGAGGTTGAGTCCATTGCTGCTTTGTCCCGTAATGTGAAGCTGCCGCAGCGTAAGATCAGCACAACGACTGAACTGCCAGCCTGTCTTGCCACCTTTGAAAACTGGCGGCTGTTTCGGGTCAAGCGCCTCGATGGTTAGCTTCTCAATATCGCTGACTAAATGTCCGCCGGGATACTCGCCAGGGGCGATTTTCAACACTGTGCCTGCCTTGAGATTGCGTAAGGCTGCGCGGAGCGAATCTGCATCTCGCACGATGATCTCTTCGGCGGCCACAAATCCGGCGAAGAATAGGAAAGCAGCCGCTTTCATGGTTTCGTCAAACCATCAGGAAGCGTCTTGAGTCGCTCGAGTTCGGTGACTTCGTGGAAGAACCACGGCTTGCTGTCCTTCGTCTTGAGGATGATCGTCTTGCTGGCGTATTTCACACCATCGTGTTCCTTCCAGTCGCTGAAGCGGTAGAAGTCCCCACGCCAGTCGAGGCGCTTAAGAAGGTTGGTCTCCTTGTCGAAATAAAAACTCATCGCGGGGGTGACGCTACCGCTGACTTGAAGGCCAAAGCAGACTTTTCCTTCGTCAGTCAGGTCGGCGATGGCTTCGATCTTCGATTTCTCATCGACCAAAATGCCGAGTGTCCATGCCCACACGTCATCTTTGGCCGGCTCGACAGCGCGCTCCTTTTTGCCAATCCACCAAAAGCCGGGAACATCGAGAATGGACTCGCGGGTGGAGGGCTTTTTGCCCTCAGCAGGCTCGGGAGTGCTGCCAAAATGAAAAACCTCCTTGATGCGGAATATCTTCAGCAGTTTGTCCTTACCACCGACGGCGCTAAGGGCCTTTTCGATGAGCGGTTTAGGATCGGCTGTCTGCGCAAAGGCTACTGTGGCAAAAAATAGAGGGAGAATGAAACGGAGCATGGTGTGTGAGGGTAAAACGATTCGAGGGAGCCATTCTTGTCGTTTAAACCTCTTCCAACATCATCTTCGCATCCCCAAACGTCTTCGGCCGCACGCTCATCTTGTCCATCATAGATATGAACAGGCGGCACATCTGGCGCTCGGGTTTGCCGGTGTAGTCGAGCACGCGTCCGCCTTTGAGTCCACCGCCGAGGACGATGATGGGTAGCTCGTCGTTGTTGTGCTTCGCGCCGACCATCATGCTGGAGCAGTGCATCAGCATGGTGTTGTCGAGCAGGCTTCGCTCGCCTTCGCGGATGGCGTCGAGCTTCCTTGCGAGGTAGGCGAGTTGCTCCATGAAGAACTGATTCACCTTCAGCCAGTCCTCACCGTCGCTGTGGCTGAGCAGGTGATGGATCATGTAGTCGATGCCGTGTCCGGCCTGCTGGATGCTGGGCAGATTCGGGAAACGCAGGGCGCTGTGGTCGTTGTTAAGCTTCAGCGTGGTGATGCGCGTGGTGTCCGTTTGGAAACCGAGCACGAGGAGGTCGATCATGAGCTTCATGTGTTCGCCGATGTCTTGCGGGATGCCGTCGGCGGGGCGCTGGATGTTCGGCTTGTCGAGCGTGGGCCGCCAGCCTTGCAGTTCGCCGCGTTTCCCAGCGTTTTCGATGCGCTTCTCCACCTCGCGCACGCTGTCGAGGTATTCGTCGAGCTTGCGTTGGTCGCTGGTGCTGATGCCTCTGCGCAAATCCTGTGCATCGGCCAGGACGGCATCGAGCACGCTTTTGTCGGCAGGTGATGCCTCATCTTTGAAGAGACGATCAAACGCAAGCGCGGGGTAAAGCTCCAGCGGTGTCGGCGTGGTCGGCGAACTCCACGAGATGTGCGAGCTGTAGAGCATTGAGTAGTTCTTATGCACCGACGGGTTCGACTTCTCGCAGGCCAGCACCAGACTTGGCACCTTCGTGCTGCGACCATACGTTTGTGCGAGCATCTGATCAAAGCTCGTGCCCGAACGAATCTCACCACCGCTCGCGATGGGGGCACCTGAGAGCATGTTGCCCGTCTGCGAGCTGTGGATGTTTCCTTTGCGCGCCTCCTCGTGATAAAGACCGCGCACGAAGAGCAGCTTCTCTTTGAACGGGTTCAACGGCGCCAGCACTTTGCCCAGCTCCATCGCCTTGCCTTCGCCCTTCGCCCACCATTCCTTCGAGTGGAACCCGTTGCCAGAAAACGTGACCGCGAGACGGACCGGTGCCTCGCTGGCAGGCTTGTTCTTTTTTGGTTCATCGCCCCAGACATTGAATGACTCCATCCACGGCAGCGCCATGGTGACGCCTGTCCCGCGAAGGAAGGCACGACGTGTGAATTGATGGCTTTTCATGTTCATGAATCAGTGGTTCGTGGCAAAATCTTTCCCCCGCACCTCACGGAACTGCGGGCTGCGCACGATCAGATCGACCAGCATGCCAATGCGCAGATCGCTCTTCACCATCTGCTCGATCAGCGGCTTGTCGGAAAGCTGCACGCTGCGACCCAGGGCGTAGCCGAGGAGTTTGCGGCTGAATTGGCGCAGGAAATCATCGTGGCGTTTGGTGAGCAGGTAGTTGCGGAGGTCGGCGAGGCCATCGACTGCGCTGCCATCGGGCAAGATGGTCTTCGTGTCGGCTTTGCGGGAGCGACCGATGGCGTCGAAGCCTTCAAGCGCGAAACCGAAGGGGTCGATGCGCTTGTGGCAAGCGACACAGTTTTCATCGCGACTGTGACGTTCGATGAGTTGGCGCTCGGTGAGGTTGGCGGGGGCTTCTTCGGGCAAGGTGGGCACGCCTTTGGGTGGCGTGGGCAGTTTATCACCGAGGATGACTTCACTAAGCCAAGTGCCGCGCAGGATGGCGCTCGTGCGTGAGGATCCGGCTTGCTTGGCGAGTGTGGCGGCAAAGCCGAGGATGCCACCACGGCCTTGAGCGTGGAGACCGTCGATGCGTTGCCAGTCGCCATTCGATTCGAATCCATAGTGTTTCGCGAGTTCGGCATTCACGAAGGTGTGATCCGCATCGAGCAGGCTGAGCACACTGCGGTTGTTTTGGATGAGGTCGATGAAAAAGCGGGTGATTTCCTCCTGCATGTCGTCGCGGAGATCGAGGAAGGTGGGGAAGTGGCGCTCGCTCTTTTCATCGAGCGTGGCGACATCGCGGACGTGGAGGTATTGGCAGCCGAACTCGGTGGCGAGACGGCGCACTTTGTCGCTCTTGAGCATGCGCTGGGCTTGGCTGGGGATCTCTTCGATCTTGGCAGAGCGCAGTTCGTCATCGGGTGCGGAGGACCACAGGAAGTAGCTAAGGCGCGTGGCGAGTTCCTGGGCACTCACGGGTCCGGTTTTGGCGGGTGCTTTTTCACCACGATACAAAAACGCGGGCGAGGTGAGCACGCGCACGAGCATCAGGCGCGGAGGGAAGGCTCTCAGTGCGGTGATTTCCCTTTCACTGAGCGGACGACGCCATGCCTTGGCCGCGAAATCGATTACGGCCTCACGCTGCACAGTAACGGCGGTCTTCTGCAGCTCTTTGAAGGCGGCAGCGGCTTTCAGAATTGGCTGGCGCATTGGTTCGAAGGCGCTGGGCTTCGCGTCTTGCGTGGCGAATTGAAAAAGCTGCTCAAAGACATCGACTTGCTTTAGCGGTGATTCGTTGACGAAGTGCAGTTCGTCCCACCAGCGGTCGAGTTCGCGAGATTCAGCCTCGGAGAGCATGAGCCGCTTCAATGCCTCGTCCTCGCGATGAAACAGCGTCAGCGTCACCACCTCGTCCACCGGCACGATGCGTGAGTAACACAGCGCGATGGGGAAAAAGGCGCGGAAGTCGTCGAAGGCGGCTTCAAATCGTTTCCGGGCTTCGCTGCCATCATTGACGATCACTGGCGCGCTTTGCTGCGTGACGAGATTGTTGTCGCTCCACTGACCGCTTTTCTGCGCGGACTCGGATTTGCCAGCGACGAGGCTCGTGGTGGCCTGCGAATTCTCGGTTAGCACCTGCATCTGCACGCTGCCGCTTGTTTTCGAGACCAGTTTGCCGGTGACGACAAATTCTGTGCCATTGGCGAGCGCAGCGGGAATTTTCACTTCAATGACAGAGGGTGCTTTTGCTTTCAGATCGTTCGTATCAGTCTGATCCAATCGATCATTCACAAACGGACGCAGCAATGGACTGTTCAGCGGAAAGTCCTTCTCCAAATGGTGCCGCACTTTCGCAGCGAGTTCAGCCGATGGCTTCCTCCGCCACTCGGCGATGGGTGCGGGCACATCGGGTGCGGATTCGAGCGTGGCGGGCTGGCTCAGGAAATGCCACGCGCCGTGCGGATTGCCTTGGAGGATATTCGGCGAGACATCCTTCGCGAGATCCCAAGTCTTCAAGCCATCGCTAAGTGTGAGATTCACCGCTGTGAGGTCGCATGAGTGGTTGCCTTCGCGTGGGCCAATGACGAGTGCGATGACCTGACCGGCTTCGACTCGCACGTTTTCAAACGGCCCCATTGGCAAAACGTTCGCGCCTTTAGTGACACCGCTGGCGAGCACTTCGCTGCTGTGGCCGCGACGCACTTCGAGCGCCCAAGTGACGCCGTTGCCGCATTCAGGATGCGCATCGGCCACATCGCCGTGAATGCGGAGTGTGCCTGGCTTTTCACAACGCCATGCGATGACCGAGGCGCGTGTCGGCGAGGGATGCGTGGCCACGCTGTGGGCCTTCATCACGCCCGGTGTGCGCACGGTGGCATCGGACGAGTTCGCCAGCACACTCAGCGCCTGCTCGCCCTGCCAGCCTTGGATGAAAGCGTAGTCAGGCGTGCTCTTCATCTGCTTCGTGAGCAGCGGTTCGAGCTTAGTCGTGCCGTAGCCGAGGTATTCGCGCCACGCAGTCGTCAATGCGGGATCGGCATCGTCTTTGCCATTTGCGATGGCATCAAGGCATTGCTCAGTGCTGGCGATGATTTTCGTGCGTTGCTCCTCCAAATGCTTCACGAGTGCCGGAAGGCCGCTGATCGGCAAATCAGGCCGACCAGGAGCAACGAGCCGCGCATTCTGCCAAATCACCTCGTCATCAGCGCTGCCATCGCCCGCGTCGGTGGTGGTCAAATAGAGTGTCACATCGCGATCCGACGTGAGTTTCACGCGCATTTCGTGCTGCGGCACCAGCGGCGTCACTGGCTCTTGCCAAGCCTTCGGGCCGTTTTCTTTGCCAATGTGGCCGACGTTCGCAAAGCGCCACAAAACCTGCTGCCAAGGCTCGATGTCGGCGGCGGTGAGTTTCTTCTCGCGGAACTTCGCACGGAGTGGATCGAGCAAAACGGACGGCTTCGTGCTGGTGAGTGCTTCGCGGAGGATTTGGAGATATTTCGTGCTCAAGCCGTCGGTGCTGGCACGACCTTGAAGCGCGTCGAGATACTTCGCGAGCGGCAAACGACCACCGCCCGTGCCAGTGTCGAGCTTGATGCCTTGCGCCTCCGTTTGCGTGCCCGCAGCCGTGGCCGTGTGTCGTGCGTAAATGGCGCGGATGGCTGCCAGCGCTTCATCCGTCCAATCCTGCGCCGAGGTGCTGGCGGACCAATGCATGCCATGCGGCGTGAAGACCGCGTGGCTCGCGATTTCCTTCGCCGCATCGAGATACTTCGTGAGCAACCCTGGCGACATCACGAGCGCCGCGCCTGCATTGGTAAAACCTTCACCTGCTGCGCCATCAACCGGAAACTCGTTCGCCGGATCGAGCGACTCGATGCCCGTCAGATCACGCAGCGTATAAGTGTATTCCATGTTCGACAGCCGCCGCAGCACCACAGGGCCGGGATCGCCCGCGCTGGCGAGTGCGATGTCATCCAGTGTCGCCTGCGTCCATCCGAGGAGCATGGTTTTATGCTCGTCTGAAAGCGGCGGCTCCTTCTTCGGCGGCATCTCGCCGTTTTTGATCTGCTCCAGCACCTCCTGCCAGATCATCGGCTCCTTCTTGATGTCAGCGAGACTCGTGAAGCGCTCCAGATCGAGATCGCCTTTATGTTTCTTTGTGGAATGGCAGTTGAGGCAGGATTCCTTCAGCAAAGGCTGAATGGATTGATCAAAGACTTGCTTTTGATCGGCAAAAAGATGGGCGGTAAAAGATGAGACACAGAAGGACAGGAGTCCACCTGCGCTCGGCATGCCGTGGGTCCTGATAGCGTTCATGGTGTCGAGTGGTGAAGGATGAGTGTGAGAAGGGCTTTCATCATGGGTAAAATTTCTCTATTCACGCTCTGGTAAGTGCGGAAGAAGTCGGTCGAAGGGAGGAATCTCATCGCTGGCCTCCCTTGGCCATGGCCTTGAGCTGCGCCGCAAGCGCGGGGATCTGTGCCGCAGCTTCAACGGTCCCGGCGAGATTCACTGTTTCGAGCGGATCGGTTTGCTCGTCATAGAGTTCCTGGCCGACGACGTTGCTGGTTTTGAAATCGCGCCACTCCTGGTAGCTCCAGCGGTCGGTTTTGAGCGCGTAGCCCATCACTTGCGGCAAGGCCTGCGGTCCGCCGCCCCAGTAAAGAGCGGGGCGTGGATGCTGCGTGAGCGCGGCAGTTTTCACGGAGGCGCTGGCATCCTTCAGCACCGGCACGAGGCTGGTGCCATCGAGCTGGGTAGGCGACGGAAGACCGCTGAGGTCCGTGAGCGTGGGAAAGATGTCGATCAACTCACTGATCGCGCTCGTCTTCGCGCCGCCCTTTCCGATGCCGGGAGCGCTAATGATAAGCGGCACGCGGGCGTCCCACCCGAACAAGGTCATCTTTCCCCAACAGTCGTGCTCGCCGAGTTCAAAGCCGTTGTCGCCGATGATGACGACGATGGTGTTGTCGCGGAGCTTCAGTTCATCGAGCGCATCCAGCACGCGGCCAAACTGCGCGTCGGCGAAACTCATCGCGGCATAGTAACCGTGGCGGATTTCCCGCTTCGCTTCCTCATCGAGTGTGCGGTGGGCATTCGGCTCGCCGAGGATTTCGTGGTTCGCGTGAAAGGCGATCTCGGGCGCGTTGCGAGGCCGTGCGGGCGTCTCAATGGCCGGGATGTCCTCACGCCGATACATGTCCCAGTAGCGCTTCGGCACCTTGTAAGGCGTGTGCGGCTTGAAGATGCCCAGCGCGAGAAAGAACGGCTCCGGCTTCTTCGCGAGCGAACGCAGCTCGGTGATCGCGAGACTGCCCGACACGCTGTCAAAGCACGCTTCGTCCGGCACATCGCGATTCTCACAGAGGCGGTCCTTTGCGAGATTCGGCGGTAAAGCAGCTCCATTTGGCAACGCAAACTCATCCTTCGTTTTGCCGCCAGTCCGACGATCCGGAACGCTCAGCGTCTTGAAGTCCGCTTCCTTACCATAGCCGCCAAGCACCTTGCCAATGCTCATGGACGTATAGCCGTGCTGCATAAACCACTGCGGCATCGTCACCGCATCTGGATGCAGATCGTAGAGATACTTCGTCATGCTCCAGATGCCGAGCGAGTCCGGCCTGCGCCCGCTCATGAACGAAGCGCGCGATGGACCGCAGATTGGCTGCTGGCAGAAGTTCCGCGTGAACACAGTGCCGCGAGCCGCAAGCCGATCAAGGTTCGGCGACTTCGCCACAGGATCGCCGTAACAGCCGAGGCGGTTGTTGAGATCATCGAAGACGACGAAGAGAACGTTGGTCCTCGTGTCCACCGCAAAGACATGGTGAACGCTGAGGGCAATCAGAAGAGCGCTGGCAAACCACCTCTTCATGCCTCCACCTCCATCGTTGGCAGCCACTCGCGCCAGCCAGTGATGTGTTTGCGCATCAGGGACTCGCAAGCAGCAGGCGTTTGTTTTTTGAAACAATCAACCACCGATTGATGCGCACGAATGGTCTCGTCCCGCGTGTCGAGTTTCTGTCCCTGATGCTGCCGATGCAGTCTTCCGAGCCATAGCTCCAGTTCCCCGCGCATGGATTGCCATAGTTTGAGCAGACGGCTATTGCCTGAGGCTTCGAGGATGATCTCGTGAAACTCCAGGTCAAGCCGGGTGACATCCAGCATCGTCTTCGCCCGCGCTGTGGCTTTGATGTTCTTTTCCAGCGGGCTGGCATCGACTTTGAGTGATAGAGATGCCAGCCGAGCCGCCAGCGGCTCCAGTGCGAGGCGCAGTGTGTAAAGCTCTTCAAAATCCCGCGGCGTCAGCGCCTTCACAAAAGCCCGACCCGTGCCACTGAATTCAACGAACCCTTCACGCTCCAAGGCAAACAATGCCTCTCTCACCGGCACACGACTGACGCCCAGACGCACCGCCACCGCCGACTCCGCCAGCAGATGCCCTGGCTCTGTTTTGCCGCTGAGAATCTCCTGCCGCAAAAGCGACGTGGTGTGATCAGTGCGTGAGGTGGATGTGGGGACTGTGGTCATTTGGTATACCGTTCGCATCATTCAAACAGTATACCGTCTAGATTTCTTTCAGCCGATTTGAGTCGTCGCGCATTCACCGTCTGAAAACTATGCCAGAATCTCCTTCACGACGTTCCCATAAACATCCGTGAGGCGGTAATCGCGGCCCACGTGCCTCCAAGTGAGTTTTTCGTGATCGAGACCAAGTTGATGCAGGATCGTGGCGTGGAGGTCATGCAGATGCACTTTGCCGGAGACGGGACGGAAACCGAAGTCGTCGGTCTCGCCGAGCGTGAAGCCAGGTTTGATGCCACCACCGGCCATCCAGGTGCAGAAGCTCTCCGGCTGATGCTCGCGACCGTGCTTGTCGATGGGCGAGGTGCCGCTGAGATCCTGGCTCCATGGCGTGCGGCCAAACTCGCCGGACCAGACGACGAGCGTGTCGTCGAGCAGGCCGCGTGATTTCAAATCCTTGATCAAAGCGGCACAGGGCTGGTCGGTCTCGCCGCAACTCTTCGGCAAGGCATTTCGGATGTCGCCATGATGATCCCAACCGCCCATCGTGACCTGCACGAAGCGCACACCGGCCTCGCTGAGACGACGTGCGAGCAAACAGGCGCGGCCATTCTTGTCCGTGGCCTTCTCGCCGATGCCGTAGAGTTTTTTTGTCGCCTCTGACTCGTTGGCGATGTCCACCAGCTCTGGCGTGGCGCTTTGCATGCGGAAGGCAATCTCCATGCTCTCGATCATGCCTTCCATGCGCGCATCAACCTCGGCCTGCTGGAGCAAGCGGCGGTTCATGTGCTGTGTGAAGTCGATGCGCGCTCGCTGCGTCTTCGCATCGCCGGAGACATTCGCGAGGTAGTCGATGGGCGATTGCTTGTCGCTCTGTGGGATGATCACCTTCGTGCCCTGATGCGCGGCGGGCAGGAAACCGGAGCCGTAGAGACGCGTGTCGCTGTCCGGATGGATCGAAATGAAATTCGGCAGGTTCTGATTCTCCGCGCCGAGACCGTAGCTGATCCACGAGCCCATCGAGGGCCGCACATCAGCGGTGACTCCGGTGTGAAACTGCAGCGCGGCGGGTTGATGCTGGTTGTTGTCCGAATGCATCGCGCGCAGCAGGCAAATCTCATCCGCGATGCTCGCGGTATGCGGCAGTAAATCGGAGATCATCATGCCCGATTGCCCGCGCGGACGCACATCGCGCTGCGTAGCGAGTGCGAGGAATTTGTCGGTGCCGACACGGAGTTCGTTCGTGTTAATCGGCGCAGAGATGGTCTGACCATGCATGCGCTTGATGTAGTCCTTCGGATCAAACAAATCCGGCTGCGACGGCCCGCCCGACATGAAGAGGAAGATCACGCGCTTCGCTTTCGCAGGAAAATGTGGCGCACGAACAGCGAGCGGACTCTGCGCAGCACTCACAAGGTCATGCAGCGCGAGTGCGCCAAAGCCCGTGGCGGTGCGTTGCAGCCACGTGCGGCGGGAAATTGGGTTGATAGTCATAGGCGGAGAAGAAACTCGTTCGAGGAAAGCAACGCGTGGCTGAGTTCGATCCAGGCTTTGTCGGCGGGAAGCGATTCGATGAGTTGGTTGGCTTCATCGCGCTCCGTGGAAGTGATGGGGCGATTCAGCACGCGCAGCCAAAGCGCTTCGAGACGCGCGCCGACATTCGATTCAGTCTGAGTGAGATGTTGGGCGAGATCGGTGGCGCGGGCGCGCAGCATGTCGCTGTTGAGAAGGAACAGAGCTTGCGTGGGCACGGCGGTCTCGGCGCGTTTGCCGGAAATTTGCGCGGGCTGGGTGAAATCGAACACATCACGCAGCTTCGCGGGGCCGGGCTGGGTGGCAGTACGGATGACGGGCAGATACACCGTGCGCTCGAACTCCTGCACGGGGCGGAATTTCTTCAGATTAAACGCGGGCGGATTCACCGCTTTCGGGCTCAAGCTGGTGACGTTCTCGGGAAACTCGAGTGGCAGCGCGGGGCCACCATTCGCGGGTGCGAGTTTGCCGCTGATGGCGAGCATGGAATCGCGAATGGCCTCCGCATCAAGCCGCTGGCGATTCATGCGCCAGAGCAGGTGGTTGTCCGGGTCTGTGGTCATCGCGACAGCATTGTGAGCGCTGCTCATGCGATACGCGCGGCTGAGCACGAGGCTGCGAATCAACTGCTTCTGCGACCAGCCGCCGCGCACGAAGCGGGTGGCAAGATGATCGAGCAATTCAGGATGCGTGGGCAGTTCACCGCGCACACCGAAGTAATCGACGCTGCGCACGAGTCCTTCCCCAAACAACTTCTGCCAGATGCGATTGACGGTGACGCGTGCGGTGAGAGGATTGCGCGAATCAGCCAGCCAATCGGCAAGCTGCACACGACCGCTTTGATTCGCTGGGATCGGTGGCAGCTCACTCCATGAAGCCACGGCCATCACGCCGCGCTTCACTTTGTCGCCAAGCGCATAGGGATTGCCACGGATCGTGATCTGCATGTCGTCGGGTTTTTGGCGATCATGTACCGCGAAGGTCTTTGGAGCGATGGGCGCGAAGAATTTGGCGTGCTCGACCTCGCCGTTGATGGCTTTGATGCGCGCAGCGAGTTCGTCGCGCTTCTTTTCGAGCGCAGGCTTCACTTCTTTGGTCGCGTCTTTGATCTGTGGCTCCAATGCGGCCTTCGTTTTTTCGGCATCGGTGCGTTCGGATTGAAGTGACTTCAGTTTCGCCTCGTTCGCGGCGAGAATTTGGGTGCGTTTGGCCTGCTGCTCGGGCGTTTCGGGCATCTCGCTCGCATTGATGCTGCTCCAGACGCCATTGTTGGTTTTGTAAGTCGAGTCCGTGCTGCGGAACATGCCGGCGATGGCGTAGTAGTCGCGCTGCGTGATGGGATCGAACTTGTGATCGTGGCAGCGCACGCAGCCGAGCGTCATGCCGAGGAACGCGGTGCCCACCTTGCTCACCTGCTGGTCCACGAGGTCGATCTCCATCTTCAATTTGTCCACGGCGACGATTTCGACGTCACCGAGCACCAAAAAGCCCGTGGCGGTGAGATTGGCGGCACGTTCCTGCGGTGTGGAGAATGGCAACAGGTCTCCGGCAATCTGCTCGCGGATGAAACGGTCGAACGGCTTGTCCGCATTGAACGAATCGATGACGTAATCGCGGTAGCGCCAGGCATGCTCGGCAAAGACATTGTTCGAAGTGCCGATTTGATCGGCGTAACCGGTGAGATCGAGCCAGTGGCGTGCCCAGCGTTCGCCGAAGGCCTTGGAGGCTAGGAGGCGATCTACGACATCTGAATAGAACTTATAGGACCCTTTCGACTCATGCGACCCATGAATGAATTGCGCGATGACATCCGGCGTCGGCGGCAGGCCGGTGAGATCGAGCGAAACACGGCGCAGCCACGTGTAGGCATCGGCGTCAGCATTCGGCGTAAGTCCAGCGGCTTCGAGTTTCGCGAGAATGAAGCCATCCACATCGTCCGTAGGCCATGACGTGTTCTTCAGCGTAGGTGCCTTCGCATCACGCACGGGCTGGAAGGCCCAAAACTTCTTTCCAGCTTCGATGTCGATGACTCGCGCCTTTTTATCAGTCACCTTCGCCACCCGCGAATCCGGCGCACCCATGGCGACCCATTTCTCCAGCACCTCAATCTCACTTGCGGCGAGCTTACCCTTCGGCGGCATCTCCATTTCGGGATCTGCATAGCGCACGGCCTGTACGAGATGGCTCTTCACCAGATCGCCTGGAATAATCGCAGGCCCATTGTCGCCGCCAGTCTGCCAGCCCGTCTTCAAATCGAGCGCGAGGCCACCTCTGATCTTCTTTTCATGCGAATGGCACTCGTAGCAGCAGCTTTGCAGCAACGGCAGCACCTTGGTTTCAAAGAATGCCATTCCATCCTCCGCGTGAAGAGCGGAAGAGGCTAGCAAGACACATGGCAAAAGGCGAAGCACCTGCTAAAGACGCTGGGAAATGACGAGAGCTTGCATGAACCGCTGCACCCTGTATGGAGCGAGATCGTTACTTTGCCTTCACGCCGCTGAGTGGATTTGCTGTCACCGCATCCCAGGCGAGTTGTTGGAGCAGCGCATTGAGCTTCTCTGCTTCGGGCAATTTAGCGATGGCGGCTGGAATTGGCAGGCCGATGGGGCTGCGACCGTAGATGACGGCGTAGTGGCAGTAGGCTGAGAGGGCTTTGATGTGATCCCGCGGATGGCCGATGGGATCGGTGAAGAGATCGCTCTGCTTGGCGATACCGGGGGCTTTGCCTTGAATGATGAGTTCACGCAGCGCGAGGACGGCTTGGCCAACGGGGACGATGAAGACAGCAGTTTTGCCGTATTTCGTGTTCAATTCGCCAGCGTGGTCATCGAGCGACTTGAAGTAGGCGTCGTGTGTGGCGTGAAGTTGTTCCATCGTCTTGGCATCGCGGTCAATGGTGACGTCCTTGGCACGCGTGGCCCAGAGTGCTGGATCGTCAAAGGGCATCCAGTTGTCTTGAATCGTGATGCGGAGGTTGGGATTGTGTTCGAGGCCGAGCTTCACGAAATTTTCGATACCTTCGTCAGGCAGGAAGATCGGCGAGAGGGTGAGCACGTCGGCTTTGCCTTCGATGAGCACGGGTTTGATCTTCTGCTTGTCGTCTTTTGCATCCCAATGCTGGATGGTGCGCGAGCCACCAATGGAGGACAGGCCGACTTGAGTGTGGCCGGTGATGCCAGCGTTCTTCGCGGTCTCGATGAGCAGGCCGGGCATCCAGACATGGAAGCTATGACCGGCAGTGAGGATGCGCAGGCCTGCGGGTGGTGCTTCGGCCTTAGCGAAGGTGGTGAGACTGAGGCAAACGAAGAGTCGGAGGAGTGATGCGCGTGTCATGGTGGAACAAGAACGCGGAAATGACCGAGTGTTTGCGAAAGGGCTGAGCGGGAGACTAATCGATCTCGCTTGGGAGCAGGCGTGGGATGTCTTTGTTCGCAGGGTGCTGATCTTTGCGGCCATGAATGCAAAACGCAGTCCACTCGGCCAGACGACGACCGAGAATGCGGCAGGACTCCTGATCTGCCGGCTCACGTGGTGCTTTGGAGGTGACTGCGCCGTAGTGCAGGGTGAGACGCTTACCGGCGTAATCCGTGACGCCGAAGACGAGGAAGCCGAAGTTCATGAGCACGGTAAGAATGGACTGGCAGGCCATCTCCATGCCTCCGCCCCAACCGCCTGCGCTGCTGAATGCGCAGGCGATTTTGCCATCCACTTTCATCCATTGATCAAACATGGTTTCATCCCAGAAGCGCTTCATCTTCCATGACAGGATGCCCATGTTCGTGGGGCTGCCGACCGCGAGTCCATCACACCACACGACATCCTCAGCAGTGGCTTCATCGACGTGACGTGTGCGCACTTCCGTATCAGGTACCTGATTGGCACCTTCGGCGACGAAAGCCGCCATCTGGGCAACGTTGCCACTGCGCGAGTCAAAGAGGACGAGGATTTTGTTCATCCAGCATGAATGCGCGGGAGTGCCTCTGCATGCCAATACGTTTTGTGTGTTGTTTACTGCAATGCACCGAGCAGTTGAGCTGCTGAACCGTTATCCACCAGAGATCGCGTTGAGTTTTCGCTCATCTACTCTGCCATGAGTTTATGTGTGTAAGAATGACAGTTTTGTCATCAAATCGGCCACAGAAGTGTCATTCCGTAGTTGTTCATACACATGATGAAAGCCGCATTGTTTTTTCTTCTGACTGGCTACGCGCTCGTTTCTAGGGCCGCCGAATCCATGCGACCAAACTTCCTCGTTATCATGGGCGAGGCGCAGGGCTGGGCGTCGATGTCGGTGCCGCAGGATGACCGCAATCCTGAAGGATCGACGAGCGACTTCATCCGCACGCCGAATCTCGACAGCATCGCGCAGCACGGGATCCGCTTCTCGGACTTCTACGCGTCTTCACCGCGCTGCACGCCGACACGCGCGGCGTTGTTTACGGGACGCAATCCAGCGGCTCTGCACATGACGTATGTGGGAGAGACGAAAAAGGAAGGTGGTGTCATGCCGGGTGACCAAGTCATCCCGCCGGAGACCACGACGCAGCTTCCTGACGGCATCGAGACGATTGGCACGCTGTTGAAGAAGCAGGGCTATGCCACTGCGCACTTCGGCAAATGGCATGCGGGCCGCGTGGACCCGAAGCAGAACGGTTTCGATGAAAACGACGGCCCGAACAGCAACGGTGGCCCGGAAAACGTCGATGAGCCGAATCCGAAACAGTGCTACGCGACGGCCAAACTTGGGATGGATTTTATGTCACGGCAGGTGGGCGCACGGAAGCCGTTTTACGTGCAAATCTCGCATTATCCCGGCAAGCAACCGGAAAGCGCCACGCCAGAGATGATCGAGGCCACGAAGAAGCGTCTCGGCACGCGCATGGACATCATGCGCATCGGTCAGGCGGCGGGAAATGAGGAGATCGACATTACCATCGGCCTTGTGCTCGCGAAGCTGAAGGAACTCGGCGCGATGGAGAACACCTACATCCTCTACACCGCCGACCACGGCGCGCAGGGACGCAATGCGAACGGTGCGCTAACGAACGGCAAGGGAACAGTGTGGGAAGGTGGCCTGCGTGTGCCGCTACTCGTTGCCGGACCAGGCATCAAGGCAGGGCAGTTCTCTCACGTGCGCGCCAGCACGGTCGATGTGCTGCCGACGATCATGGACCTCGCAGGTGTCAAAGATCTGCCCCAGGGGCTCGATGGCGTCAGCTTGGTGAATCTCTTGAAGAAGGATCCGAACACTGCGCCCAAACGCACGAACGAGGAACTGGTTGTTCACTTCCCGCACTACGACAAAGACGAGATCGGCCCCGCCTCAGCCATTATCTACCAGAACTGGAAGATGATCCGCGTCTTCGAAACCGAGAAGCGCATGCTGTTTGATCTCTCGAAGGACATCGGCGAGCAGAAAGATCTCGCTGAGGCGAATCCGAACGTCGTGCTCGCGCTCGACAACCGCATGATGGACTACCTGCGCTCCGTCAAAGCGGGCATGCCGAAGCCGAATCCTGATTATGTTGAAGGCGGTGAGAAGTCAGGCGACCGCAAAGGCGGCAAGGGTGGTGGCGGAGGCGGCGGTGGAAAGGGTGGCGGCAAAGGCGGCAAAAAGAAGCCCATGATGAAGGAAGAGACCGAAGTGAAACCTGATACCAAGTGAGAATCACACCGATGAAACCTGCATTCATTTCCATTTCAGCAGCGCTTCTGGCCCTGCTCGTCATCGCCGCTGCCCCGGAGGAGAAAGAGAAAGGCAAAGGAGGAAAAGGCGGTGGTGGCAAAGGTGGTCAGGGCCAGGGAGCCGGACCAGGCGGCCAGGTCGAGCCTGCCGCCGTGCCACCGTACCTTTTCAATGTCTGGCTTTGCCGCCCAGGTGCTGACTCCGTTTCAGTCAGTGTGCTTGCGTGGCAGGATATGGAAGCTTTCGTATCGTATGGCGAAAGCGCCGCCGCACTCACCCAGCGTAGCGAGGTCGTGAAACTCACCGCTGGCCATTCGCAAACGATCCTGCTCGGTCAGTTGAAGCCAGACACCGCTTACTCTTACCAACTCACGTATCGCATCGGCGGTAGCGAACCGGTTCGCGATGAAGTGCGTGGCTTTCACACGCAACGTGCACCGGATTCGACCTTCACCTTCGCCATGCAGGCAGACTCGCATCTCGACATGAGCACGGATGTACGCGTGTATAAGCAGACGCTTGCAAACATCCGCGCTGACAAGCCCGACTTCATGATCGACCTCGGTGATACGACGATGGTGGACAAGTTCGGCAGTTTCTACACGCGTTCGGAGTCACAGTATCGTGCGCAGCGTTTCTACATAGGCCGCGTCGCGCATAGCATGCCGATTCTCATGGTGCTTGGCAATCACGATGGGGAACGCGGTGATCGTGAAGACATGGCAAAGTGGTCGCTGGGCATGCGGCACAACTTTTTCCCAAATCCGACGGGCGGAAATGACAAGCACAGCTACTTTGCCTTCGAGTGGGGCAGTGCGTTGTTTGTCGGTCTCGATCCCTTCTGGGCCACCACGCAACGTGGGAATGATAACTGGAGCGCGACTTTGGGCGAAGCGCAGTATCGCTGGCTCACGAAGACACTCGAAGCGAGCAAGGCACCCTTCAAATTCATCTTCATTCATCATCTCGTCGGCGGACTGGGCAAGGACGTGCGTGGCGGCGTCACGCCAGCGCCCTTCATGGAGTGGGGCGGCAAGAATGCCGATGGTAGTGAGGGTTTCAAAGAACACCGCCCCGGCTGGGAACTGCCACTGCATCAACTCTTCGTCAAAACAGGTGTTAGTGCCATCTTCCACGGGCACGATCATCTTTTCGCCAAGGAAGAACTCGACGGCATCATCTACCAGGAAGTGCCGCAGCCTGGCCATCCGAGCGGCGGCACACGCAGTGCGGAGGAATATGGTTACACCGGCACCATCCTCGGTAGTTCTGGCCATGTGCGAGTGACAGTCAGTCCGCAGCAGGCAAAGGTGGACTACGTGCGCTCCATCGTGTCAGGCGTGACGCGCGACAATATCGACAACGGCACCGTCGAACACAGCTACACGATCAAACCTTCCACCAGACGTCTCTAAATCATGAAAGCTCTCCTTATCGCCACCCTGCTGTGCTTTGGCATCAATGCCTCAGCCAAAGCACCGAATATCCTTTTCATTCTCGCGGATGACCAATCATGGAGCGGTACGTCGGTGCGGATGAAGGCGGATGAACCGGGCAGTGCGAGCCGCGAGTTTCACACGCCGAATCTCGAAAAGCTCGCCTCACAGGGCATGGTCTTTTCGCAGGCCTACGCGGCCCACTGCAAGTGCGAGTGCTCACGCGCCGCCATCCAGATGGGCCGTACAACCACGACGCTCAACGCGCCAGACAAAAACGCGCGCAATTGGAGTGCGCCGGTCACGGATTCAATCGTGAACACACTCAAAAAGGCCGATCGCAGCTACAAGGCGGCGCATTTCGGCAAGTGGCAGTGGTTTCACACGCCGGATTCGATGGGTTACGATGCGAGCGATGGCATCACGATGAACGAGGACGGCGACACGACCGATCCCGAAGACCCGAAACAGTCATTTGGCATCACGCGACGTGCGAAGGCCTTCATGGATACGCAGGTGAAGAGCGGACATCCGTTTTATCTGCAGCTCAGCTATTACGCCGTGCATAATCAGCCGCAGGCACTGGCATCCACGCTCAAGAAATACGCAGGTGTGGACACCGGCAAAGGAGGCAAGGGCGATCGCGCCGTGATGGCCGCCATGACGGAGGACTTCGACACGTGCATCGGTGAAGTCTTGAAGAAGCTCGATGAACTGCACATCGCGGATAACACGATCGTCATTTACACTTCCGACAACGGCGGCCGCACGAACATCCTCAACGGCGGCAAGGGCGACCTCGGTGAAGGCGGCATCCGTGAGCCGCTCATCGTGCGTGGCCCTGGCATCAAAGGTGGCACGCGCTGTGACACTCCTGTGATCAGCTACGACATCATGGCCACCGTGCTCGATTTTGCATCGCCCGGCTTCGTCTTACCGAAAGGCGGCGAAGGCGGCAGTTGGAAGCCGCTCTTGCTCAGCGGTGGCAAAGAGCCGGTGAAGCGCCCCATTGACCGCTTTGTGTGGCATCAGGCCGTCGAGGTCGAGCATCCGCAGTCCGCCATCCGAAAAGGCGACTACAAGCTGCTGTACTTCTGGGACACGAAGGAAGGTCTGCTCTTCGACTTGAAGAATGATCTCGGTGAAACGCGAGACATCGCCAAACAAAAGCCCGACATCGCCGCCAAGCTCCAAGCGGAGTTAAAAGCTCATGTTCGTGCCGGGCTTGGTGAGCAAGCCTTCGCCGCATTGGAAAAAGGAGAAGTGCAGGGCGAGGCGATGCGACCCGGCAAAGGTCCAGGTAAAGGCAAAGGAAAGGGCAAAGGACCTCCAAAGGCGTAGTTCAAAGAGGCGGCCCCAAAGTGCTTTTCTAGCGAAGCTGTTCGGGTGCAGCGCAAGCAACAGTCTGCGGTTCACGGAGTTTTTGAACATTCTTGGAAACAAATCGCCCCATCGTGTCATTACTCCTGATGACCGACGATTTACGAATGATGCCAGCAACGCCTGCCGAGCAGGTGCAGTTGCTATTTGTGAGGCATGAGGGCGCGATCAGGACTTTTGTGCGTGCGTTGCTGCCTTCACTGACAGATGCGGATGATGTGTTGCAGGAGACTTTCCTGACGGTGTCGCGAAAGGCATCATCTTTTGAACCGGAAACCAATTTCGTTGCCTGGGCCTTTGGCATTGCCAGGCTCAAGGTGCTGGAAAGCTTCCGGCAGCAGAAGCGGGCGAATGTGTTGAGCGAGGCTGCCATCATTGCGCTCGCTGAAGAGGCACCGGCACCGGAATTGACCTCATTACGTGAAGAGGCGCTGAATCGCTGCGTTGAAAAACTTGCCCCCAAAAGCCGCGATATCTTGTGGCGGCGCTACTCGGGCAGACAGGGCTCTGACGAGATGGCGGATGGCCTCGGCATGACCTCCACGGCTGTACGCGTGGCTCTTTCTAAAGCACGCGCTTTTCTGCGCGACTGTGTCTCCACCGAACTTAAAAACGCATCCTGACATGAAACACAACGAACTTGATGTACTCATCGAAGATTGCCTCGAGGACCGCCTCAGTGAGCCTGATGCTAAGAAACTAAGCGCCCTGCTGGAACAGTCGGTTGAGGCCCGCGCTCGTTATTGGCAGACCGCCTCTATCCATGGACTCCTGGAGCACACACTGCAAAATGCATCCATGCGTGTGGTTACAGGTCGGTCTTTGCCTGTGAACACCAGCAGCACTCGCTGGTTTTCTTGGCGGCCGCTCGCTGCTGCGGCAGCGGGGTTGGTCATCGGGTTGTTCAGTGCGTCGGTTGTTTATGCGTATGTGGTGCCAATGGCCAGTTCCATCATTCTTCTGGATGACAGCTTTGAGGGATCAACAAAAGTCGCTTCAAAGGTTTCTTTAGAGGCTAGCGTCTGGCGGGGCGACCATGCAGAGGTCGTTGGATCGGAGCAGGACATGAAACCTGAGAACGGACAGCGCATGCTGCGTTTCCTGCGGGCGGATTTTCAAGGCAAACCTCGTGCGGCGGGCGGGCACATCGCGGATGTTTATCGCCTCATTGATTTACGCGAGCATCGTCACGAGTTCAGCAATGGTGGAGCGGTGGTTCAGGCTTCAGCCAGTGTGAATGCGGTGCCATTTTCTGAAGGCGAGCGGTTTGGCTGTGCTATCTCCCTCTTTGCAATGGATGCTGATTCTTTGCCAGACAGCACAAGCTACATTGGCACCGCTCTTGAGAACGAAGCAAACGCCATGGTGCGCAGCAATCGCACCAAATTGGATCGCGATCCTGCGCACTGGCAGCGACTCAGCACAGAGATGCGCCTGTCACCAAACACCGAGTTTCTTGTCTTGCGCTTGCACATCAATCAGTTGTTTGAATCTACTGATGCCTCCATCTTCACAGGCAGCTACGCGGATGACGTTCGCGTGACGCTTAGTTCCCGTCCACCACTGCCGTGAATATCCATTGAGATCTGCTCATGAATCGTTTCGTTCCACTTCTTGCCTTGTTTGTTTTCTCGGCGTCTATCGCCGCAGAGCCAACGCCTCGCTATTTCAGCGCCAAACCTGGCTCATTGGCCAAGGCAAAAGCGCAACTCTCTGCAGGCGACAAAAACCTCGCTAAAGCGCTCAGAAAACTCGTTACCGATGCGGACAAGGCATTGGCCGAAGCGCCGCCTTCGGTGACAAATAAGAAGAAGCTTCCTCCCAGCGGCGACAAGCATGACTATATGAGCATCGCGCCGTATTTCTGGCCAAATCCAGAAACGAAGGACGGTCTGCCCTACGTCCGTCACGATGGCAAAGTGAACCCCGAAAGCCGCGATCCCAAAGCGAACGATAGTCCGGCCATCAAGGTCATGGGCGACAACGTCGAGACCCTCGCGCTGGCTTACTACTTCACCGGCAACGAAACCTATGCCCAAGGCGCCGCCAAAGTGGCCCGTGTGTGGTTCCTCGATCCTACCACGCGCATGAAGCCGCATTTGAAGTATGCTCAGGCTATCATGGGCGTGAATGACGGACGCGGAACGGGCATTTTAGAAGCCCTGCACATCTCCGTCGCGGCAGATGCACTGGGATTGCTCGCCGAATCCGAAGCTTGGCCCCATGACGACCAGAAGGCTCTCAAAGAATGGCTGCGCACCTACCACGATTGGCTCCTGAAGAGCGATCCTGGCAAAGACGAACATAATGCTAAAAACAACCACGGCACCTTCTTCGACGTGCAAGCCGTACGCATAGCGCTGGTGATCGGTCGCGACGATTCAGCGAAGCGCATGCTCGAAGAAGCCAAACAGCGCCGTATCGCCGTGCAGATCGAGCCAGATGGCAAACAACCGCTCGAACTCGACCGCACTACTTCCTTTAGCTACTCACGCTTCAATCTTTTCGCCCTCACCGAACTCGCCACACTCGGAGAGCATGCAGGTGTCGATCTTTGGAACTTCACCACCGAAGACGGTCGCAGCATCCATAAGGCCATCGATTTCATGCTGCCTTACGCCGACGTGCCGCCCAAGCCGTGGACGCTGCCGCAGATCAAAGAAAAGCATGAGTCCGAGTTCATGCCCATCTTCCGCCAGGCCACCCTCGCTTACGGCACCAACGCCTACGAAGCCGTCATTTCCAAGTATGACGACTCGCCCAGCAAACGCTTCCAGCTCTTGTTTGTGAAGTAATTGATCTTACCGCCCTAACTCTTTAACTATGAAATCACGCATCATTCTGATCCTCATACTGCTTGGATCACATCTCAGCGCTGCCGACACCACGCAACGACTCAGCGAAGGTTGGGAACATTATCAGGGGACATTGGGCAGTCCGTGGGAAGTTTGGCGTGGTGATGCCGCGAGCGACAACGTCGCATGGTCGAAGGTGACGTTGCCGCATTGCTTCAATGGTCGCGATGCCGTGGATCCTGATGTGCGCTACTATCAGGGGCCGGGTTGGTATCGGACGAAGCTCAAGATTGCCAATCCTTATACGAATGGTCGGACGCTGCTCCACTTCGATGGCGCGGGGCAGAAGTCGCAGGTGTTTGTTTACACGCAGAAGGTCGATGAGCACGTCGGTGGCTACGATGAGTGGACGGTGGACATCACGGACGCTGCGAAGAATGAGAAGTTTAAAGGCGAGGTGCCGATTGCGGTGATGTGCGACAACTCACGCGATGCGGAGAGCATTCCGTCGGACTTGAGCGACTTCAATCGCTACGGCGGGCTGTATCGGCATGTGAGTTTGGTTTATGTGCCGGCGATCTCGTTGGAGCGCGTGCATGTGGAAGCAAAGCTCGATGGCGGGAATGCTGGGGTGAAGGTGCGCTTGCGATTGTTGAATCCGTCGAAGGCGACAGACGCACTCGGTCTTCAGTTCGATGTTCAGGATCCCACGGGCAAATCGTTTATCGTTCACAAAATCTCTCCGATGAGCGCTCCATGGCCGGACGAAAAGCAGATGTTTGATTTCGTGATTCCAAGTCCTGCGCTGTGGTCACCCAAGTCACCTTCGCTCTATACCATCAAGGTCACGCTCAAATCCAAACACGGCGAGCAAACGGTAGCCGAGTGCTTCGGCATCCGCAGCTTCGAATGGGTCGAGCACGGCCCATTCAAGCTTAATGGCGAGCGTTTGCTTCTCAAAGGCACGCACTACCACGAAGACCACGCAGGAGTCGCAGCCGCAGTGCCAGATGACGTGGTGCGCAAGACGCTGACGATGATCAAGGAGATGGGTGCGGACTTTGTTCGCCTCGGTCACTATCAGCAGGCCCCGCTCGTGCTAGATCTCTGCGATGAACTCGGGCTGCTCGTTTGGGAAGAGGTGCCTTGGTGCCGTGGTGGCATTGGCGGCGCGGCGTATCAGAAGCAGGCGAAGGACATGCTGCGTGCGATGATTGATCAGCATCGCAATCATCCTTCCATCATCATGTGGGGCATGGGCAATGAGAACGATTGGCCGGGTGACTTCGAGGTCTTCGACAAGGACAAGATTCGCGGTCTGATGAAGGAACTAAACGATCTCTCGCATGAGCTTGATCCCTCGCGTCCGACCTGCATCCGCCGCTGTGACTTCTGCAAAGACATCGTGGATATCTACTCGCCCAGCATCTGGGCGGGCTGGTATTCCGGTCGTTACACCGAATACAAAGCCGCTGCTGAAAAGGCGCTCAAGGACACAAAGCACTTCTTCCACGCCGAGTGGGGCGGCGACAGTCACGCGCATCGGTTTGCTGAAGATCCTGAGAAGATGGTGAATAAGGTCGAGACTGGCAAAGGCACCGCCGAGAAGGGCAAGGCCTACAAGCTCGCGGGCGGCAAGGTGCGCATGTCGAAGGATGGCGATTGGTCCGAGAGCTACATGTGCAATCTCTTCGACTGGCATCTCAAAGAGCAGGAAGACATGCCCTGGCTCACCGGTAGCGCGGCTTGGATCTTCAAAGACTTCGCCACACCGCTGCGTCCGGAGAACCCCGTGCCACGGGTGAATCAGAAAGGCGTCGTCGAGCGTGATGGCACGCCGAAGGAGACGTATTACATCTTCCAGAGCTACTGGGCCGAGAAGCCCATGATCCACATCTTCGGTCACGGTTGGCCCGTTCGCTGGGGTGAGGCGGGCAAGGAGAAGGAAGTTAAGGTTTACTCCAATTGCGCTGAGGTGGAGCTATTCGTGAATGGGAAGTCGGTCGGCGTGAAGAAACGCAATGTCAGCGACTACCCGGCAGCAGGCTTGCATTGGAACGTGAAGCTCAATGAGGGCACGAACCAACTCCGCGCCGTGGGCAAGGGTGTGAGCGATGAACTCACCGTGGGCTATCAAACCAAGAAATGGAGCAAGCCCGCGAAACTCAAGTTGGAGGAGATCGCGCAG
>Ga0209086_10000730_pt1 | contig 27721 bp, 20 predicted proteins | sample M_130207_XF_Meta_FD_187312 | JGI IMG/M metagenome (GOLD analysis project Ga0209086, IMG submission 187312) | Freshwater microbial communities from Lake Montjoie, Canada to study carbon cycling - M_130207_XF_MetaG (SPAdes) (version 2) | ecosystem: Environmental > Aquatic > Freshwater > Lake... | reverse complement strand
CACGGGAATGATGCCGCGTTTCTGCACCAACTCGAAGAGGTCTTGTCCTTCAACGTACTCCATCGCGATGAACAGGTAGCCGTCGTCTTCACCCGTGTCGTACACCCCCACAATGTTGTTGTGACGCAATTGCGCGGCGGCTTGGGCCTCCGCCTTGAACCGCTTTACAAGCGTCGGGTTCTGAGCCTTATCTTGCGGCAAGACTTTAAGAGCGACGATCCGTTTGAGTTGAGTGTCACGAGCGAGGTAAACCGTCCCCATGCCGCCTGCGCCGATCCGCTTTTCGATCTGGTACTTGCCCAACTTTTTCAGTTCGGTCACAGGTTGCGACGGCTGTCCGCCCGCCCCCGCGACCGCAGCTTTTCCATCCGCCGTCATCGCAGACCTCGAATCAAGTGAAGTGAAGCATCAACACAGACGCCGCGAATCCGAGACGAACAGAGACCACGCCCGCGCGACGGAAGCCGTTGCCTGGCAACAGTCGATACGAACGAAGTCACCGAGGAATTCGGCATCCGGCAGCTCCCGAAAGAATGGAGACGATCGGATTGTCAGCGGAGAGAGGAAACAGGCAGCCCAACACGCAGGAGTGTAACAACCGGTCTTGCAGACCGTCAAAACAGTGAACTTTGTGTGAAGATGTGTTCGTGCGAGTCTCGTTGGACCCTCCGTTCGACATTCGTCACGGCTTGTCGAGAAACCTAGCACGCCTGTTGAAAAACGTAGAGTAGGCGGCTCGCCTGCTCGCATTTCGGATTAGAAAACACAGGCGAGCCGCCTGTGCTACGAGTTCTTAAACAGGCTGTTAGCACGCGCCGAAGTGCCGTTGAAGAAATTCACACTGAACACCCCGTAGTCACGCTCGCCGGAGCCTGTTGAAAAAACGTAGAGTAAGCGTCTCGCTTAGGAACGGCGCAGCAATCACTGTCGTGGCCGACGCTGCCAGCGTCGGCTCGGATGCTGGCCGCATCCGCCACGACAGTGATTTCTGCGCCGGTCCTTACCCTACGTTTCTCCAAGATCTGGCAACCGCAACGGTCCAATTCAGTGTCGTTGAACAGTGCCAATGAACAAGCAATGTCGTTCCCGATCACAGTCCGACGACTTCAAAGCCCTTGCGGTATTCCTTGTGGACGAACTCGGCGGCCTTCGCGCTGTTGGTCGCCTTGAGGTTCGCGGAGTCCCAGATCAGCTTCTCGCCCGCGCGGAAGGCGACGATGCCGAGCAACACGGTTTCGGACAAAGCGCCCGAGTAATCAAAGTTGCAGGTCGTCGGTGAGCCGGTTTTGCACGCCTTGACCCACTCGTGCCAATGACCGATCGAGGCGGGGATGCTCGGTTCGGGAGCCTTGAAGTCCTTGAAGCCGTCTTGAGGCAGTAGCTGTCGGCGGCCGTAATCGGCGGCCAGCATCCCCTTTTCACCGACGAACAAGATGCCGAGGCCCCATTGGCTGAGCGACTGGCCTTCGTGACTCTTCGTGTTGGCCACGATGTCGAAGTGCTTCCCGCCATCGGACCAAGTGAACTTCAGCGGCTTGTCGCCACCGGGTTGTGACGGGAACTCATATGTTGCCTTGGCCCACGCCGGCGCGCCATCCGGATGAGCCTCGGGGCCTTCACACGCGACCGACAGCGGGTTGCGCAGGTTCAACGCCCAGAACGGCAAGTCCATCACATGGCACGCCATGTCGCCGAACGTTCCCGAACCGTACTCCCAGAACCGACGCCAGTTCCCCGGATGGACGCCATCGCAGTACGGACGTTTCTTCGCGGGGCCGAGCCACAAGTCCCAATCGAGATTCGCGGGGACCGGCTGCTCGGCCCCAAACCTTCCGTCCGACCAACCCTTGTTGCACCAGTTGTGAACTTCTGTCACCCGGCCAATCGCTCCGCCTTGAATGAGTTCGACCACGCGACGGTAGTTGTCTGTCGCGTGAATCTGCGTCCCCATTTGAGTCGCTAGCTTTTTCTTGGCCGCCACCTTCGCGAGTGCCCGCGCCTCGGCGACTGTGTGTGCGAGCGGCTTCTCGACGTAGACGTGCTTTCCCAAATCCATCGCGACCGACGCGGCCGGGGCATGCGTGTGATCGGCTGTCGAAACGACGACGGCATCGCACTTGTTGACCTCCGCTTCGAGCATCTTGCGGTAGTCGCGATACGTCCTCGCCTCGGGCCAGCGTTCCGACGCCTTCTTCAAAAAGTTCTCGTCCACGTCACAGAATGCCACGATGTTCTGACCGGCCAGTTCGTCGAGGTTATGCCGCGCCTTGTTCGCCACACCGACAGCCGCGATGTTCAGCTTGTCACTCGGCCCGTCCGCCGCCCGCGCGGGCGAAAACCCCGCAAACAACCCGGCCCCCAACAAAGCAGACGACTGCTGCACGAACTGACGACGATTTAGAGAACGCGACATGAAGATGCTCTTTCCTTGAAGATGTTCTTTCCGCAGGATCACCGCATCAGCGGAGTTCCTTGATGCGAGCGTTGTACTCCAACCGAAGAAGACTCGAAACCAAACACGGCATTCGTTCGGCGAGGTATCACGCCGCTGCGCGGACCCAATGATCGTCGTCGCGAACACGGCTGAGTTCGGCGATCATTGGATCGCGTCTGGCTTTGCCAGACTTCAGCGACTCGATGAGGTTGCTTGAACCCTGTTCGGCAATCCTTCATCCTGCCGCCTCAACATCCACTTCGATGACTTCCACGGGGACGGATCGTGTCGCTCGATACGCGTTACAAAATTCTCGAGAAAATTGGTTCGGGCAGCTTCGCGACGGTTTATCGCGCGAAGGACAACGAGCTGGGCCGTGAAGTCGCGATCAAGCAGCTTCACTCCGAGTTCCTCGCCGATGAAGGTCGGCTCGACCGGTTCTGGCAGGAGGCCCAACTCCTCGCGTCGCTCCAGCATCCGAACATCGTCACGATTTTTGACATCGTGCGCGAGCGGGGCTGGCTGGTGATGGAGCTGATGCAGAGCAGCCTTGCGACGCGGCTGGCCGGGCGGCAGGTCGATCTGCGTGCGCTGCGAGCTTCTTTGGCGCATTGCCTGCGTGCGCTGAAGTATCTCCACGCACAGGGTGTGATTCACGGAGACATCAAGCCCGCGAATTTGATGATCGACGTGCGTCGGCGGGTGAAGCTCGGTGACTTTGGACTCGCGCGCCGCGTCGCCAATGCGGAAGGAAGCTTGCTCAAAGGGACCACGAAGTACATGGCTCCCGAAACGGTCTCGGACGATTTTGGAGAAGTGGGTCCGCAGAGCGATCTCTATTCGCTCGGCTTCACCGCTTACGACCTGATGTGCGGCGAGAACTTCGACGATCTGTTTCCTGGTCTCAACGCCAAGGGCCGCAATCAGCAGCTCGCTTGGATGATGTGGCACGCCGCCCCGGATCGGCAGTTGCCCGAGATCGACCGCGTGCTGGAAGGGGTTCCTCCCGACGTGGCCAAGGTCGTGCAGAAGCTGACTCAGAAAGACCCCGCGCTGAGATACAAGTCGGCCGACGAAGCGCTCTCCGATTTGCAGATTGATCTCAAACTGATCGGTGGCCAATCGGGAGGCGATACCTCGGACGAGTCCCCTCCTGACGACGGCAAGCGACGACGCTTGATCGCCATCGGAGCACTCGCTGCGTCGGTCTTGCTGTCGTCCGCAATGCTGTTCATGCCAGCGGGCAATGCCGGAAACCAGACCGTTCACAAATCGCACGGCCTCATTCGTGAAGTGGTCGCCGACAAGAATGAGTTCGTCGTGCAAGACCTCGAAACGGGAACGCTCGAACCGTTCAAGGTGCCGCGCAAGCAACGCATCTTCCTGCTGAATACGAAGCACAACATCCAGCTGAAGGAGTTGCTGCCGGGCGATCACGTCGAGTTGGACGTGGACAAGCAGCAGCCCGATCTCGCGGTGAACGTGATCGTCGATCGGCCGGTCCCGACGCGCGGCACGCTCAAGACATTGAACTTGTCCGAGTCGCGGATCGTGCTGGCGATGGAAGAGGGCAACACGCGCGACGACCTTCCCGTGCGCATCCCCGAAGTGGCAAAGCTCAAGCTGAACGGGCAGGACACCAAGCTACGCGACCTGCAACTTGGCGACCGACTGGAGATCACGCATCTGACCGAGCCGGGTGCCGCGAAAGGGCGCGTACTCAACTCGCTCATCGCGCGGCGGACGATGACGACGATTGGTTTCGTGAACCGGTTCGACGCCGAGCAATCGATGCTCGCGATCCAGATTGGCCAGGGGGCGAGCGCGGGATCGTTAACGCTCCCCGTTGCGAAGCAATGCAAAGTGAAGTTGAACGGTCTCGATCAACTGGTCGGCGCTGGTGGCCAGAGCGGCCAGCCTGTCACGGTCGAGTCACTCAAGCCCGGTGATCGCGTGTCGCTCACGCACGACACGGACATCACTGAGATCACCGCGACACGCAGTCTGTCGTTCGAGGGAACGGTTCAAAAAATCAGCGACGACGGCGCGAGGCTCACGATGTCACTCGCTTCCGGTGAGCGAAAAGAGATCGCGGTCGAACGCTCGTGTGAGATCACGCTCGCGGTGGAACGGGTTCAACTGCTCGAACTGCGGCAGTTCGACAATGTCCGCGCGTCCTACACGGAAGCGGCGGATGGTGAATTGAAGGCGAGGACGATCGACGCCCGCCGTCCGTCGCAGACCGATCGCTGGACGGTCGTGATTGGCACGCAAGGCTACACCGATACCACGCTCTCGCCGATCACAACGGCTCTCAACGACGCGCGACTCGTGCAGGGGATGCTGCTGTCGCGGTACGCGGTTTCGGACCAGCGCGGCGCACTCATCATCGACGCAAGGAAACGCGACTGGGAACGCCAACTGATCGAGACACTCAGCAGTGCCCGCCCGCAAACTCAGGTTTTGGTCTGCGTGATCGGTCACGCCTACGTGGGCGAAGACGACAAGGTCTATCTCGCCCCGAAAGACTTCGACTTCGCCAACATGCCCGCGACGGGAGTCGCGCTCGATTGGCTCGCCGAGAAACTGAACGAGTGCTCTTCCAAGGACAAGCTGCTCGTGCTGGATGTGACTCCCGCCGCCACGGGCAAGGATGTGCAGAAGCAACTCGCGGGGACAGCATTGCTCGATAAACTTAAGACGCCGTTCCAATCGACGCACGTCATCGTCTCGTGCGAACAGGGCCAGCAAAGCCGAGTCTGGACCGAGAAGAAACACGGCCTGTTTGCGTGGTGGCTGTCCGAAGCGATTCAAGGAGCCGCCGACACCGACCGCGATTTGCATCTGACCGCCGAAGAGTTGTTTGGCTACCTCCAACAACAGTCCACTACCGCGAAGACTCGTGTCTTCGCCGAACAAACTCCCGTGCTGGTGGGACCGACGCCGTAGTCGGACTCCGGTTTGTCGCGAAGCCAACAGTAAGGCGACCGGCAACGACTCTCTGGCCCAAAGTAGACGAGCCACTCCGTGACTCGAAGATTCCGGTCACGGAGCGACCGGTCTACGTTGCCGCTCGTCTCAGTGGACTCGGATCACCCTACTTCCTCGTGGCCGCCGTCACGGCGAGTTGGTTGCGGATCACGCCCAAACCCGGAACGTGTCGCAAGCTTTCCTGAGCCATCTGCTTTTGGAAGTAGCTGCGGACGGTTCCTGTTAGCAGCACTTCGTGATCGACGACTTCGACTTGGATCGGTCGGCCAATGAGATGCGGTGCGCGCGAGAGTACGAGATGTATCCGGTCGCGCAGATCGCAACTGTCGTGAGCATCATGCAGGATGTATGTCTGGAGCATGGTCCGGCTCGATAGGGCGCGACCGGGTTTCGATACGGAGGTAACGTGGGCGGCGACGCTCCGGTCTCATCGGTTTGCGAGTCATCTCTAATCGAGAATCGGCGGGAGTTGCCGAAGGAGGAACGGCAACTGGCGCCTGGACTGCCGAATGGGACGATTCTACAGAGCAACGGGGGACTCGATCTTGAGCCGCTTCCGGCCTCCTGCGAGATTCCCGCGCGCTGGTCGAAGGGATTCTGCTTCGTTTAACCGCGTGGGCAACGCCCCGCGCGTCGTGCGGTGATTGAGTCGGATCCTCATCGACGCACGGGGCGTTGCCCACGCAGTTAAACGAAACCTCTGATCCCGAGTATCAACTCCCCTCCGTTCGCGAGGCCCCGCCGATGTCCTCGACCCTCTTCAATGTGCTGTTTGCGTGGAAGTGTTCCAGCACGCACCACAAGCTCGCGCTGGATGCCCTTCATCAGCTTCGCGGCGATGCGGCCGAGAATTGGCGGAATCTGTGTCTCGCCCACATCGACATCTACCTCGATGGATCGAAGGCTCCCGACAACAAGTTCAAAGACTTTCGCAATCATGTGTTGCATGTGCGCGACAACTATTGGGGCGGTGCCGTCACGGCGACCGAGTTGTGGTACGGGCGAACGGTCGAAGCGTTGCGCGCGAAGAAGTGGAGCGACGCGATCTACTCGGCGGGAGTTCTCAGCCATTACTACACCGACCCGATTCAGCCGTTTCACACGGGACAGTGCGAGGCGGAAGGGATCGTCCATCGCGCGGCGGAGTGGAGCATTGCGTGTGCGTATCGCGAGTTGACCGACATCCTCGAAGCGGACCTCGGCGGTTGGCCCGACGTGACGGTTCCGCAAGCAGACGATTGGCTGGCGAAGATGGTCGTCGCGGGTGCCGATCTCGCCAACCCGCACTATGAATTTTGCATCGACCACTACGACCTGAAGAAGGGCGTGAAGGATCCGCCGACGGGCCTCGATCAGGAGATCAAGGATCGTATCGCGAAGCTAATCGGCCACGCAGTCGTGGGCTACGCGCGCATCATGGAGCGAGCCCTCGCCGACGCGAATGTGACTCTCCCCGTGACCAACATCACGCTTCTCGGCGTGCTGGCCAAGCTGACCATCCCGCTGTTCTGGGTCACGAAAAAGTTGAAGGACTCGAAGGAACGCGCGATCGTCGAAGCGACCTTCCGCGAGTTTGAAGCGACCGGCAAAGTGATCGACACGCTGAGGGACGATGACTTCGCGATTCGAAAGGCTCACGCCGAAGAGGTACTCAAGGTGCCGTTGGCTCAACTCGACGAAGAAGAGCCGCGACCGGTTGGTGCCGCACACGGGATCGGTGCCCCCGCGCGGCCTCGCCCCGTTGTGAACCGCCGCGCGCCGAGCAAGCGCCAATCCGCCAATTCACCCCTCGCCACGGCTCTGCGGGGAGAGGGGCCGGGGGTGAGTGGTTCTTCGATTGGCTCGAAGCCCGTACTTTCGCCCGCGCCGCCCGTCGTCGCCGAACAGACGCCCCGAGCAACACCGGTGGACGACACGAATCCCGCCAAGCCGTCCGCCGTTCCGATCAAGAACCGTGCGGCCGATCCTCCTCGCAATGCTGCCCCGCGTGAGCAACAACCTGTCGATCGCTACTACCTCACCGTCGATCATCCCGTCGAGGAAGCTCCGTCGATTGGAGTGAAGACTGCGGCGTTGCTCGAAGACCATGGAGTCCACACGGTCGGTCATTTGCTCTCGATTGATCCCGACAAACTGGCCACGTTGCTCGGCGATCGTCACATCGACTCGTACACGATTCTGACGTGGCAGATGCAGGCGGACCTCTGCTGCGATGTGCCCAACTTGCGCGGTCACGATGCGCAGATTTTGACGGCCTGCGGGATCACGCATCGCGGCGAGTTGGCAACCTCCGACGCAGCAGCTCTGTTCAAGAAGGTCGAAGCGTTCGTGGTCACAACGCCCGGCGAACGAATTTTGCGAGGCAGCGAACGTCCCGATCTCGCCGAAGTGAATGACTGGATTCTGTGGGCCAACCGCCCGCAGCAATCGCAGGCGGCATGAGGCGACTGGCAAGACTTGTCTGACCCACACGAACCCGAAGTGTGAACAAGGGCGAAGTCGATCGATGTCTTCGCTCACGCTTCGGGTTGATGTCTACGGGTAAATCATTTGGCGCCGTTCGCCTGACAGTCTGTTAAAAAAGCCGTAGCACATGCGGCTCGCCTGTGTTTTTTAACTAGAAAAGCAAGCAGGCGAGCCGCCTGGTCTAAGTTTTTCAACAGGCTGCTAAGACCCAAAAAGCCGTTCCACGAGGGAGAGTCTGCTCCGCCTCACTCGTACCGCAGGGCTTCAATCGGATCGAGGCGACTCGCTCGGCGAGCGGGATAGAACCCGAAGAAGACTCCCACTGCGGCGGCAAACACAAACGCGACGATCCCGGCCGTGAACGAGACTTCGTGCTTCCACTTCGTTCCGGTGGTCACGGCGTTGATGAGCGACACCAAACCGATCGACGCTCCCACTCCAAGCAGGAAGCCGATCACGCCACCGATGCACGACAGCAACACCGCCTCGACCAGAAACTGCCGTAGAATGTCTCCCGACCGAGCACCGACCGCCATCCGGATGCCAATCTCCCGCGTCCGTTCTGTCACCGAGACCAGCATGATATTCATGATCCCCACGCCGCCGACCACGAGCGAAATTCCCGCAATGCAGGCCAGCATCAACGTCAGCGTGCCGGTAATCATCCCGAAGACGTTCGCGATCTCTGTCGTGTTCTGAACGACGAAATCGCGCGGTGTTCCCGGTTGGATTCGATGTCGTTCGGACAGCAGTTGGTCGATTTCGTTCTGAGCATCCTGCATGAGCTTGGTCGAACGGGCCGAAGCCATGATCGCGTTGACGTTGTCGAATTCCGAGCCGCGCAGCCGCTTGCGAACCGTCGAGATCGGCATCAGGACAATGTTGTCCAAGTCTTGTCCGACCATGTTCGCGCCCTTCTTTTCAAGCAGGCCGATCACTTGAAACGGAATGTTCTTGATCCGAATCGTCTGGCCAATCGGGTCGGTCGTTTGAAACAGTTTGACAACCAGCGTGTGGCCGATCACGCAGACTTTGGACGCGCTGACGACATCGCGTTCGGTGAAGAAGTCGCCCCGCCGGAGTTGCCAATTCCGCACGGTGAGGTAGTCGCAACTGACCCCGTGCATTTCGTTCGGACTGAAATTCGAGCTGCCGTAAATCACTTGGCCACCCGCGCCGAGAATCGGCGACGACGCCAGTACCGACGGGCATTCGATCCCGATGGCTTCTGAGTCCCGCGCCGTCAGCGACACCTGCGCCTGCGACACACCGCCCCGCTGGCGATTCCCCGGAAACACGATGATCACGTTGCTGCCCAACGACTCGAACTGCCCCTGCACGAGCGAACTGGCGCTCTGCCCCAACGAAACCATCGTTGTTACCGCCGCGATCCCAATGACCACGCCCAGCACCGTCAGCGCCGCTCGCATCTTGTTCTTGGCCAGTGCCCGAATCGCAATCCGCAGCGTGAGGAAGAAGTTCATAGACGTGCAGGCTTCTGAAATGGAGACACGGTCAAATCATTCGCGCGGAATCATTTCGGTGGTCCGAACTGTGCAGCCTGCACGCCGATGACCAGCGCGTCGTTGGCCTTCAAATCGCCCGAGATCATCTCACTGAACTGACTGTCACTCAGGCCCGTCTGCACTTCGACAGCTCGCAACAAATCGCCATCCGCGATCCAGACATGGCGGCGGTGGCGATCGCGTCGAAGTTTCGAGCGTTCGTCGGCCGAGACCGACTTTTCGGAGGGCAGGGAGGACTCTTGCATCTCGTCCGAGTTGTTCTGGCCCTGACCTTCGAGAATCGGAAGGTCTGCGGGCCGGACTTGCTTGGGATTCGGGTAGTACCGCAGCGCGGCGTTCGGAATCTTGATCACGTCGTCACGATGATCGACTTGAAATGAGAGGCTTGCTGTCATGCCGGGGAGCAGTTCCAGTTCAGGATTGGGAGTCGAGACGATGACGGGATAAGTCACCACGTTCTGCACCGTCGTGGAACTCATTCGAATCTCGTGAATCCTTCCCTTGAACAACTTCTCGGGATACGCATCAACCGTGAAGGTGACTTCGTACTTGCGATGTTGAGCCGCCTTGATGAGACCGATGTCGGCCTCATCGACCGACGCATGGATGTGCATTTCCTCACGCATGTCGGGCGCGATGACGAACAGTTCCGGCGTTTGAAATTGTGCGGCCAGTGTCTGACCGGGATCAATCTTTCGATCAATGACGATGCCATCGACCGGCGCCTTGATTTTGGTGTAGTTCAGATTTGCAAGCGAGTTCTCCAGCGTCGCCTTCGCCTGATCGACAGCCGTTTTCGAGACCGCGAGCTGCGAATCGAGCGACAGCCGGGCGAACCTGAACTTGTCCATCTCGGCCTGCGAAATGAACGAGGCATCTTCGGCTCGCAGCGCGACCGCCCGTTTCTCATCGTTAATGGCCTGCTGTAATTGAGCCTGCACCCGGAAAACATCCGCCTCGCGACTGGCCATCGCCGCCTGGTCGCGCGAGACACCCGCCTGGTAGATACGCGGGTCGATCTCAGCGAGCAGGTCTCCCTCTTTGACCTCTTGATTGAACTCGCAGTAGAGCTTCAGAATTGGTCCTGACACGAACGAGCCGATTGCCACCTTCAGCTTTGGCTTAACGGTTCCGGTCGAATTCACGACCGACACAATGTTGCCGTACTCAGACTTAGCCGTTCGCCACAAGAGGCGATTTCTCTTGGCGAGGTAGTCCATCACCGGCTTGTACCCCACAAATCCAATGCCCCCGAGGACCGCGATCACAATCAGCAGCTTCACGAAAAATCGCATGGATCATTCCGGTCCTGTCGGACGGTCGAGGTTCAACGGGGCACCGTCAGGCAACCTAATATCGCGTTGCCTGTGCTGGAAATGCGAATCTGCCCCTGATTGTCAGGGGCTTGCGTAGCTGATGGGAGTCGGCCGCCGTGAGCGGAGTATGACATTGGGGTAGTGTCAGGGAGGAAACGTTGTTGATGTGAGAAAATAACATCAGTGTGGTCGTTGACACCTAAATGTTGGCCGCTATTATGCCGTCTCGCCGCACCGGGAAGCCAGTCGCGACGAGTTGATATTTGACAATTTGGTTGGATGGTTCTGAAGATTAGCTTTACCGTAATAGAGCGGTTGCTGAACATTCGAGGGCCTGTTGCTCCACAGTCGAACGGCTTGGGGGCGATTGGCCGGGCGGCCTGAAGATCACTGTTGCTTGAAAAGGCTGCAGTTGCTTGAGGGTTTGTTTGTATCGGGTGTCAGCAGGCAAGCCCATTGAAAACAGGTGTTTGCGTTATCGTGGCAACGCGGTCTTGCGGATATCTTTTAAAACAATACTAAAAGGGTTTGATCCTGGCTCAGAATGAACGTTGGCGGCGTGGATTAGGCATGCAAGTCGAGCGAGAACCCGCAAGGGGGACAGCGGCGAACGGGGTAGGACAACGTAGGTAACGTACCCTCGGGGCGAGGACAGCCACGGGAAACTGTGGGTAATACTCGATAATGTTCCCTGCCTTGATTGGCGGGGAACCAATGGGTGAGATTCCACCTGAGGAGCGGCTTACGCAGTATCAGCTAGTTGGTGAGGTAACGGCTCACCAAGGCTACGACGCTTAGGGGGTGTGAGAGCATGGCCCCCACCACTGGCACTGAGACACTGGCCAGACACCTACGGGTGGCTGCAGTCGAGAATCTTCGGCAATGGGCGCAAGCCTGACCGAGCGACGCCGCGTGCGGGATGAAGGCCCTCGGGTTGTAAACCGCTGTCAGAGGGGATGAAGTGTACGAGAGCTATCTCTTGTATTTGACAGAGCCTCAGAGGAAGCACGGGCTAAGTTCGTGCCAGCAGCCGCGGTAATACGAACTGTGCGAACGTTATTCGGAATCACTGGGCTTAAAGGGTGCGTAGGCTGTTACCTAAGTCAGGTGTGAAATCTCTCGGCTCAACCGGGAAACTGCGCTTGATACTGGGTGGCTAGAGTGAGGTAGGGGTGTGTGGAACTTCCGGTGGAGCGGTGAAATGTGTAGATATCGGAAGGAACGCCAGCAGCGAAAGCGGCACACTGGGCCTTTTCTGACGCTGAGGCACGAAAGCTAGGGGAGCGAACGGGATTAGATACCCCGGTAGTCCTAGCCGTAAACACTGAACACTCGAGGAGGGGGGCTTCGGCCTTCTTCTTCTTAGCGAAAGCGTTAAGTGTTCCGCCTGGGGAGTATGGTCGCAAGGCTGAAACTCAAAGGAATTGACGGGGGCTCACACAAGCGGTGGAGCATGTGGCTTAATTCGAGGCAACGCGAAGAACCTTATCCTGGGCTTGACATGTACGGATTAACCCCATGAAAGTGGGGCCACACTCGCAAGAGCGGAACGTGCACAGGTGCTGCATGGCTGTCGTCAGTTCGTGTCGTGAGATGTCGCGTTAAGTCGCTAAACGAACGCAACCCTTATCTTTAGTTGCCAGCGCGTCATGGCGGGGACTCTAGAGAGACTGCCGGTGTCAAACCGGAGGAAGGCGGGGATGACGTCAAGTCCTCATGGCCTTTATGCCCAGGGCTGCACACGTGCTACAATGGGGCGTACAAAGCGCCGCTAAGTCGCGAGACCACGCTAATCGCAAAAAGCGCCCCCCAGTACGGATTGCAGGCTGCAACTCGCCTGCATGAAGCCGGAATCGCTAGTAATCGCCGATCAGCATTGCGGCGGTGAATGTGTTCCTGAGCCTTGTACACACCGCCCGTCAAGCCACGAAAGCGGGGGGCATCCGAAGTCGCCGAGCTAACCGCAAGGGAGCAGGTGCCGAAGATGAACTCCGTGATTGGGACTAAGTCGTAACAAGGTAGCCGTAGGGGAACCTGCGGCTGGATCACCTCCTTTCTAAAGGATGTTGGCTCACTGAGCCAGAGTTTGTTCCGCCGGTGTCGGCTTGCTTGCAAGCCATCAACACCATAGGTCGGGCTCGAATCAGTAATTTACTCACAGACCGCGACGCTACGGTAAAGCAACTCAGAACCTCCAGCCTTTTCTATCACCAACACCCATGTCGTTTATGCGACTTGGGTGTTGGCGTTCTTTGCCTCGTCCAAAGATGCGCTAGAAAAATAAGTCGGTAGCCCGCATTATTCATGCATCGGTTCAGCGGCTGGTTTTTTTGTGCGCAGTGCATGGAGACTGGTGGCGATTCTTCTGTCCGGCTTAGCTAAGGGACTTGTCAAAAACAACTTCCCAACTTTTGTGAAACGCGGTAACTGTCCTTTTGACTGGACTCGAGTTCTAGGGAGTGTGGCATGGACGCCTATTCGGTTGAAGTCGACCGGAAGATGAACGGGTTGTACGCTTGGTTGTCGGAGAAGTATCGCCACTGGTATGCGGCCAAGTTGGGGCACGGCAGTGTGGAGTACATTTCGCGTGTCCTGGGGTGCGACCCCATGGCGATCCGTCAGGCGATGAACCGGAATTTGGAGATCCCGAGGATTCGGCCGTGGGCCGGGTTCGAAAAAAAAGGGGTGGCCGACGAGTGCTGATCGAGTCACGGCCGACGCTGGAGGCGAATCTGAGGCAACTCTTCAGGAATTCACGGCGGGCGATCGGCTGCGCGTCGGCGTGTTGTGGACGAATCTGTCGTTGCGAGAATTGCAGCGCCAGTTGATCGACCTGGGAACTCCGGCCAGTCGGCGCGTGATCCGTCGTTTGTTGCGACAACTCAAGATCGGACGCCGCACGGCACGGAAGAAGAAAACGATGGGACACCATTCGGATCGCAACGCTCAGTTCGAGAACATTGCCCGGCTGCGGCGCGAGTTCCAAGACGCAGACCAGCTGATCCTCAACATCGACACGAAAAAGAAGGAATTGCTGGGGGACTTTCACCACGCCGGCCAGACCTTCACCATGCAGACCGTCGAAACATTCGACCACGACTTCCCCAGCGCGGGACAGGGCGAACTGATTCCGCACGGCATCTACGACCTGATGAGCCGGTACGCCCACATCAATCTCAACACCAGCCACGCACGGGGGAACTCTGCTGCGACAGTTTCGCACTTTGGTGGGAACAGCACGGCCGCGCGGCACATCCCGCCGGGACGAGCTTGCTGATCCTGTGCAATGGCGGCGGCAGCAACAGCGCCCCGCACTACCTGTTCAAGGAAGGCGTGCAACGCTCGGCGAACCGCCCGAATCTCGAACTGCGCATCGCCCACTATCCGCCCTACTGCTCGAAGCACAATCCGACCAAACATCAGGTCTTCCCGCACATCATCCGCGCCTGCCAAGGCGTCATCTTTCACACGGTCGAGGTCGCTCAACAGTTCATCGAACGCGCGAAAACCAGCACCGGCCTGCGAGTGACCGTGGGCCTGCTGAACAAGGTCTACGCCATCGGCCGCAAATCCGCCGACGACTTCAAGCGGAACCTGAAAATCCTCTTCGATGACCACCTGCCAAAATGGAACTATCGCGCCGTACCTCAGTCCGTTTGAAGTCGGGAAGTAATTAATGGCCAATTCCTTAGGTTTCTAATCAACCCAATGGAGTTCCTCATCAGCCACAGTTACCGTGGTTAATACTTAATGGCCGTATGCGGTATTGCGAGTGTGTCTTCGCTAGAATCTAGTTTCAATTACGGTGTGCCATGTCGAATTTAGCTATGGACGGGGCGGTGCTGACGGCAGACTCTTTAATTGATTTCAAGCAGGCTGATTTGGCCACCGCTGCCCATGCCGACGCGAGCCCCATCTGCTCGGCATGTGGTTGTGCGGCATCGGGAGATGGCATGCACGTTCTGCTGGCGGTCGATCAGGCCATCGGAGCCGATATCCTAGACACCGAGCAAATCCTCGCCGACGAACTTCGTAGCGAGAACTCGTACGTCAGCGACATCCTGCAGCACTCAACCCGCTTCCGAGGCAAGCGGCTGCGGCCGATGTTGCTGCTTCTGACCGCAAAAGCGTGTGGTGGCATCAAGCACGATCACAAAGTCCTCGCGGCGGTTGTCGAGATGATCCATCTGGCGACGCTGGTCCATGACGATGTCTTGGATGAGGCCGCGACTCGCCGCCACGTCGCTACCGTCAACGCTCGCTGGAACAACGAGACCAGCGTGCTGTTTGGAGACTACCTCTTTACGCATTCGTTTCACTTGGCGAGCAGCCTTCCCACGACCTACGGTTGCCGCTGCATCGGCCGCTCGACGAACATCGTCTGCGAGGGCGAGCTGTCCCAAATCAAAGAGCGCGGGAACCTCGGCCTGACCGAAGAGACCTACTTCAAAATCATCGACGGCAAGACGGCCGAGTTGACCGCGCTATGCGGGCATCTCGGTGCCTTTTTTGCTTGCGCCGACGAGGCGACGACCGCCGCGATGGAACAATACGGCCGGTCGCTCGGGTTGGCGTTCCAGATCGCCGACGATGTACTCGACTTGATGGGGGACGAGAAGAAGACCGGCAAGACGCTGGGGAGCGACCTCGACAAGCAAAAGCTCACGCTGCCGCTGATCCGTCTGCTGGCCACGGCCTCGGAACCCGACGCGACCGAGATTCGCCGACTGCTCGCCCAACCGGACGACTCGACCCGCGAACGACTCACACCCTACTTCGAGCGGAGCGATGCCTTCGAGTACACCAGCCGTCGCGCCCAGAGCCTCGCCCAAGACGCCCGCCGCCAACTCGACGGCCTCCCCAACTCAACGGCCAAACGCATCCTCGCCGACATCGCCGACTTCGCGGTCCAACGGACGTTCTGAAGGCTCTCCTGTCGCTCCGCGACAGGAGAGCCGATTGTGAGCAGACGTTTTCGATTGTGTAGGGCGTTGTATCGCGGCCGGCTTTCCTGTCGCGGAGCGACAGGGCTACTTGAAGTTGCCGATCTGTGGTGTGCGTTATCTCACCTTGTCGTGCCATGTGAACACGATTCTGAGCAGCAGCACCAACAACGGCATCAACGCCATCGTTCCCCATGCGATGGCCCAGCCACGCCCATGCGGAAGCAGTGGCCACGACTCCCATCCAGAAATGAATCTGCCACAGGGTCAAATTTGAGGGGCACAGTGCGAAGGGAGTGGCTCTGGGATTCACAGGGTCCACGACTATCCACCCGTGTTGGATGTTGAGGAAGATTGCGAAGAGAGTCATTCGCGCGGCCTCAATGAATTCGGTCAATCCAACGAAGCACAGGAACGTGACGGGAATCAGTCGCCACCGAAACCCGCGAGGCTTCTGTACACCGGCTGGTTGAGATGGTGGCAGATCGTCGCTCATCATCGTCTTCTCCGTTCGGCGCAGGTTCGGGGGCCCGCACACAACAAGACTGCGGCGTTTGCAATCGCCTCCACCCTCAGTGATGATGCTACCAACATCAGCCTCAATCATCGGAGTGCCTCGCGTGACAGACGTTTCTTCTGTGGATGCCCAGCCAGCAAACAGTGATCTCGACGCCGTCGAGCGACTCGGCGCGGCGTATCGGCGGGTGGTCGATCAATTGGGCAAGGTCATCATCGGGCAGCGGGCCGTCGTTGAAGAGCTGCTTGTGGCGATGCTGGCGGGGGGGCACGCGCTGCTCGTCGGCGTGCCGGGTCTGGCAAAGACGCTAATGGTGCGGACGCTGGCCGAGACGCTCGACATGTCATTCAACCGCATCCAGTTCACGCCCGACCTGATGCCCGCCGACATCACCGGAACGGAAGTCATTCAAGAGGACAAGTCGTCGGGGACGCGGGAGTTCAAGTTCCTCCCCGGCCCGGTCTTCACAAATGTCCTGCTGGCCGACGAGATCAACCGCACGCCGCCGAAGACTCAGGCCGCGCTGCTCGAAGCGATGCAGGAGCATCAGGTCACGGCGGGGGGCAAGCGCCACAAGCTGCCTAACCCGTTCTTCGTCCTCGCCACGCAGAACCCGATCGAGCAGGAGGGAACGTATCCGCTCCCCGAAGCGCAGCTCGACCGGTTCATGTTTGAAATCCTCGTCCAGTACCCGACCGAAGAGGAGGAGTTCGAGATCGTGCGGCAGACGACCGTCAACACGATCCCGTCGGTCGAGAAGGTGCTCGGCTACGAAGAGTGGCTCGAATTGCAGAGCTTGGTCCGTCGAGTCCCCGTCGCCGATTCGGTCATTCGCTACGCGATGCAGTTCGCGCGGCTGACCCGCAAACAGGACGGAGCCACGAGCGACGCGAAGGTTCCCGACTTCGTGAAGCAATACGTCAGTTGGGGCGCCGGCCCGCGAGCCAGCCAGTACCTGATCCTCGGTGCGAAGGCCCGAGCCATCCTGCACGGCCGTCCCTATGCGGGGATCGAAGACGTGCAGTCCGTCGCCGCCCCCGTCCTGCGGCATCGCATCCTGACCAACTTCAACGCCGAAGCCGAGGGCGTCCGTCCGGACGACATCGTCAAGAAGCTGATCGAACTCATCCCCCCCGACGGCACGGTCAGCCGCGTCCTGCCGAAGGTCTTCAAGACCGCGTGAGCAATCAAACAGCTATGCGATTCATGGCTGATCTGTCCTCCGGTGCGTTTCGCGTTGCTCCACACACCCTACGTCGCTACCGACCCCACGGAATCGTTTTTCATTGGAAATCGGCCTACGATCAGCCACCGCAAATGTCTGAAACAAACGGTCTCACATGTACCCCTTGATACTGCTAGCGTTGACATGAATCCAATCTCCAAGATATCGAAAGCAATTCAAGTCCAGATGAAGCCGAGGGCTGCCGAAGCAAACGCTCGCGGACAGGAAGCCATGAAGCGCGGTGATATGGATGAGGCGGTTGAGCATTTCTCCACGGCGATCGAGTGCGATCCTGACAATGCGGTATTGATCTACAACCGCGGCTACGCCTATCTCAATGCGAGTGAGTTCGAGCTGGCCAGAGCCGATTTCGACCGCGCGATCGAGCTGACGCCTGACGATGCTGATCCGTACTACCGTCGCGGAGAATGCTTTCAGAACGAGGACAATTACGCCGCCGCCGTGAAGGACTACACACGGGCGATCAAGTTGAAACCGGAAGACTCCCGGTTCTTCAACAGACGTGGCGTTTCCCTCCTGTCTCTGGGTGAAACCGACAAATCCTTGGCCGACTTCAAAAAGGCCATCGAGTTCGATCCGAATGACGAGCAAGCTCATCGGAACCGGGCGGGAGTCTTGGCAGATGAAGGTCGCCACGAAGAGGCTCTCAACGCCTTGGCGAAGTGGCTGGAGGCCGACCCCGATTGTGCGGAAGCGTGGAACAAGCGAGGCAACGTCTATCGCTTGAAAGGCGATCACAAGCGGGCCATCGCCGCCTACACGAAGCCGATTCGCCTGGCACCGGACGACGCCGAGTTCTATTCCAACCGTGCGGCCAGCCTCGACGATTGCGGTCAGAAAAAAGAGGCTCTGGCCGACTACAAGAAGTCCCTGCAACTCGACCCGGAGAACACATACGCGCTGTACGGTCGGGGCTGGTTGTACGCATTGGCCAAACGGTTCGAGCAGGGGTTGGCCGATTTCGAACGGTGGGCAGCGGTCGAACCTGATTGCGGAGGTGCCTATGACGGGCAGTCGTGGTGCCTCGCGCGGCTCGGTCGTGAACAGGAAGCTCTCAAGGCGGCGGAGCGGGAAATCGAGTTGTCCCGACCGAAGGGGCTGCGAGCACGCGGCCATGTCAAACTGATCGCGGGGCAGTACGAAGCGGGGTTCACCGACCTGAAGGAAGCGTTCCGGCTTCAACCCGAGAATGCTGAGTGGGCGAACCAGATCGCTTGGATGCGTTCCGTGCTACCCGATCCTTCCGTTCGCAACCCGGAGGAAGCCATTCACTACGCTCAGATCGCCCGTCGCTTGTCCGACAACAAAAACTGGTCCATCCTCAATACATTGGCCGCCGCTCTCGCCGACGCAGGCCGCTGGGACGAGGCCATCTCACTCCAAGAGAAAGTCGTCGCTGCGATTGGAGATACTTCGGACGAGTTTCAAGAACACCTCGACCTCTTCCGCAACCACAAGCCGTGTCGTTTAGAGTACAGCAATTTGTAACGGACGACGTTTGATGTCGGGCGGGGTGGCCCGGCTTGAACGATGACAGCAACGTGGGACGTGCCACTGTTTCGGAGTCTTTGGAGAAGCAGTGCCGATGAGCGGGCGAACTCTCGACGAGCACTGCTTCTCCGAAGACTCCGAAGCAGTGGTGCCGAACCGATGGATGGCAGCAATTGTCGATGTGATCGAAGGAGACCAACCATGACCACCGAAACGATCTCGATCGAAGTCGATTCCGAAACCGCTCGCGTCTATCGCGAAGCCGATCAGCAGCGGCGAGCTAAGCTGGCGATCCTCGTTCGCTGGGGGCTGGCCGGCGTGTTTGACCGCGATACGCGAACACTGGTCGAGATCATGAACGACATCGGTATGCAGGCTCAGGCGAACGGGCTGACTCCCGAGATTCTTCAGTCAATTCTCGACGAGCCTGACGATGAGTGACCCTCGACTCGTATTCGACACCAACGTCGTGGTAAGTGCGGTCCTGTTCTTGGCGACCGTCCCCGCGCGGGCGTTAGAGTTGGGTCAAGCTGTGGGAAGACTGCTGGTGTCTGACGAAACCGTAGAGGAACTGCGTCGAGTTCTGATGCGAACCAAATTCGACCGCTATGTGCGGTCGGACGAGCGGGCTCGATTCTTGGGACGAGTCCTCGACGATGCCATGCTGGTCGAAATCATCGAGTCCATCGACGACTGTCGCGACCCCAAGGACAACAAGTTTTTGGAACTGGCGGTCTCGGGGGACGCGACGCATCTCGTCACGGGGGACGACGACTTGTTGGTCCTGCATCCGTTTCGAGGCGTCGCCATCGTGACGCCTCAAGCGTTTCTCGACGAGTTTTCTCCGCCCCGGTGACTGTGAGAGCGTCACAAGTGACCGGTGACGCATCCTACGTGACTGCGGAGTTAGGAGCGGAGCGGATGGCCCCGAAATCGTGAGCACAACCAATCGGTTCATCGGGGAGATGCGTGCTGAACCAACCAATCTCGCCGGGGCCTTCCCGTTGGTCAGACCCCGCCACCCAGCCGCCTTACATATTGGGCGCCGGGAAAGCAGCGCCACCCCGCCCCATCAGACTGCTTTACGGGCGCGGGCTAATTGATAGGAGCCTGAGATTCTGCTGGTGGCCAAACCAAATGCGCTTTGGTGTCGATTTGTAGAACAAGAAGTAAGAGAACGTCGAGTTTGCCTCGTTGTCACCACCCCAAACCCAGGCGCGAGTCCCATCGGTGAGGTTTGTCTCACAATCGATACGACTATGCGCAACGAATCCGGTCGGCACCTGACCTGCTGGGCCAGGAAAACAGTCAGTCACATTGCCAGATGCTTTTTCGTCGTAGTCAACGGCAAACGGACTTATTCGTTCAAACCTAGGGTGAATCTCCAATGCATACCCGCCAATAGTTCGATGCTCGTTAATCACGAATTGATCTAAGTCAGATGGAACAAACCCCGTTGGAGTTCGTTTAACGGCAGCCCTCACTTGTTCAACCCAATTGTTGTTCTCCAGTGGAATACAAAGCCGAATCTTCAAGGCGGGCGGCATTTGCGATGGTGACACATTGTGAAGTAGCGCAAACAACGGAAAATCGCCTCCCTTTGAACTGAGAGCGCGATCCAGCGCGTACGAGAGTTCTTCAATGCATGGCTGGCTTTGGATGCTGTTGTGAGTTAGGACAAGAGCCCACGCGTGACACTCGTTTGGATCGGTAATAATCCCACCGATTTGGGTCCAAAGACGCTGGCCAGGGATGAGGTTGCGACGGTCAAATTTAATAGCGAGGTCCGTTTTGTCGAGTTCATGTACGATGAAGTCGATGTCTTTATCTTCGTTGTCTTTCCACGCATAGGTTATCCACAGCTTGTTCTTCAAGTGCGCCTCCATACTCCCACGAGCGTACACTTTAAACAGTTGAGTGAGCCTCGTGTGGCCGAATACATTTCGATCGTTGGATGTTGTCTACTGGATTGGACGTAACGATTGAAAACGCCCCGGCTCATTATCCAATGAGCCGGGGCGTCCCGAACACCGCGTTGTGTGCCACTCCTTCAGCCAACGGCGCGGGCGGATTTTCTGTTCCATTCAGCATGGAGACCGAAGAAGACCCCTCACCCTAGCCCTCTCCCCGCAAGGCCGGGGAGAGGGGACAAGAGGCTGCTTTGCTCATTCAACTGCAACCGTGACTCGTGCCGCAGTTGTGGCAGAGGTAGCAGTTGCCGTTTCTCACCGTGATGGCTCCGCAGCCGGAGCAGGCGGGGGCGTCGGATTGGAAGCGGGCGAACTGCTGGTTGCGGTTCGCGGTGGATTCCAAACTGTGGCCGCTTGAACTGTGACCTGACGGATAAGAGGCACTGGCGAGGGCGAGTTGCGGTGAGGCAATTCGCTGGGCGATTGCGGCGGGGAGCTTGCCATTGCTGGACGAAGTTTTTCCGCTGCCATTTGTCGAACTGCCGTTGCCATTCACATGCGGGGCCGAAGTCGCTGGCAGGGCCTTCACGACGACTTCGGCCATGTGATGACTTTCCGCTGAGTCCTCGCCTCCCTCGGTCGAGGTCTCGCGGCGTGGCGTATTCGCTTCGCGGAAACCGGGCAGGAACTGGATGCCGAGCCAGCGGAAGATGTAATCGACAACGCTCTTCGCCACCGGGATATCCGGGTTGGGAGTCCAGCCGCTTGGCTCGAAGCGCGAGTGCGAGAATTTCTCAACGAGGACTTCCAGCGGCACACCGTATTGCAGACCCATCGAGGTCTCGGTGCCGATCACGTCCATCAGACCGCCGATGGTCGAACCTTCTTTAGCCATGCTGATGAACAGCTCGCCCGGCGTGCCGTCTTCAAACAGGCCGACCGTGATGTAACCCTCGTGCCCGCCGACCGAGAACTTGTGGGTCAGTGAGTGGCGTGTGGCGGGGAGGCGACGGCGAGCGGGGCGGCCATCGGCCCCCTTCTTGCGATCCCCTTCCTTTGTCGTCGAGAGCGGCTGGCTTTGCTTCGAGCCATCGCGATAAATCGCAAGAGCCTTCAGTCCCAGACGCCAGCCTTCAAAGTACGCCTGCTCGATGTCATCGACGGTCGATTCCTTCGGCATGTTGACGGTCTTTGAGATCGCACCGGACAGGAACGGCTGGGCGGCGGCCATCATCTTGACGTGAGCCTTCCAGTGGATGGTCCTCGTCCCGTTCGCCGCCTTAAACGCACAGTCGAAGACCGCGACGTGTTCGGACTTGAGATCGGGGCAGTTCTCGATCGTCTCGTGTTCCTCGATGTACTTCACGAGCCGTTCGACTTCGGCCGAATCGTAGCCGAGTGTCTTGAGGGCCACCGGCACGGTGCGGTTGGCGATCTTCATCATGCCTCCGCCCGCGAGCTGCTTGTACTTGACGAGCGCGATGTCCGGCTCAATGCCGGTCGTATCGCAGTCCATCATGAACGCGATCGTTCCGGTCGGAGCGAGCACCGTCGCCTGAGCGTTCCGGTAGCCATGCTGCCGCCCCGAATCGACGCACTCGTCCCACACCTTGCCGGCGGCGGCTCGCAGGTAGTCGGGGCAGGTCGAGTCGATCCGATCCACGGCATCGCGGTGCATCCGCATCACGCGGAGCATCGGCTCGGCGTTCTCTTTGTAGCCCGCGAACGGGCCGAGATAGCTGGCGATCCGGCTCGACGTGAGATAGCCCTGCCCGGTGAGCAAAGCCGTCAGCGAACCGGCAATCCCGCGACCGGCATCGCTGTCGTAGGGGATCCCCATCGACATGAGCAGGCTGCCGAGGTTGGCGTATCCCAAACCGAGCGGTCGGTAGAGATGGCTGTTCTTGGCGATATCCGGCGTCGGATAGCTGGCGTGATCGACCAGAATTTCCTGAGCCGTGATGAAGACTGACGCGGCGGCGCGGAAGCGATCCACGTCGAAGTTCCCTTCGGGGCGCTGGAACTTGCGGAGATTGAGGCTCGACAAGTTGCAAGCGGTGTCGTCGAGGAACATGTATTCCGAGCAAGGGTTCGACGCATTGATGCGACCCGAGTTCGGGCAGGTGTGCCACTTGTTAATGGTCGTGTCGTACTGCACACCGGGATCGCCGCAAGCCCACGCCCCTTCGGCCATCTGTCGCAAGACGTACTTCGCCTCGTATTCGGGACCGGACTTGGTAGCGTCCGTCACCCAGCGCGTCTTCCACTTCTTGCCTTCGTCCACGGCGCGCATGAACTCATCGCTCAAGCGGACGGAAAGGTTGGCGTTCTGGAACATGATCGACGAGTAAGCCTCGCCGTTGAAGTTGGCGTCGTACTCGCCGCTGTTGATCAGCGTGCGAGCCTTCTTCTCTTCTTTGTTCTTGCACTGGATGAAATCGAGGATGTCGGGATGCCAGTCCTTCAGCGACTGCATCTTGGCCGCGCGGCGCGTCTTGCCGCCCGACTTCACGACCGCCGCGATCTGATCGTAGACCCGCATGAACGACAGCGGACCCGACGGAGTTCCGCCACCCGACAGTTTTTCCTTAGCACTGCGGATTGTCGAGAGGTCGGTTCCCGTGCCCGATCCAAACTTGAACAGCATCGCCTCGCTCGTCGCGAGCCGCATGATGTCTTCCATGTTGTCATCGACCGACTGGATGAAGCACGCCGATGCTTGTGGCAACTCATACGACGTGGCGGGTCGCTCGATCTGCTGCGTAGCGGGATTGAAGTGGTAGTTCCCCTTGCAGCCCTTCACGCCGTACTGCTGGAAGAGACCGACGTTGAACCAGACCGGCGAATTGAACGAGCCGTACTGGTGGAGGCACATCCAGGCCAGATCGCGGTAGAAATTCTCGCCGTCTTCGCGGCTGGCGAAGTAGCCATCGGCGATACCCCAGTCGGCGATCGTCCGGGCGACGCGATGAATCACCTGCTTGACGCTGGTCTCACGTTCGGGCGTGTTCGGCTCGCCATAGAAGTACTTCGACACGACGACGTTCGTGGCGAGCGGACTCCACGACGCGGGGATTTCGCAGTTGGTCTGCTCGAAGAGAACCTTGCCGTTCTCATCTTTGATCGCAGCCGTGCGGTAATCCCACTCGACGGTCGTGAACGGATCGGTATCGGGGGGACAGAAGCGGGGCGCGACCGACATCGGACGCATCTCAGGCAGGTTGCGGGGGGCGGGTCCCGCGTTTGAACTCACTCCCATCGGAGCCACCGCCACAGACGAACCAGCAGACATCGACATTCCTTTTGACTCGTGCATCATGCACTCCTCTACTCCAAGGATCACAGGGCGCAAAAAAACCGTCAGCGCAGCAGCCGACGACGGGGAAAACCAAGAGGGGGAGAAAGAAAACGGTCAGAGAAACCGGAGAACGTTTGCCACAAGAACAACTATCGGTAGGGGTCGAGGTACGACTGAAGCCCTACATCTGGTGAGCGAACGGGGAGCAAAATAAAGCCGCCAGTGCCGGAAGTCAACCGTCCGAATTGGCCGAATCGACCGACAAACACAGCTCCGCTCGCACAAGTGGTCGTGCCTCACGGGGTTAAAGTTTTGTGAAAAAATTCGCGAGAGGTTCATGCGGCGAGAGCCGCAAACCGCCGTTGACCCACTGAGCCAAGCGGGGCTACGGTTCGACCGGCTCAATGCAACCTGCTCCCCACTAGAAACGGCCTCAAATGCTCACGATTCTGCTGCTGATCGTCTCGAACGTCTTCATGACCTTCGCGTGGTACGGGCATTTGAAATTCAAGGAATCTCCACTGGCGGTCGCCATCTTGGTGAGCTGGCTGATTGCCTTCGTCGAGTACTGTTTTCAAGTCCCGGCGAACCGTTGGGGTTCGGCGCAGTTCTCGCCCGTCCAACTGAAGGTGATGCAGGAGATCATCACGCTGGTCGTATTCAGCATCTTCGCCGTGCTGTATCTCGACACGAAGCTCGGCTGGAACCACGCGGTCGCGTTCTTGCTGATCGTCGCGGCGGTCTTCTGCGTGAGGAAGGACGCACCGGTACTCGAGCACTCGTCGGCCGATATCCCGCCAGCAACCAATACCTCTGTTGAGGAGTAATTTAACTCTGGATGCGAAAGCCTGACGACAGATTTCACGGATAGCACCGATAAGAACGGGCGAATGAAGACTCGGAAGTGGCTCGCCTACTCTCTCTTCCGCCTCTTGTTCCTATCCGTGCCTTCCGTGAAATCCGTGGTTGAACCTCTCCGCCAGACGGCGGGGGAAACGAAACAGCCGACGAGGAGGGGCCTCGTCGGCTGTTGTCATTGTGTGAGCGGAATGACGGAGTCGATCACTCGGCGAAGGCGGCGTCGAAGGCACGGGCCGACGGAGCGAAGTCGATGTTCTTGACGTACTGGCACGATTCGCGGGCACCGTGCTCGCGGTCCATGCCCATGTCTTCCCACTCGACCGACAACGGGCCTTGGTACTTGGCGGCGTTGAGGGCGCGAATGACTTCTTCAAAGTTCACACCGCCGCGGCCCATGCTGCGGAAGTCCCAGCCTCGGCGCGGGTCGCCGAATGACAAGTGGCTGGCGAGGATGCCCGAGCGTCCGTTGAGCGTCACTTTCGCGTCCTTCATGTGGACGTGATAGATGCGGTTCGGGAAGTAGCGGATGAATTCGGCGGGATCGACACCTTGCCAAATCAAGTGGCTGGGGTCGAAGTTGAAGCCGAACTCGGCCCGTCCGTCGAGAGCCGCCACGGCTCGTTCGGCCGAGTAGAGATCGAAGGCGATCTCGGTCGGATGGACCTCCAGCGCGAACTTCACTCCGCACTCTTGGAACACGTCGAGGATCGGGTTCCAGCGATCAGCCAGCAGTTGAAAGCCCGCGTCGTACATCGCCTTGGGGGTCGGCGGGAAATCGTAGATCAGGTGCCAGACACTCGATCCGGTGAAGCCGTTCACCACGCCGACGCCCAACTTCTGAGCGGCCCGCGCGGTGTTCTTCATCTCTTCGATCGCACGCTGAGTCACGCCGGCCGGATTGCCATCACCCCAGATCGCGGGCGAGAGAATGCTCTTGTGGCGGATGTCGATGTTGTCGAGGACCGCTTGGCCGACGAGATGGTTCGAGATCGCGAAGACCTGCAGGTCGTACTTCTCGAGCAGCTCGCGCTTGCGGGCGCAGTAGGTGTCGTCGGAGAGAGCCTTATCGACCTCGAAGTGGTCGCCCCAGCAGGCCAATTCCAACCCGTCATAGCCGAAGTCCTTGGCTTTTTTGCACAGCTCTTCCAGCTTGAGGTCGGCCCATTGGCCTGTGAACAGCGTTACCGGTCGCCCCATCGCGATGACCCTTTCCGAAGACGTAATGAAAACTACCCAAACCTTGATTTCAGAAGTCCGCGAACACGCTCTGAACCCTGAAAACGTAGTGGTTTGAGACAGTAGGACGGCTAGAAATGAATGTCAACTGACGACGCTGAAGCGCCAGGGCCATCGCCTTGTTGAGTCTGGGCGAGAGGGTGCCACGGTCACGAAGCCTCGACGTGGCCGTGAGAATGAGAAATAGCCTTCACTTTCACGCACGGCCACGTCGAAGCTCCGTGACCGTGGCACCCTAAGTTGACAAAGGCGATGTCACTCCTGAAGAAGCGGCAACTCAGCATTTTCTACTCATCTCTCGCAGGGGCGGAGGACCGAGAGAACGTGGCGGAGTTGGCATCCACCCGCCGAATCGGTTGTAACGAGTGAATCTGTTGTGTCGCACAGCGTGTGAGAAAATCGCTTACGTTCGGATGTTGCAAACAAACAACACCGTGCGAGTCGTCGGACATGACCTAGGTTTGAATCGCAGTTTGGCTGGATGCACGACCGCCTTGGCAGGACATGCTGCCGAAGTGGTGGTTGCCATGCTCGAACCCCAAGCGGGGCCAGCCTGCGGCTCGTCTAGTAATTAAACTCCCCCCAGTAAAGCACCGGAATTTTGCGATGGCCGATTGGCTGTTCGAAAACCCGACCGCCTCCTCAAACGGCACGATGGCCGTCTTGGACGAGGCCTCGACAGAGACGAAGGGGAAGTCGCCCGAGTCATGGCTGCGCGAGTTCTCGGTCGCGACCGGGTTGCCGTGCCTGTGTCTCGACCGCGATCTGGGCTGTATTGTGGGGCAATCGCATCCTGAGATGCTGCCGTTTGTTTCAACAGAGTTGCTGCAACGGTTGGACGAAATTGAGAGCCTCGAAGTCCGGCGCGTCACCGAGCAACTCACAACCTTCGCGATCCCAGTTCGGGCCAACGATCGCCTCATCATCACGGGCTACGTCCTCTCGACGCGCGGTGCGCGACCGGCCGAGTTGTTGTTCTCCGCGGTGGAAGCCGATTGGGGTGAGACGCGACTGAATTCGTGGCTCAGTTCCATTCCCGTCTGTGACGCCAAGATCCTGCAACGCTTGCTCGACAGCGTTGGTCGCGAGTTCCATCAGCAGCGCCGCGAAGGCGAGTTGCAATTGGAACTGAACTCGCTCAGCCAGCAGATCGACTACACGTACGAGGAGATCAGCCTCCTGCATCGACTCACCCGCAACCTTCAATTGTCGCGGCCCAGCAAGGAGCTGGCCGACATGTGCGTGCGCGGTCTCTACTCGCTGATCGAATGCGTGGGGACAGTCATCTGCATTCAAGACTCATCCAACGAGATGCACTTTCTGACCCAGGGCCGCATGCCGTTCGATCAGTCCGGCTTGGCGGTTCATCGGGGAGATGCGTGCTGAGGGTTGAGAGAGTGTGGACCTGCCGTTGTGATTAGGGGTTAGGAAAGAATCCACCAGATCACAGGAGTCGGCATGTCCACGAGTTTGTTGTATCACACGT
>Ga0209086_10000729_pt1 | contig 27731 bp, 21 predicted proteins | sample M_130207_XF_Meta_FD_187312 | JGI IMG/M metagenome (GOLD analysis project Ga0209086, IMG submission 187312) | Freshwater microbial communities from Lake Montjoie, Canada to study carbon cycling - M_130207_XF_MetaG (SPAdes) (version 2) | ecosystem: Environmental > Aquatic > Freshwater > Lake... | reverse complement strand
GCGGCGATTTTTTGTCCGCCACGCTCTCCGGGTGATAACTCCAGATGATAGATGAGTCCGAGATCGACGATGTTGACGGGAATTTCCGGATCAAAACATTCTTTCAGGGCTTCCCAGAGCGCATCTTGATCGAGAGGTCTCGTGCTCGTCGCACTTCCCTTTTTGCCATAGAGCGATTGTGCCTCCGGCCCAAGGGCTGAGATGTCGGCTTCGGCAATCCGGAATAGGCCCATGGTCGTGCGGACGGTCACTGAATTGCCCAAGGCTTGGGCGATTTGTATTTCTGTGCCAGCCTCAAGGATGACCACGTCACCCGCAGGGATGAGGGTGGCCTCGCAATCACGAACCAGCTTATGGGATGCCGTCATGGCCTTAACCTTAGGGTTCGGGGCAGAGATGCAAGCGTGGCTTGGTTGTTTGCCCCGCTGGATGTGCATTTAGCGGTAGTCGAGTTGTGCTTTGCGGGCATGAGCAGGGTTGTCGATTGCCAGATGTTGTCTAGTTTCCCGTTACCCCCTGCTTATGTCGACGCCCCGATTATTCCTCACCGCCCTGACGTTACTCGGTCTGATGGCTCGTGGAAACGCTGCTCCCGCCCCGCTCTTTGACGGCAAGTCGCTTACCGGTTGGGAAGGTGACACGGCCTGGTGGCGGGTGGAAGGCGGCGAAATCCGCGGCGGATCTCTCAAGGTGAAGGTGCCTAAGAATTTATTCCTCGCGACCGAGAAATCTTATCAGAATTTTGATTTACGCGTGATGTTACGTCTCACGGGTACAGGCTTCGTCAACAGCGGCGTCCAGATGCGTAGCGTGCGCGTCCCGAACAGCTCCGAGATGAGCGGCTACCAGGTGGACTACGGCAAAGGCTGGTATGGCAAGCTCTACGACGAGAGCCGTCGCAATAAGGTCATCGCTGAATCAAAGGATGCCGCCGCGGTGCTTGCCTCCGTCAAAGAAGGTGAATGGAACGAATACCGCATCCTCGTCGAAGGCCCACGGATTCGTAGCTGGATCAACGGCGTCCCGGCGCTCGATTTCACCGAGACCGAAGCTAATATCGCGCAAGACGGTAAGATCGGTCTCCAGATTCATGCCGGTGGCCCGGCCGAAGTCCAAGTAAAGGATGTCTCAATCGAAGAACTCCCGCCTACGCCGGGTGCTTTGACGTGGGATAAAGTGAAGCCGACGGAAAAGAAGACCGAGCCGGCGAAGGCCGCGGCCGCACCAGCGAAACGCGACACGAGCTACAATAACGTGCAGGGTGTACGTCGTTCCGCCGAGGAGCAGCAGAAGTTATTCAAACTTCCGGAAGGATTTGAGATCGAGCTTTTCGCCAAGGAGTCCGCCGACCTCGGCAAGTTCATCATGCTGATCTTCGACCAGCAGGGCAGGGCTTGGTCCAGCACTGCACTGGAGTATCCGGTTGACGCCAACGAGAACCCGGCGGCCGCCGAAGCGCTTTATAAATCTCACGCCCGCGACAAGGTCATTGTCTTCGACCAGCCCTTTGAATCGGGGCTGCATCAGCCGCGCACCTATGCCGATGGCCTTGCCATTCCGGAGGGCGTTTTGCCTTACAAAGACGGCGCCATCGTTCAGCATGGCCATGATATCGTCTTCCTTCGCGACACCGACGGCGACGGTAAGGCCGATAAGCGCGAGGTGCTACTGACGGGTTTCGGCGTGCAGGATTCACACCTCTTCCCTCACCAGTTTACGCGTGCGCCTGGCGGATGGTTGTGGCTCGCGCAAGGCGCCTTCAATAAGGGTACGGTCGTCACCACGAAAGGCGACCAGATCGATTTCCCTAGTACCCGCATGGCGCGTTTTCGTCCGGACGGCAGCTTCTTTGAGCCTACCAGCGTCGGCCCCTGTAATATCTGGGGTCTCGTCCTGACGGGCGAAGGGGAAGTGTTCATCCAGGAGGCCAACGATTTTGGCTACCCGGTGATGCCGTTCCACGAGTATGCATTATATCCCGGTTGTGCGGATCGTCTGGCGAAATCCTATCAGCCGCCTTTCCCGATCCAAGCCCCTGATTTCAAGATGGGCGGCACGGGCTTGAGCGGCCTCGCGCTCTCCGATGTCGGCGTTTGGCCGAAGGGCTACGACGGCGTGATGTATGTCGCCAATCCGATCACCTCGAAGGTCAACGCGCTCCGTCAGTACCGCGAAGGCTCCGGCTATCGTCTCGAACACCTCGATGACTTCGTCACCTGCGAGGACCCTTTCTTCCGTCCGATTGCGATGACGATGGGTCCGGACGGATGCCTGTACGTCATTGATTGGTATAATAAGATTATCAGTCACAACGAGGTCGCCCGTAATCACCCCGACCGCGACAAGCAGTCGGGTCGCATCTGGCGCATCAAGCCGAAGGGCTTCGTCCCGCAGGCCGTGCCAGATTACACCAAGCTCTCTTCCGCCGACCTGGTCGCGCGCCTGGGCTCCAAGGTGACCGCCGATGCGCATCTCGCCTGGCAGGCGCTCGCCGACCGCGCCGTTGATGACGACTCTAATAGTACTCTCGCGACAATCGTGCGAGACGAGTCCGCCTCGCCTGCCCGTCGAATCCAGGCTCTCTGGGTGCTCCGCGAGCAGAAGCATGATGTTGCGGGACTCGCCTCTTCCTTGCTCGGTTCGGTGAATCGCAACGTCCGCCGCGAGGCGGTCAATGCCCTGCGCCAAGTCGGCGCCGAGTCCCACTTAGGGGCTCTCGTGGCGCTCGCGACCGACGCCGATGCCGAGGTCCGCGCCGCCGCCATCAAGGCGCTCGGGGAATCTTCCGCGAAGCATGCCGCTGCGCTCGGCGCCTTGATGCGTTTTGCTGGACCTTCTCTCGACGCTCCCACCGCCCCGGACCGTCGCGGCAAGCCGATCAAGGTTGGCGTTGCCTATGAGCGCGACTTCGAACGTTTCCTCATCCGCATGTATCTCGAGCGTCAGCCCAAGGCCGTCGCGACGTTCCTCGCTTCAGATATAGCTAAATCGCTACCCGCCGAAGGACGCATGTTCGCCGCGCTCGCACTCGACCCGAAGGTCGGCGCACCGCTCATCGCCGAACTTGTCGGCCAGCTGAACCGCGCTCCCGGCCCGGATGAGCTTTTCGCCGTTGCCAAGACGTTGGATCAGACTGCGAGCGTCGCCGTGCTGCGTAAGCTCCTGGCCGATGCGGCGGTGCGTAATCGCGTTGTGGAACTTCTGCTGGCCACTCGCACTGACCTCGATTCAGCCAAGGTCGGACCTGTCGTCACTGCGGCCGCGCATGCATTGCTTGCGCAGGGTGTCGCTGAGCGTGCCTTGGCCGCCCAGCTGATCGGCGGCTTCCAATTACTCGACCTCGAGGACGACCTGCTCGCCATGGTCGCCCGCGAGGATTCACGTCGCGATGCTCTGATCGGACTTCAGCAGCTGCGTACGACCAAGCCCGAGGCTGTCGCCGCGCTTGTCGGCACAACGCCAGTGGAAATCTCGAATCTGGCCCTACGCGCCTTAGTCGTCTCTCGTTCTCCGCAGGCTGCCGTCTTGGCGATGAAGCTCTACCCGACCTTGGCCGTGAACAATCGCAAGCTCGTACTCGACGGTATCAGCGGCACGAAGGCCGGGGCGAAGGCCATCGCCGCCGGATTGGCCGACAAGTCCGTCGCTTTGGCCGATATCGAGACGCCGGTCGCGGAGAAACTCGCTATCGCCTTGGGCGATAGTCCCGAGCTTGCAATTGTCTCCGCTCAGCTCGGTGGCGTCTTCCGTAGTGTCTTGGCACTGGACGGTTCGAACGACGCCGTAGCCAATGTCAATATCTCGCTCAAGGGTCCTTTCACCGTCGAGACCTGGGTCCGTCTGGACGGAAAAATCGACAATAACGACAGCATCCTTGGCGCGATGGACATCTTGGACCTAAATTTCGCTGGCGGAATCTTCCGCGCCTATTTCGGTGGTACGATCCGCGATGCGGTCGTGTCCGCCAAACCAATCTCACCCGGTATTTGGACGCATGTCGCGTTCTCTCGCGATGCCGCCGGTATTCTGCGCACTTATCAGGATGGAGAACTCACGGGTACCTCGAAGAGCTCCGTGCCGCATGATCTGCAAGGTCTTGCCATCGGTTGGTCGACGCCCAAGGGCGGAACGCAGGGCGCCTTCGCCGAATACCGCGTTTGGAACGTCGAGCGTAAGCTGGCTGAAGTCCGCGCGAACATGACGCGTACCTTCGCCGGCGAACCTCTGCCGAAGTCGCTCGTCTTCGCTTCGGCGAAGGGTGATGCCGCGTGGGGTAAGCTCGGTGCCGGGGCGAAGGTCGTACGCTCGACAGATTCGCCGCCGTTACTGAACGCTGCGCAGTTTGCGGCGTTGGAGACCAAGACTGCTCATTACTTTGCGCTGGCGCAGAAAAGCGGAGATGTCGCCAAGGGTAAGGCTGTCGTCGCGCTTTGTCAGGCCTGCCACATGATCAACGGGCAGGGCGGACTCATCGGCCCGAACCTTTCCGGCGCTGGCGCGATGGGTATGGAAGGCGTCATCCGCAACATCATCGACCCCAACGCCGCCATCGAGGCGGCTTACCGCATCTTCCAGGTGAAGCTCAAGGCCGGTGAGGTCATCGAGGCCTTCTATGTCTCCGAGGATGCGACGGCTTATGTGCTCCGTCAGCCCGGCGGCGCCGACCGCCGCGTGCCGAAGGCCGAAGTGTCGGCCACCAAGTATTTGCGCCGCTCGATCATGCCGGAAGGCCTGCTGGACGGCTTTACGGACGAGCAGGTGACGGACCTCTTCACCTACCTCAAGACGCTGAAATAAGCCCGTCCCGAGTCCTTGCGCCTTCTTCGCTTGCCGAGGGGGCGTAGGGGCTTACGGCTTAAGTCATGTCCGTCTGGTTCAATCCTGCCCGCGAAATCGATGCCCTGCTGCGCAAGGCCGCCGCTTCCGTCCCTGGTTTCGAAGCCGATTTCAATCCGGAGTTGAAGCCCTCGGATCCTCGCCATGCGGACTTCCAGGCTAACGGCGTCTTGGCGGCGGCCAAGAAAGCCAAAGCGAATCCGCGGGCCTTGGCGACCGCTTTGCTCGAGTCTCTCCGCACTCAAGGGGGACTCGACGAAAAACTGATTCAGGTCGAAATCGCCGGTCCAGGTTTCATCAATTTCAAACTCACGCCCGTCGCCTTAGGTGCCTGGCTGCGGGAGTATCGCGATGAATCGAAATGGCGCGCCGGCGCGGCCCGTCTGATGGGCGGCCGTAAGGTCGTCATCGATTATCCTTCGCCTAACACCGCAAAGCAGATGCACGTCGGTCATCTGCGGCCGATCGTCATCGGCGAAGCGGTCGCACGTCTGGTCGATTTCTGCGGTGCCGAGTTGGTGCGTGACAACCATATCGGCGATTGGGGCACTAATTTCGGCATCCTGATTTTGGCGATTCGCCGCGCGGGTTTCAGCTTGGATCCGAAGAGTCCCATGGCCTTGGAGGATTTGGAGCGGCTTTACAAGGAGGGCAGCGCCGCCACCAAGGTCGATCCCGCGCTCATGGATGCAGCTCGCGCTGAACTTGCGAAGCTCCAGACGGGCGACCCCGCAAACCTCGCCCTCTGGAGGGAAATCGTCGAAGTTTCCAATGCGGCCTGTCAGCGTATTTACGATCAATTCGGTTTAAAATCAGACGTCATCCTCGGGGAATCTTTTTATCGTGATAAGGTCGATCAGGTCTATGCCGAGTTGCAGCAATATGGCCTCGCCGAGGAAAGCGAAGGAGCCTTGGTCGCCTGGCACGACGAAGAGCCGCGGTTCTCGCGACACGCCGAGACCAAGATGCCGTTCATCATTCGCAAGCGAGACGGTTCTTCGAACTACGCTTCCACGGATTTGGCGACTTTACTTTATCGACTCGAGCATTTCAAGGCCGACGAGATCATCTATGTGACCGACGGCCGTCAGCAGGATCATTTTCATCAGCTGTTCGTGACCGGGGCTAAATGGTTCAAGGCTTCAAATCGCCGCCTGCCTCGCCTGCGACACGTCTGGTTCGGCACGATCCTCGGCGAAGATGGTAAGGCCATTAAGACCAAGTCGGGCGATCCAGTGCGACTTCAGGAACTGATCGATGAGGCCACCGAACGGGCCTATCAGGAAGTAAAGAAAAAGAACCCAGATCTTCCGGAGGCCGAGCATCTTGCGATTGCTAAGGCCATCGGGGTGGCCGCTCTACGTTATGCGGATCTTTCCTCGAGCCGCACGATGGATTACACCTTCTCGTGGGAAAAACTTCTGGCTTTCGAGGGTAACACGGCGCCTTACCTGATGTATGCCGTGGTCCGGGTACGCTCGATTTTCCGGAAGAGCGGCCTGGGCGTCGGACAAGGCGAGGAGGGCGCGACCGACCCGGAAACGCCGACGGAAATCGCCCTCGCGCGCAAACTGCTGGGCTTCACCGCGGCTTTGGATTCAGCCTTAGAGGACCTGCGCCCGCATCACCTTTGTACTTACCTCCATGAATTAGCGGCGGCGTACGGCGCGTTTTATGCGGCCGATAGTGTCATTGTGGATGAACCGGCGGTGAAGGCCCGTCGTCTGATGCTTTGCTCCCGTACCACCGCTATTTTGGAAGTCGGGTTGCGGCTGCTGGGCATCGAGCCGGTGGAGCGCATGTAAGCGCCGCAAAGCGGCAAGGGGGCAGGGTGGCACGTGGGCAAGTGGGCACGGGGGTTAATTCCTTGCCCCGTGTCACCTTGCCAGCGTGCCCCCTGACTGCGTTTTCCGGGTAGACCTCTGGGGGGGCGAGGTATAGAAAAAGTATAACCCCATGGATGCCCATCCTGCTAAGCCCGAACGCCTTTTGTCACTCGATGCTCTGCGCGGCTTCGACCTTTTTTGGATCATTGGTGGGCACGGCATCATCTTGGCATTAATGCAGTTCAAATCTCTGGGCTGGCTTTCGGTGGTGAACGAGCAGTTGGAGCATGTGCCCTGGCACGGATTTCATTTCGAAGACCTGATTTTTCCGTTATTCCTTTTCTTAGCCGGCGTTTCTACGCCGTTTTCATTGACGCGTCGCCTGACGGAAGGCGCGCGGGGCGAAGTCTGTCGGAAGATTATCCAACGCGGCGCAATCCTCGTGCTGTTGGGCATCATCTATAACAATGGTCTGCAGTGGAAGGGTTATGAGAATATGCGCTTCGGCAGCGTGCTGGCCCGCATCGGTCTGGCAGGCATGTTTGCGCAGCTGATCTTCGCTTTTAATTTCACGACCCCGCGGCGGCTCTGGGTTTGGCTGGCCGGGGTGCTCTTGGCCTATTGGGCTTTGCTCAGCTTTGCGCATGCGCCCGGCTTCAAGGGCGGCGATTTCACGTTCGAAGGAAACTTCACCAGTTACTTTGATCGTTTGTTCCTGCCGGGAAAATTACATCGCACGACCCACGACCCGGAGGGTTTACTGGGGATTATGCCCGCGATCGGTAATGCGCTCCTGGGTATTCTCGCCGGCCTTTGGCTACGCCGCCCAGAAGCCGAAGTCTCCGGCACCCGTAAGGCCGCGGGGCTTGCCGCCGCCGGTTTGGTCTTATTGCTCCTCGGGGGGCTTTGGGATTTCGCGTTCCCGATTAATAAGAACCTTTGGACGAGTTCCTTCGTGCTTTGGACGGGGGGCTGGTCGGCTTTGCTGCTGGGCCTGTTCTACTGGACCATCGACGTGTTGGGCTGTCGCCGCTTCGGTGATTTCTTTGCGGTCGTCGGGATGAATTCGGTGCTGATCTACATGGCGGGCAAGTTTATCAAATTCGAATATACCAATCAGGCCATTTTTGGCGGATTAGCCAAGGCGCTCCCGGAGCGTTGGTCGGTGCTGGTGCTTGCGCTCGGGTTTTTTGCCATCGAATGGGCCTTTCTTTGGTTCCTGCGCCGCCAAAAAGTATTCCTGCGCGTCTGAACGCCACGCCCTTGACCCTTTGGCGCTTTGCGTAAGGCTGGGGGGAATGGGATCCGAGATGAATGAAGAGGTCTCCCGCGCTGATATCATGATGCGCGGGACCCTCTGCCGTTGTCCGAACTGCGGCCGACGCGGATTGTTGGCCTCTTGGTTTCGGCTGAACAAAGCCTGTGCATCGTGCGGGATGGATCTGGCAAAGTCGGCGGGGTTTTATTCCGGGACCACCTCGATTGGTTACGTGGCCGCGATTATTTGCGTCATCATCCCGGTCTGTCTTCTCGTGGTTTTCAAGGTCCTGTCCGTTGGCACCGGGATCGCCCTGGGTATCTTCGGCTCCTTTGGCTTCATCGTGCTGATCTACCCCGTCATGCTGTGCTGGATGGTGATGGTCTATCACCTGGCTTTGCCGGGTGATTTGCCCGCCAATACCCTCAAAGACGGGCCAAAGGGGCGATAGGTCACCAAGGCTAGGCCTTGACTAATATCATCATATCTGGATAAGAAGATATATAAATGTTAAACTCGGGTCTCATTCAAGCGCTCCGTCACCCCGCCCGTCCGACCGTCTCGGTGGAATTTTTTCCGCCTAAGGATGAGGCGGGTGGGGCAAAGCTTTTGCAGACCGCCCGGACGTTGCAGCCGCTGGGCATCGATTTTGCCTCGATCACTTATGGGGCAGGCGGCACTTCGCGGTCGACGACGTTAGCTTACGGGGCCGAATTGGTGAAGCTGGGGCTTCCGCTGATCGGCCACCTTACTTGCGTCGGGCACACGCGGGCGGAACTGGTCGCGATCATCAAGCAGTATGCGGAGGCCGGCTTTTCTGGCATCTTGGCTTTGCGCGGCGATCCGCCGAAGGGCCAAAAAGATTTCACGCCGCACCCCCAAGGCTTCACGCACGCCCATGAACTTGTCCGCCTGATTCGTGAAATCCACTCAGGTCGCTTCGCGGTCGGCGTCGCTGGCTTTCCTGAGCGGCACCCGGACGCCGTCGATGATTTGACGGATGTGCGTTTTTTGGCCGGCAAGGTCTCGGCCGGAGCGGATTTTGTCACCACGCAGCTCTTCTTGGATAACGAAGATTATTTTCGTTTTGTGAATCGGGCGCGGGCCGCCGGCGTGTCGGTGCCGATTCTGCCTGGCATCATGCCGGTGCTCTCGTTGAAGCAGGCCCGCACGTTCTGCGGCTTTTGCAAGGCGCGCATTCCGGCGGCTCTGATCGGCGAACTAGAGGCCTGCGGTCCCGATGAAGAGGCTCAGCGAAAGGTGGGCGTGTCGTGGGCGGTCCGTCAGGTGCGAGGCCTGCTTGCGCGTGGTGCGCCGGGTTATCACGTGTATATCCTCAATAAAGCCGAATCAGCGGTCGAGCTCTTCGCGGCGCTACGCAATTAAGTCCGTGGGCCTTCAATAGGTTTGTAAAGGAGGGCGATAGGCGGTGAGATGGGCCATGCGCGAAACCCCTGCTCCTTCGGTTACCGGTTGGCAGCGTGGTTTCTGGAGTTTGATGGGGACGCAATTCCAGAACGCCTTCAGCGACAACGCGCTCAAGCAGTTGATTATCTTGGTTCTTCTGGCCAGCGCCGCGGCTTCCGCTGGGGAGGCTGAGCAGGATCGGTTGGTCTCCCTGGTGACCGCGGTTTTCTCCGCGCCCTTCATTCTTTTCGCGATGCTTGGGGGCTGGCTGGCGGACCGCAACAGCAAGCAGCGCGTGATGGTCAGCGTGAAGGTGGCCGAGATGGGTATCATGGCGTTCGCCGGGTTCGCCTTGGCGGCGGAAAGCCTGACGCTCAAGTTAGGCGCCATCTTCCTGATGGGCTGCCATAGCGCCATCTTCGCGCCCTCGAAGTATGGTATCTTGCCGGAAATCCTGCCGCACGAGAAACTGTCTTGGGGCAACGGCATCTTGGAGTTACTGACTTTCCTTGGCGTCATCCTCGGCACTGTGGCCGCCGGAATTTTCTCCGATGCTTTTAAGGGAAGCGAGTGGATCGCCGGTCCAATCCTGATGGTTATCGCCATCGGCGGCTGGCTGCTCAGCCGGCAAGTTACGCCCGTTCCCGCCGCCGCCCCGACCTGCCCGGTCCGCATCAATCCCGTCACCGACCTCTGGCGTCAGCTTCGAATCATGAAGCAGGATCGCGACCTCTGGCGTGCGTGCTGGGGTAATACCGGCTTCTATTTCATCTCGGCCTTGGTCATGATGAATGTGGTGGTCTTCGGAAAGAGCGTCCTAAATTTGACGGGCACCCAAAACAGCATGATGAATGTTTGGTTGGCTCTCGGTATTGGCTTCGGTAGCGTCGTCGCTGGTTACGCTTCGCGTGGCCATATCGAATATCGTCTCGTCCCGATTGGCGCGCTCGGCCTGGCCCTGAGCACCGTGCCGATGGGCATGGAGGGGGTTACGGCCGATACATTCCGCATCTGCATGGCCACCTTGGGTTTCTCCGCCGGCCTTTTCATCGTTCCCGTTGTCTCCGTCATCCAGCATCGTCCATCGCCGGAGAGTAAGGGCGCGGTCCAGGGTACCGTGAGCAGCCTGAGCTTCATCGGCATCATGCTGGCGGCCGGCGTTCAATGGGTAGCCCGCGAGACCTTCCATATTACTTCTGGCCAGGTTTTCTGGGTGTGCGGGGTGTCGGCGATCATCTGCGGCGCCTACGCCGCGATTTCCCGGGGCAGGTTCATCAAGGTCGAGTAGGTCCGGGTGCTTCTTAATCTTGGATTAAGGGGATTTCTGGTAGAATATAAGTCAAGTTCCCATGCGTATCCTGATTGTCGAAGATGAAGCCGACCTGCGAAATGGTCTCCTGCGTCTGATGCGTGAAGAAGGCTACGCCGCTGACGGCGCCGCCGATGGCCTTGAGGGTTACCGCAAGGCTCTGGAATGTGATTACGATGCCATTATCTTGGACTTCATGTTGCCGGGTATGGACGGTCGGGAATACCTCCGGCGCTTGCGGCATACCAAGCGCACCCCGGTGATGATGCTGACGGCCCGCAATTCCGTCGAAGATCGGGTGGCCTGCCTAGATTCGGGTGCGGATGATTATCTGGCTAAGCCCTTCGTGCAGCAGGAATTGCTTGCCCGCCTGCGGGCGTTGATCCGCCGTAACTACAAAACTGCTAACGGTGCGATTAATCTCGGCGACGTGGTGGTCGATACTGTGGCGCGGCGCGTCACCAAGGCGGGACATGATGAAGCGGTGACCGGCCGCGAATATTCCTTGCTGGAATTCTTGGCCCATCGCCGTGGTGCGGTGGTGACCCGGAGTGAATTATACGCCCACCTTTTTGACGAAAACGAAGATACTTTATCGAACTTGCTCGAAGTGCATGTCTGTAACCTTCGTCGGAAGCTCGGGGCCGAACTGATCAAAACCCGCCGGGGTTCTGGATATATCATCGAGGCTACGGATCGCGACGTGCCTAAGGTATGATCTTCCAGTCCATCCGTTGGCGAATCTTGGCGTGGAATTTCGCTCTGCTGGCGGCCACGGCAACCGTCCTGCTGGTCGCATTTTACCGTCACGAACGTCAGAATCGCCTGCAGGAAGCCGATCTGAAGGTCCGTCAATTCATGACGCAGACGATGGGGGCGATGGGCGAGTTGGTGCCTGGTTTGGGCGGGCCCCGTGGCGCCGCCGATGCTCGGCCGCCTCCGGCCGTGCGTCCGCGTGTCGGCGATTCGCCGGCGCAGCGAAGGCTCAAGGCCGAACAAGCCGTGCAGCTGTTGGCGAAGGAAGGCGCTTGGTGTCTGGGCGCCACGATCGATGGTAAGGTGACTTTTCGGTCCTCTGCCGCCCCCGAAGTTGATACCTTGATGCCGCTTTGTGTCGAAGAGTTGCGCGTTGAGGATGAGACGCCCAGTCCGGGTCGTCCCTTAGACGTTGTTTTGTCTCACCGCGGTCAGCGCGTGCTCATCCATCGCCCGCCTGGGCAGAATTTCGCGGTCTTCGGCTTGAACATGGCCGATACGGAAAAATACCTCAGCGGCTTGGCGTGGCGGCTAACCTTTGCAGGCTTAGGCGTCATTGTCATCGGTTGCTCCATCGGATGGGTCTTGGCCGGCCGTTCTTTGCGTCCAATCGACCGAATCGCTTCCACGGCTGAAGCCATTGCGGATGGTGACTACGGCCGACAAATCGATACCGCTGGTACGGAAAACGAATTAGGTCGGCTGGCGGCTGTTTTAAACGACACCTTTGCGAAGATGAATGCCGCACGGGACCGCGTCACACAATTCACCGCTGATGCGTCCCACGAATTACGGACGCCTCTCACCGTCATCTTGTCCGACAGCCAAGGGGCCTTACGTCACGAACGGACACCGGAAGAATATCGGACGGCTTTGGAGACGATCAAGCAGTCCGCCTTGCGGATGAAGGCGATTTCCGATGGCTTGCTTGAGCTCGCGCATGGCGATGCCGGCGCGCCGCCGCCGCAAGACGATTGCGACTTGGCCGATTTGGCCGACGAGTCGGTCGCACTGCTGGCGCGGCTGGCCAAGGAGCATGGGGCTCATTTAGTCGCCAAACTCGAGGGGGCCCCGGTGAAAGGCGACGCGGGTCGTTTGGGGCGCGTGGTACTTAACTTAGTTATTAACGCTATTCTTCATAACGAAGCGGGCGTCACGGTCACGGTGACCACCGGGGTCGAAGGGGCTTTTGCTTGTTTGACGATCACCGATGATGGAAGAGGAATTTCGGAGGAAAACCTCGACAAAATTTTCGAACGATTTCGCCGCGTCGACTCGACGCGTTCGCGTCATACGGGTGGGGCTGGCCTTGGTCTGGCCATCGTCAAGCAGGCCGTCGAAGCTCATGGCGGAACCATTACCGTGGAGAGTCAAGTCGGCCACGGAACGACGTTCAAAATCAAACTGCCTGCCGCTATTATTACTTAAATCGTCGCCAGCACGCGTTGCTTGATCTCCGCGACGGGCATCGCGTTGAGCAGCACGGGCGAAAGGCGATTTTCGTTGATCAAGGGCAGCGCGGTGAGGTGTTCGCTCAGGACCAGGTTACGATTGGCGGCCACTTCGTCGACGCGATCGACAGGTGTGAAGCGCGGGGTTGATTTCAGGACCTCCGGGTTGGTACGGATCAATTCGCCGATGGCCATCACGACTTCAGCGAAGCGGTCGAGCTCGGCCTTCGTGTAAGATTCCGTCGGCTCGATCATGAGGCCGAAGACTTCAGGGAAAGCGACCGTCGGGGCGTGGAACCCGAAGTCGAGGAAGAGCTTGCCGACGCGGCCGATGACGTTCGCCCGCGGGATGCCAGCGGCTTCGATGCGTTTAAAGTCCTCTTCCGTCAGCGTCAGGATGAACTCGTGCATGCGTGGCACACCATCGGCCGCCGCAGGAAGGGAAGGGAATTTCGCCCCGAGATTAGCGAAGAGGTAACGACTCGAGAGCACGGACATCGCGGACATCCGGCGAACGCCTTCCTTGCCCAATCGTTGCAGGTAAGTATAGACCCTCACCTTGTGGGCGAAGTTACCCCAGTGGCGGTGGAAGGAGCCGATGCTGTGTTTGGCACGCACGGGCATGAAGCGGTCGCCTTCTTTAACGATTTGGAAGCCGGGAAGAAAATCCATCAACCGTTCGGAGACGGCCACGATGCCGTCGCCTGGGCCGCCGCCGCCGTGCGGTACGGTCCAGGTCTTATGGAGATTATTATGGACCGCGTCGACACCGAGGGCACCGAGATTCACCCAGCCCGCGATGGCATTCATGTTAGCGCCGTCCATGTAAACCAGGCCGCCAATGCGATGGATTTCCGCCGCCATCTTTTGAAAGTCGGTCTCGAAGACGCCGGAGGTGTTTGGGTTGGTCACCATCATGCCCGCAATGCGCGGGCCGAGCTCGGCGATCTTGGCAGCGAAGTCGGCTTGGTCGACGCGACCGTCAGGAGCCGATTTCAGGATTACAATGCCCGAAGGCGTGCCATCCGGCAGGCGTTTGGTGGCATAGCCAGCCGTGGTGGCGGTCGCGAAGTTGGTCCCGTGGGCGGAAGAGGGGATAAGAATGATATCACGGTGTTGGCCATGATGACGGTGGTAAGCCTGAAAGAGTTTCAGCCCGACCAGTTCGCCTTGGGCGCCCGCGACGGGTTGGGTGGTGAGGCCGGCCAGCCCGGTGATCTTGCGAAACCATTCTTGAATCTGCCAGAGGAGTTCGAGCGAGCCTTGGGCGTCTTCGATAGGTGCTTGCGGGTGCAGTCCGGTGAAGCCCGGGAGGCCCGCGGCCCAATCGTTGATGTGCGGATTGTATTTCATCGTGCACGACCCCAAGGGGAAGCATCCGGTATCCGGCGACACGTTGAGTTCGCCGAGTTTAGTGTAGTAGGCCTTCAGTTCGGCGAGCGAGAACGAGGGCAGGCCGACGGCGCCTTGACGGAGTAGGGCAGCGGGAATCTCAGCGAGTGGCTTCGTGTCGGTGGACTGGCCGTAGAGGCCTTCGAAGAAAGCGATGAGCTTATCCGTGTCGGCAGCGGTCTGGAGGTCGCTGAAGGAGACCTTGAGCAGTGAGCAGTGGCAGGGCGTGCGACCCGTGATGTCGATCCCCACGTGGAGTCCGGCGGCGCGACCCTTGGCGATGACGGCGGCGGCGGGCTCGGGCAGCATGAGGCTGAATTCGTTCCAGAAAGCCTGCTTCGCGTAACAGACCTTCAGGCCCGGGATGTTGTGCAGCTTAGCGGCGGCGCGGTGGGCTTGGTCGCGACCGGCAACACAGGAAGCAGCCATGCCCTGTTCGCCGCGGGCGAGAATCGCCGCGCCGGCGACTGTGGCGATGAACGCCTGGTTGGAACAGATGTTGGAAGTGGCCTTGTCCTTGCGGATGTGCTGCTCACGGGTGGCCATGACCATGACGATACAATCTCGTCCGGCGTTATCCTTGGCCTTGCCGACGAAACGTCCGGGGGTCTCCCGGACCTCGTTCTTCTGCTCGGCGTTATGACGGACAGCAAAGATGCCAAGTCCAGGTCCGCCAAAATTAGCCCCAATAGCAAGGTGTTGGCCTTCGCCGACGATGATATCGGCGCCTTTGCGACCGTATTGAGCGGGAGGTTTGAGGCCGCCGGTCGCGAGGAGCATCGGGTCGATGACCACAACAGACTTCACGCCCGCGTCCGCGCAGGCGTCGGTCAGGGCGTCGACGTCCTCGAGGAGGCCAAGGTTGTTGATTTGCGGGAAAATCACGGCGGCGAGCTGCTTGCCGAGGCGCGCGGCGGCGGCGGCGATGCTGGCGGCGGTGAGGCGGCCGGTATCTTCGTCGGGCGCGAGGAACTCCAGCTTCACGGACGTATCGGCGACGTGAGTGCGGAGGACTTCGATGTCGCCAGGGAAGAGATTGGCGGCGACGAGAATCGTATTTGCTTCCGCTTCACTCATGCGGACAGCACAGACGGCGGCTTCGAAGAGGGCGCTAGCGCGATCGTAGAGGGAGGAGTTCACGGCCTCAAAGCCCGTTAGCTGAGCGAGGGTGGATTGGTAGATCCAATGCGTGATCAGAGTGCCTTGGGATCGCTCAGGCTGATAGGGCGTGTAAGAGGTCGTCAGGTTACGAATCGAACAAACGTAGCCGGTGATCTCGTGCGTGCGGTAGGCTTGAAGTCCGTCTCCCAAGAAGGCGGTTTTTACGGAATTCTTCTTGGCCAAGGCTTCCATGCGATCCGCCAAGGCTTGATACTCGAGTTCGTCGGGCAGGTCTTGGGTACGGTCAAATTTGACGTCCGCGGAAATATGCGAATAGAGCTCCGGAAAGTCTTTGGCGCTGATGGCGGCGAACATCGCCTGGATATCGGTATCGCTCGCCGAGATATAATGGCGGGCGAGTTCGCGGGAGATTTTGGAAGGGTCGTAGGGCAGCTGGGCCATAGAAATATATAAAATTTTGAAGGATAAAACGGGTCTCGCAATCGCCCACCAAGCGAGGGTGGGGGTATTAGAGAATCACGGTTTCGGCATAAGGGTTGGCAACCCAATCGGCGGCTTGTGAATAAGTCATAGGGCGGTGGCGCGTTGCCAAGGTCGGGCCCCTTGCCCAAGGTCGCTTGATGACCAAGCAGGAACGTGCCGATTACGTGGGGAAGAAGCTTGCGAAGCTCTACCCGGCGACGCCTATCCCGCTGGACCACACGGATGCCTATACGCTCCTGGTTGCGGTGGTGCTTTCGGCCCAGTGTACGGACAAGAAGGTCAACGAAATCACCCCGGCGCTCTTTGCCGAAGCGGGTACTCCGGCCAAGATGGCGGCCATGACCGCGGCCCGGGTGCTGACTCTCATCCGACAACTCGGGCTCGCCCCGCAGAAATCCAAGGCCCTCGTCGGTTTAGGCAAGATGCTCATGGCCAAGCATGGCGGCGTGGTGCCGCGCACTTTCGACGAGCTCGAGGAGCTTCCTGGCGTCGGCCACAAGACCGCCTCGGTCGTCATGGCTCAAGCCTTCGGAGTCCCTGCCTTCCCGGTGGACACGCACATTCATCGACTGGCCAAGCGCTGGAAACTGAGTCCTGGGAAGTCCGTCGAGCAGGTCGAGAAAGACCTCAAGCGACTCTTCCCGGAGGACAGTTGGAACAAACTTCACCTCCGCATCATCTTTTACGGACGAGAGCATTGCACGGCCCGCGGCTGCGACGGCAAGACGTGTGGGATTTGTGCCGCGCTACGGGCAACGTAGATGGCTGAGTCGATTCAGACCTCTGTCATCTGAAATCGATTCAGCACTCTTAAGCTCTGATCAAAGCCTCATGCTTCGCGCGAAACTCGTCGCTCCAGGCGGAGGGCTGATGCGAGATGCCATCCATGCGACAAATCGTGCGTGAGGCCTTGGCGTAAAGGATGGCGTGATCCGGGCTCCGGAACTCGACATCCACGGTCAGACCGGCCGCACGGACTTTACGGACGCTGAGAATCAGTTTCACGTCGCACTCTGGGCGGATAGCGACGAGGTAGTGTAAGTCGATGTCGCGGACCACCACGTAGACATCAGGCGCTACGGCGGGGTCGATGGTATCTTTACCCATCAAAGCGATAAACATCACCTTCTGCGCGCGTTCCATCATGAGCACATAGTGCGAGTGATGGAGGATCCCGAGCCCATCGGTCTGGTCGAACCAAGTCCGGATGGTCACGTGGAAAGTCTTATCAGGTTGGAGTCCGTCGGCGGGCATGAGGGAAAGGGATGGGACGAAAGCGCTTTGGGGCAAGCCTGCGCGTTACTTCGTCCGTAGCGTGGCGGAGAGGCGGTCCAGCTCGGCCCAGGTATCGACGGCGGGCTTGAGTCCGAGGTCGCGGCGGGCGGCGGAGACGTCGAACCAATGGTCCTTGGCGAGTTCGACGGCGACGAAGCGAGTCATGGGCGGCTCGCCCTTGCGGCGGAAGAGCGTCCAGACGCCTTCGAGCAGGGCACCGAGCCAGTAGGCCGACAGTTGGCTGATGCGACGGGTGACGGGCTGCTCGCCGGCGCCGACGAGCAGGCGGTTGATAAACTCCCAGAGCTTCACGGGTTCGCCTTGGGAGATGAAGTAGGCCTTCCCATTGGCGCGCCCTGCGAGGAGCGCATCGAGCGCGCTGAGGTGCGCGTCGGCCGCGGTGTCGACGTGCGTGACGTCAACGCGGTTCTCGCCGTCGCCGACGATGCGTAGCTTGCCGGCTCGGGCCTGGGCGAGGACGCGCGGGAAGAGGTGGTTATCGCCCGGTCCCCAAATCAGGTGCGGGCGGAGCGCGCAGACTTTGAGTTTTTCCGACGCGGCCTTGAGCGCGACTTCTTCGGCGATGGCTTTGGTCTCGGCGTAGGCGCAGAGCCAGTTTTCGCCATAGGGCAGAGTTTCGTCGGCGCCGCGGAACGCTTCGCCGCTGAAGACGACGCTCGGGGTGCTCGTATGCACGAGGGCGCGGACGCCGTGGGCCTGGCAGGCGGCGACGACGTTCGAAGTACCGTCGATGTTGATGCGCAGGTATTCTTCCCAAGGGCCCCAGACGCCGGCTTTCGCCGCCACGTGGAAAACGTAATCGCAATCCTTGACGGCGCGATCGACCGTCGCGCAATCGGCGATGTCGCCGCGGATGAAGTCCACCTGAGCGGCGAGCTCACCGACGATGGGCGTCCGGCCCAGCACGCGGACGCGGTAGCCGCGGGCGAGGCAGCGTCGGACGACGGCCTGGCCGAGGAAGCCAGCGCCGCCGGTGATGAGGACGAGGGGCGATTTCATCGGGCGAGGCGGGCGGTCCATTCATGGGCCAACTGGAGACGGTGAATCTTGGCGTTGTGACGGACGTCGACGGGCAGGGCACGCTGGAAGACGATGTGCTTCACGCAATCGGCCTGTGGATTGATGCGGGCGAGGTCGCGTAGTTCAGCGATGAAGCGCGTACGTGCGGCTTCGGTCTCGGGGAAATGTCCGGCCCGAGGTTCGACCACTAGGGCGACCGTCTGATGCGGGGCGGCCCCGAGGCCGATGAGCGCGCAGCGGAAGACCTGCGGATGTTGGCGGAAGGCGGGCTCGAGCAATTCCGTCGGCAGGTCGCCGGCGGCGGTTCGGACTTTTTCGACTTTCCGTCCGAGGAAAAATAAGCGCCCCTCCACATCAAGCGAGCCGAGATCGCCCATGCGGTGCCAGAGACGATCGCCCTCGCGAATCTTGGCGAGACGGGTTGCGTCTGGAAGATGGTCATATTCTTGAGTGACGCTTGGGCCGGTCGCGATGATCTCACCCACTTCACCCGGGGTGCACATTTCGGCTTGGCCGATATTTTCTAAAGCCCTCTCGGATTCACGGATAATGCGGATTTCAACCCCGGCTACGGGCCGACCCACGCAGGTGCCTTGTCCACTTAAAGTTTGCTGACGAAGCGGACCAAGCAGTTCGGCGGACTCAATGCTTGAGACGGGGAGGCATTCCGTCGCGCCATAAGGGGTATGGATTTTGCATTGTGGGGCGATGATGCGTAGGCTTTCAAGCAGGCCGTTGGGCACGGGGGCGCCGGCGATGAGTAGTCGGCGAAGCGAAGGTAATTTTATCTCTTCACGTTGACAGTGTTCGGCAATGCGTGACCAGATGGCTGGAGATCCAAAGGAGTTGGTCACCTTTTCGGCGACAAGTGCGGAGACGATGGGGGCAGCGTCGGCGGAGGCGGGTCGTGCCGGGTCGAGCAAGGGAGTCACGGTCGTCATGCCCAGCGCTGGATTGAATAAAGCGAAGAGCGGAAGCATCGGCATGTCTACTTCGCCTGATTGGACGCCGTAGGTTTCTCGGATCAGTCGGATTTGCGCCTCGAACATGCCGTGGGTGTAGCGCACGCCTTTGGGCGCGCCCGTTGAGCCCGACGTAAAAAGAACGGCGGCCAGGTCGTCGGCTCGGACTTCGCTGATAGGCAAGGCGGCAGCGGACATCTGCCGGCTGATATTTTTTTTCCAATGGGCCGTACCCATCGTGATGCGATTTCTGATGGAAGCAAAAGCGCCGAGGGGTAGGCGGCTAAGAAGGGTTGCCCGCCTGATGCCGACCAAGGCGGCGGGTTGAGAATGCTGGACGCATTTCAAGTAAGCCGACCAGCCCATGCCAGGGTCGATTGCCACGGGGACGGCGCCGAGTTTGATTAGGCCGAACATCCCGACAATCAGATCGTGCCCGGGTTTAACGGCGAGGAGCGTGCGGGTGCCTTGGGATATTCCGGAGTCCTGGAAGATGCGGGCAGCAGCATCGCTTTCGCGGTCAAGTTCACGAAAGGTCGAGCGTTGGTGGGCGACTTCACCTGACTGGCTGACGGAGAGCGGTGAGAGGGTCGCAAAGGTATCTGGCTGGTCGATCGCGGCAGACCGAAGATGGCGGGCGATATTTTTTCCGGAGACACTCATCTTTCCTACAAACGAAGAAGCCCCGTTTCCGGGGCTTCTGCAAGGGCTACTTCCAGCCTTAGTAGTCGGTGAGGGTCACGGCACCCCAGAGGAGAGTGATCCGGTCACCTGAATCTGCCCGACGACCGTAAAGTTCCTTGGTGCGCAGCGGGACGACAGCCTTCTCGTTGTTGGCGTAGCTACCTGGCTCTACTTTGATGATTCCGAGGAAATTGTGCATCGGCTCATGGGTGACATTTCGGCCATGGTTAGGCGTATCGTAATTAGTGCAGCCGACGAGTCCGGCGGCGAGGAAGGTGGCTAGTGCGAGCGGCTTCATAGTGAGAGGGGTAGATTGAGGATTGAGGTGGGGATGGGCGCTGACAAGCCAGAACGATTCACGATGCCACCCAGTTATGCCAAGCGAGGAGCAGTTCGGGGCCGCGGAAGAACCAAATCGCCCCGGCGGCCGCCATGCTGGGCACGAAAGGAACGACACCTTCATATTCCAAACCCCTGATTTTTGCTGAAATTAGGGCAGGAAGGGCGGTGATAACGCCGATGACCGACCCGCCGAAGAGGCAAAATAAGGCGCCTTGCCAGCCGCAATAGGCGCCGATCCCCGCGCAGAGAATGATGTCGGCTTCACCCATCGCTTCACGGCCGGCTAGGACGGTGCCGATGGTGCGAATCCACCAGACCAAGGCTGTGCCCGCTGCCACGCCGATCAAGCTGTCGCCGAGGGCGTGGATGCGGTTGATGACTTCAATCGGGTGTCCGGTCTCATTATGCAACGATGGCGCGAGCATGGAAAAGATGATTCCCGTTCCGACCAGAGCGAAGTTAGGGGCGTCGGGTACCATCATGTCATCAAGGTCGCAGCCCGCGAGTAAGATGAGAAGGGGCAGGAAGACGCAGGCGAGGGCCGCCTTCGGGCCCGGTAGCATTATCCAGGACGCAATGAAAAGTAAGGCGGTGATCAGTTCGACGAGCGGGTAACGGACGGAAATAGGAATTCCGCAACAGCGTGCCTGGCCGCGAAGGGACAGCCAGCCTACCAGCGGAAGGTTGAGCCAGAAGGGAATCGGCTTGCCGCAGGCGCAATGCGACCCCGGCGTGATGATGGATTCGCCTTTGGGCATGCGGTGGATGCAGACGTTTAAAAAGCTGCCGATGCACGCGCCGAAAATGCCGACAAATACGACCGTAAGGGCCGGATGTTGTGAGGCGAAGTGTTGGAGGGCGGTAAGTAGCGGCATGGAGAATTAGAGAGCAGGTTCGCCGAGGGCTTGGCGCATGGGGGCGGCAGGAGGAAGGGTACCGGTCCATAGTTGAAAAGCGAGGGCGCCTTGCCAGCGCAACATGGCACGGCCGTCGCAGTGCGAAATGCCTTTGGCTCGGGCATCGCGGATCAACTGAGCCGGGCTGGAGCCGTAAGTCGTATCAAAAATAAACTGTCCGGGCTGAAGAAGTTCGGCTGGCAGAGGCGATGAATCCGAAGCCTTTAATCCAAGCGTCGTGCAATTGACGATGATCGCGTCGAGCGAAGGCAGGCCGAGCTTCGAAATTTCATGAGCGGAGACGCGGGGGTCGTGGAGCGCTTCCGCAAGGCCTTGGGCGCGGGCGCCATCGCGATTATAAACCTTCAGCGATCGGCAATTCTCTGTGAGACAAGCGGCGGCGACGGCCCGGGCGGCACCGCCAGCCCCCAGCAGGATGATATCGCGGCCTTGGACGCTATGGCCGGAATTTTCCCGCAACGCTTCGATGAAGCCACGCCCGTCCGTCGTATGTCCGGCCCATCCTGCGCCATCGATGGTCAGGGTATTCACGGAAGCGGCCTGGCGGGCTTCGGGTGATAATTGCGTGACGAGTTCAAGGGCTTGAATCTTGTGCGGTACCGTAAGATTGAGGCCGATGAAGCCCTTGTTGCGCAGTAACGGTAGGGCGAGCGAAAGCTCGGCGGCGGTGATGTGCAGGCGGTGGTAATGGAGCCCTGCTAATTTGGGGTGAGTGGGCACCAGGGCGGCGATGGCCGCGTTATGCATGGCCGGGCTGAGCGAGTGGGCAATCGGGTCGCCTAAGACGCCAAGTTGGGGGCCTTTAAATTCAGCCTCGCGAAGAAGCGCTAGGGTCAAGGTTTCAGGCACGCTCATCGATTTTTTCCAAGGCGTGGACGAAGCTTAGGAAAAGACGGCTGCTGCGATCGTCTCCTTGGGCTTCGAATTGAGAAACCAGATTGCGACAGCAGCGGGCCAAGGTTTGGTGGCTGGAGACTGCTTGCAGAAAGGCCTCATCGGCCGGCAGTTGGTTATCGAGCAGCAGGAGTTGAGTCTCGGCACGGGTGCGAAAGGCTCCGCCCTCGTAGCAATCGATGTAAAGAGGCTCACGGCCGCGGAAGACCCCCACCATGAAGCGGCCAGGCAGGCCCACGGGTTCGACGGGCAGTCCAAGGCGTCGGGCGACGAGCAGGAAGACCAAGCAAAGCGAAATAGGGATTCCACGGCGGGTCGCGATGACCTGAGAGAGCAGCGATGAGGATGGAACAGCAAAACTCTCTTGGGCGCCACGATAGCCTTCTTCGCCAAAGATCACCCGGCAAAGCAGCCGGCACTTAGCTCGGACGTCAAGCGGCTCGGCCATCAGTTCACGGGTGCGATTGGCCAGGCGGTCTAGCTCATTCTTGTAAGCTTGATGTGCCAGACTGGGGTCGGCCGCACGTTCCAGCAGCAGGCAGGCTTCCTCGAGGTCTAACGGGCCTTTTTTAATGTAGGCCAAAAAGGCGTGAGCGGCAGCTTCGGGGGTGCGTAAGTCGACGAGAATACCTTGGGCGTGCGGGCTTAATCTCTCGTCATCCATCAGAGTTTCGAGCCAAAGAATCCCCGCCGTGCCGGCAGATTTGACTTTTTCGAGTACGGCTTTTCGGACGACGGGTGAGGGGTCGTCGAGGAGGCGTCCTAGGTTCGCCAACTGCGCTTCATGCGTCATGAATTAAGATATACCCAGTAAGATAGGGAATGGGCAACAAGGTTGTAACTGAAATGCAGGGCTTTCGGGATTGACGACCTCTATCGAAAGGTTGCGACCGGGAGTCGCGTCAAGGACTCGGCGACGCTCAGATCTCTGGTAAGCAATCGCCGAAGTCATCCAGCAGGCTTAAAGCGATGCTATGCAGCAGCGAAACCCGGCGTCAGATTCGGCGCATAGCGTGAGGGCTTCGTGGACCCAAGAGGGTAGCCTTGTGAAGGTGAGGCGCGCCAAGGAAACGCCGACCTTCGACGTCAAGCCGGGCGGGTTTTCGGATTGAAGATAAGCCCAGGGCGTAGAAGTCTATCGACCATGACTGCAACGCGCATCCGCTGCGGGGTGGCTGGTACCGGCTCGCTCGGCCAGCACCACGCCCGCATCTACTCGACCCTCCCTGGGGCGGAACTCGCCGGCATCTATGAGCCGAACGATTTACGGGCAGCGGAGATGTGCGCCAAGTATCATTGCCATCGCTTCGCCTCGCTCGAAGAGATGGCGGAAGCCTGTGATGCCGTGAGCGTCGTGGTTCCGACCAACTTCCATGCCGCCGTCGCGCTGCCCTTGTTGGCGGCAGGATGTAATTTGCTCATCGAGAAGCCGATTTGCGTGACGTTGGAAGAGGCGGCGCAAATTTTGGCCGCCGCCGCCAAGGCCGAACGGATCGTCCAGGTGGGCCATATCGAACATTATAATCCCGTGATGTCTTACTTGGAAAAAGCCGTGGTCGACGCGCGCTATATCACGGCCGAACGTCTGGCTCCTTTTACGCCCCGCGGGACCGAGGTCGGGGTCGTTCTCGATCTCATGATCCATGATATCGGCATTGTGCTGCAATTGGCTAATTCACCGGTCGAACGCATTGATGCCGTCGGCGTTTCAGTCGTCACAAAGACGGAGGATATCGCCAATGCTCGGATTGCTTTTAAGAACGGCTGCGTGGCCAACTTGAGCGCCAGCCGAGTGTCGATGAAGAAGAATCGCGAGATTCGCGTTTTCCAGACGGGCGGCTACCTCTCAATCGATTTCATGGGCCAAAAGGGTCATACGGTCCGCGTGGACGCCGCCGCCGAGGGCGGTTTTGCCAAAGAAGAAATTCCGATCGAGAAGGGTGAGCCGCTCGCCATCGAGCTCGGCTCTTTTATTGCCTGCGTACGCGATCGTAAAACTCCTAAGGTCAGCGGTGAATTGGGACGGACCGCGCTGGAGGTCGCCATCCGCATCACCGAGCAAATCCGTGCCGGCATGGCCCGCCGATGAGTTCTTTTCCGGTGATTCCAGGTGTCTTTTCGCCTCCGCGTGCGGGGGCGGTCGACATCTTGGTCATCGCGGGGGAACATTCAGGCGATCAGCATGCGGCCAAGGTCGTCGCCGATCTTTTAAAAATGAATTCTGGCCTCCGAATCGCGGCGTTTGGTGGTCCGCGGATTCGTGAAGCAGGCGCGCAATTACTTTTTGATATGACGGGTTTCTCGGCGGTCGGCATCGTCGAAGTGCTGGCGGCGTATCCGTTTTACCGCCGGCTTTTTGGTCGAATGTTGGCCTGGACCTTGAGATGGAAACCGCGGCTGGTCGTCTTAGTAGATTATCCGGGGTTGAATTTACGCTTGGCCAATGAACTCCGCCTCGCGGGGCTTTCCCGTCAAGGCGGCGGTGAGACTGCCGTGATCCAGTATGTCAGCCCGCAACTCTGGGCCTGGAAGCCCAAGCGTCGCTTCACGATGGCCCGCGATCTGGATGGCGTGGGCACGATATTTCCTTTCGAACCGGCTTGTTATGCGGACACTAAGTTGCCCGCGCAATTCGTCGGCCATCCGTTTGCGGAGGCCGGCCATGTGCCCGGTTTAAGTTACGATGCCGCGGGTCCGGTCTTGTTGCTGCCCGGTAGCCGACCCAAGCCCGTGCGGAAGATTTTTCCGACGCTCATCGAAGCTTTTGCCAAATTCCGTCAGAAGAATCCGAAACAGCGGGCCTTGGTGCTGCATACCGGCGGCGAGGTGCATGCGGAGCTGTATCGGCTCTTGGCTGAATATGGCGAAGAGGCTCGGGGGATTGATCTGCGCCCTGTCTCCGAAGGCCCCGTGGCCGGTTGCGCAGCGTTGGTCAGTTCGGGGACGATGTCGCTGACGGTAGCATTGGCTGGTATCCCAGGTGCGGTTGTTTACCGGGCTCATCCGCTGACTTGGTTCGTCGGGCGTCGCTTGATCGCTGGGCATGTGGATTGTTTGGGTATCGCCAATATATTGCTCAAGCGCGACGCCTGGCCCGAATATTTACAATCAGCCTGCGATCCCGACGCCTTGGCCCGCCGCTTGCAGGACTGTGTCAGTACTCCTGACGCCCGAGATTTTGCCCGTGCCGATGCGGCGGAGCTTTTGCGGGAGCTTTCCGCTAAGTCAGGCGCTACGCCTGCGGAGTGGATGACTTCATTCCTGAAATCGTGAACCAACCGATGAAAATCGCCGTTCTCGGCTGCGGTTATGTGGGGGCGCAATTTGCCCGCCTGGCCAAAAGCCAGGGACATGAAGTTCTTGGTGTGGTGCGTTCGGAAGCGTCGAGGGATCGGCTGCGAGCGGAAGGATTGGCGGCGGAGGCCTTTGACATTCAGCAAGGAGATTGGGCGCTTTTGCCCGGTACTTTTGACGCCGTCGTTTATGCGGCGAGCACGGGTGGCGGCGGACCGGAGGCTTACGCCCTCGCTTATGATATCGGCGTGAAACGTGCCTTGGCTTGGGCGAAGAGCGTCAGGGTACGAAAATTTATTTTCACGAGTTCGACGGGGGTTTATCGTCAGGATGATGGGCTTGCCGTGAATGAAGATTCGGCGACCGGCGGCACCCCGACGGCGGACGCGATTTTAGGGGGCGAGAAAGCCGTGATGTCTGCCAGCTTTGAGTCCGTCCGGGTTTTGCGTTTTGGCGGGTTGTATGGACCTGGGCGACATCATTTAGTCGACCAGATTAAGCGTGGAGAAAATGTCATCGGCGGCCGCGTGGATCATTTCATTAACTATCTCCACCGTGATGATGCGGCCTCGTCGGTGCTGGCGTCGCTGGTCTCAGGGCCGGCGGGCGCGCGAATTTATAATGTCAGCGATGGAAATCCCGTGACGAAAAGTCAGTTGGCCCGATGGATCGCGCAGCGTTTGGGCGGGGTCGAATTAATGTTTGATGAAGCGGCCCCGGGTGGGCCGAGGATGCGACGCGGGGGTCGGGATCAGCCCAATCGAATCGTGGATGCCAGTCGATTCGGGAGCGAAGTGAGCTGGAAACCGCAATTTGACAGTATTTATGCAGGTTTAAGTGAGCTTTTATAGACTTCGGGTGACGACTCTGTGGCAGATTGTTCACCCTTTCGTCTTAATTCTGTAACAATGGCATGAGATAGTCCTCACGCATAACCGCAACAACACCTACCTATGAACCATACCCTCAAGTCCATGCTCATCGCAGCCGCCGCCCTCACCGCGGTTTCTGCTTCCGCACAAGACAAAGCCACGCTCGACCTCCTCGTGAAGAAAGGCGTGATCACCGCTGAAGAACGCTCCAAGGCCATCGAAGACGGTGCCAAGGCTCGTTCCTCTTCCGGCATCAACAAAGTCTTCGTCAAAGAAGACGCCACCAAGCGCTTCACCATCGGCGGTTACTTCCAGGCTCAATACCAGAGCTTCGACTACTCTCAGTCCACCGCGACTGGCGTTAACGCCACTGCACCGATTCAGAACGGCTTCCTGATGCGCCGCCTCTATCTCGAAATCCTCGCCGATGTCGGCAATGGCATCTCGGGTAACATCGTCCTCGACACCTCGGGTAACACCACCTCCAGCACCACCTCTTGGCTCGACCGCGCCATGGTTTCGCACTCCAGCGAAATCGGCACCTTCGACCTTGGCTACCGCAAAGTAACCTGGGGTTATGAAGAAAGCACCCTGACCTCGCTTTTCAAGGCTTCCTCTGGCAAACTCTCCACCGTCGAGCGTGGTATCACCAATCGTTATTGGAACGAAGGTGAAAACGGCAATACCAATCGTTCCGATGGTCGACGTCTCGGTTTCGGTGCCCACCACACCGGTCTCCACTACAACAGCGTCGTCAACCCACAGGGCTTCGAATTCGGTGCCTCCGTCGTGAATGCCGCTCAGGGTCGCGTGTCCGAAGGTACGAGCACCAACGATCTCGCCTACTACGCGAACATCGTCTGGAACAATAAGATCTCGGATAACGAAGCCTACGCCGTCGGTGTAAACTACGGAACTTCCCGCTACTTCGCTGCCACCGCCACTACCGCCGTGGCGAATACTCTGGCCACCATTGAAGGTTACAACCCCTTCCTGATGGCTAAGTACTTCAACTGGACCTTCCAGGGTGAATACATGAGCACCAAGGTGACATCCTCCAAGGATGCCGCCTTGAACGTCGACGACCAGAACCACACCCCGACCGGCTATACCGCCATGGTTGTCTACAAGATCAACGACAACTGGGAAGGCGTCGCTCGCTACACCAACCTCGACACTGACATGCGCGGCCAGAAGATCTCCGACGGTGAGCGTGGTTTCGCTGCCGCTGGTCCCTCCGGCACCGGCCTGCTCTACGACAAGTCCACCGCGATCTACCTTGGTGTGAACTACTACTTCAACCTCGAGGCCCTTGGCCAGAAGGTGAACGGTTACAACGCCAAGATCCAGTTCGGCTTCGAGCGCTCTGAGTTCAAGGACGTCATCACTCAGGCCTCGACCTCTACCCTCGCCACCGGCGCGGGCCAGGTCAGCGCCACGGTTGACGTCATCCGTCTCCAAGCTCAGGTTGCCTTCTAAATCCTAGGATTTAGTCAGTGCTTCATACAGGGGCCGACGCAAGTCGGCCCCTTTCGTTTGGGGTAGTCCCAGGATGGGCGCCGATTTGCCCGGTGGGCCATGGGGCTATGTGACTTATGAAATACCGGACA
>Ga0209086_10000728_pt1 | contig 27733 bp, 33 predicted proteins | sample M_130207_XF_Meta_FD_187312 | JGI IMG/M metagenome (GOLD analysis project Ga0209086, IMG submission 187312) | Freshwater microbial communities from Lake Montjoie, Canada to study carbon cycling - M_130207_XF_MetaG (SPAdes) (version 2) | ecosystem: Environmental > Aquatic > Freshwater > Lake... | reverse complement strand
TAATATCTTCTTTAAACAAATCATTCAAACTACCTTTGTAACTGATCTTGTCAATATTAACAACTTTCTTACCAATAGCACCTAGAGCATAACTAGGTTCATTTTTACCACTGAACTTCTTGTATAGAATCATATAATCCAAACAAGATACACCAGCAATAGTCATACGTTCCAAGAACTTGTTAAAATAACAAATACCAATAGGACTCAAACGTTTTGCATTAGTTTCACCTACAACACGTTTTGCACGGTTATATAAGTAAATCATATCAAAGTTATCAATGTTCCAACCAGTAACAATAGTAGGTTGAATTTCTTCCCACTTGGTAAAGAAGTGCATCAACAATGACTCTTCATTATCATAAGATTTAATCTCAACATTATCATTAATACTGTCCTGAATCTTATGATCTTTATCCAAGATAAAGACTGTATATTGGTTTGTAGCAGCATCATGAATAGCAATGGCTGTGATTTCTTTATCACCTTCTTCAATGATTGGAAATCCACCTTCAGTACTAACCTCAATGTCGATGGTTACTACACGGTGACCTTTTGATGGTTCATCACTGTCTTCATAACCGTCAATTAGAATACGAGTTTCAATTGGTACGTCACTTTCAAACAATGATGGATCTCTGGGATTAAAATTGTAAATCTTCTCTAATTTATCTCCGTAAATTGAACGGTAAGTTCCATTTGGACTCTTTCTGAACGCATAATTCCTGAAAGGAAATTTAACGTGACCCTTTTCATCATCCCACAAATGGACTACGTTTTCTTTCTTATCTACGAATATATTTTGATACATAATTAATAACCCAACTTAGCCTTAAGTGAGTTGTAGAGTTCAATATACTCTGGTTTAACGTACTTGTCAAACTGATTCACTCGTTGTTTTAGCTTCTCATCTTTAATAGCGGTGAATAATTCCACATCCATTTGATAAGCATTAATAACAGGAGGAGTTGCTAAATTCACAATTCCCCAAAGCATTGCGGTTTCATCTTCAGTTAATGCGCTTAATTGTTCTAATTTCATAATTCAATTATAACCTGGTTTTTAAAACTGTCAATTTAATTTAATGCCAAATATATTTGTATCATAGTTTACAAATATAACATTGTTAAGTTTATCAGTTAAAACTTGAGTTTCTTTAACGTGTATTTCTTTTTCTGTATCTTCTACTTCTTTAATGCTAAAAGAGTTGCCTAAGGTACTTATAGTACCTTCTCTCGGTGACAATACTATTTGCGGAGTTATAACAAGATAATCATCAGCTTTTAATTGTTTCTTTTTCTTTGACTTTATATCTGAAACTGTTACATTACCTTCTACTACATATACATGAGTGTATTTAGCTCTAGATGTTATGAACAATTTAGCATTGGTGAATGTAATAAATCCAAGTGGAGTACCTATAGTAGTTTGACTAGGACATTTGCTTACGCAATATAGTACACCGTCTACAGTAAAATTAAATGCAGATTCTTTTAACTTAACTATTTCAGGTAATTTAAATGTGTTATTGTATTCAATTGGTGTTTGGTTAAAATATACACTGGTAGAATCTTTTTGATATATAGCAATTTTATGCGGAAATACGTAGGAAGTGGATTGATTTGTACCGGCTATAACACTGAGTCCATTTGTTAATGTGTAAGTGTTTCCAATAGTGGTAGATAATACACTTAATTTTCCAGAAACTACTTCTGATAACTCTGTTTTTTCAGTAGAATCATAGAGAAATAAAGTGTTTGCGTTAACAGACAATACCATTAAAATTGAGAATAGTAATTTTTTCATATTGAATAAATAGTTGTTATAAATTGACATGTTATATTTTATAAGTTATTCTATTCAGATGGAATTACAAGAAATAAAAAAGAAAAGAGTAAGTTTTAGCCAATATTCAATGTGGATGAAGTGTCCATACAGTTGGAAACTTAACTATCTGGAAGGTAAACGTATGTATGATGCAAGTTTAAACATATTCTTTGGTACTGCTATACATCATGTACTTCAAACTTTCTTACAATCATTATATACAGAGTCAGTTGAAAAGGCTGATGGTATTAATCTGTTTGAATTATTCAAAGTTAAGTTTGAAGAAGAAATTCAAAAAGAGAAAAGTAAGCCAGATTCTAAATTTACATATACAGATGATGAATATACTGAATTTGTATTTGACGGTGAAGACATCTTAAAGACTTTTCTAAGTGCAAAGAATCGTCTCAAATACTTTCCCTCTCAGAAATATGAATTCATTGGCATTGAAGTTCCGTTGGATTTAGCAATCAAAAATAATGTAGATTTTATTGCTTATGTAGATTTAATTCTCAAGGACAAGGAAACTGGCAAGTATAAGATTTATGACTTTAAAACTAGCTCTAACGGATGGAATAAGTATCAAAAGGAAGATCCAGCCAAGTTTAGTCAGATCTTACTATATAAAGCATTTTATGCAAAGAAGTTCACTGTAGATTTGAACATGATAGAAGTAGAATTCTTTATCTTAAAAAGAAAACTATATGAAGGCGTAGATTTTCCACAAAGTCGTATTCAAATCTTTGAACCAATGCATAATAAACAAGTTATTGCAGCAACTTTAGGTGACTTTGCAACATTTGTCACAGAATGTTTTACTGTTGACGGTGGTTATAATGCAAATGGTTCATATCCAAAGATTCCAGGCAAAGCAAAAAAGAATTGTAAGTATTGCCAACACCACAAAGTTAATTGTAACGGTAAAGCAGATAAATTGTTAGATTAAAATAAGTATGATTTAATTTTCATATATACGTATATACATATATATGAAAGGTAGTATTACAACAGTAAAAGTGGATAATGGTTTATATGAATCATTTAAGATTCAAAATATTAAATCCAAGTTTCATTTACAAGATTTAGTAAATAGAGCAATGTATTTGTATTTGAATGATAAAGAATTTAAAGATAAACTTTACAATCTAATTATTCCAGTTTTAAGTGAAGAGGCGCAGATTACCAAATTAAATATTACCGGATCAACAATTTAACAATATATGAGTAAAAAGAAAATATTATTATTATCAGATGATTTAAGAATGCATAGTGGTATCGCAACTATGTCCAGAGAATTGGTTTTGGGTACAGTTCATCATTATGATTGGATTCAAATTGCAGGAGCAATTAAACACCCAGAAGCAGGTAAAATTGTGGATTTAAATCAAGCAACAAGAGATTTAACAAAAGTACCAGATGCGGCTGTTAAATTGTATCCTACTGATGGATATGGAAATGAACAAATGTTATTTGCAATAATGCAATCTGAAAAGCCTGATGTTATCATGCACTTCACTGATCCTAGATTCTGGGGATGGTTATACGCAATTGAAAAACAAGTTCGTGCAAAGATTCCACTAACCTACCTTCATATATGGGATGATTTGCCGTATCCTATGTGGAATAGACCGTTCTATCAAAGTTGTGATGCCTTATTTGCAATTAGCAAACAATCTAATAATATTGCTAAACATGTATTGGGTGCGGAAAATTGTTTTAGTTTAGATGAAGTAGAAAATCAACCAGTTTAATAAAGTTATGCCATTTAAAAATAAAAAACATCTATTACATTTAGTTCCTCATGGTATCAATAGTGATGTATTTGTACCGCTAAATGATGCTGATAAAATCATCAGAGAAAAGAAAAAACAACTATTTGGTGATAAACAATATGACTTTGTATTATTTTATAATAGTCGTAACGTCCAACGTAAAAAGACAAGCAATGTAGTATTAGCTTTTAGATCTTTTTGTGATAATCTAACACCGGAACAAGCTGCTAAGTGCGTATTGGTATTACATACAGAAAAAGTACAAGACGCAGGTACAGACTTACCAGAAGTAATCACTTCACTATGTCCAAATTATGATGTAGTGTTCGTTGAACAAAAGATTAGTCCAGAAGAAATGTGTGCAATGTATAATATTGCAGATGTTACAATTCTAATCAGTTCAAATGAAGGATTTGGTTTGAGTATTGCTGAATCAATCATGTGTGGTACTCCAATAATTACTACTGTAACTGGTGGTTTACAAGATCAAATTGGTCAAGTAGATGATAATGGTAAACAATTTGAGTTTACACTTGAATTTGGTACTAACAGTGTAGGTAAATATAAGAATCATGGTGTATGGGCTAAGCCAATTTGGCCAGCAGTAAAAACAATTCAAGGAAGTGTACCAACACCATATATCTTTGATGATGTTTGTACATGGGAAGAATCTGCTGAAGCAATCATGTTTTGGTATTTAATGACTCCGGAACAACGTGAAAAATGTGGATTGGAAGGTAGACGATGGGCAATGAATGAAGGTGGTATTAATGCAAATAACATGTGTAATCAATTTATTAAAGCAATGGATTATACTATCAATAACTTTATTCCAGAACCCGGCTTTTCTATTCATACAACATCAGATTATGTAGGCAATTCACAACCTCATAATACATTTGGTGTAGAAGTTCCTAAGATTAATATTGACAAAATCAAATCAGAAATAAATACTACAATAGTTAAATTATGAAAATTCAAGTATTAAAGAATGAATCATATCAATCTGTAGACAATCTTCCAAAGAAAGGTACAGATAGAGCTACTGGTTTTGATGTAGTTGTTACAAGTGAGCCAGAAATCATTGGTGAAAAGTATGAGAATGGTGCATACAAACGCATTGACTACATTCAATACAAGACCAATCTTAAGTTGGCCGTTCAAAAAGATCGTCAATTCAGTAACTTTGGTTATACTGATTTAGATTATGACATTCTAGCATTTCCTCGCAGTAGTGTTAGTAAGTATAATTTAGTATTAGCCAACTGTATTGGATTGATTGACGCAGATTATCGTGGAGAAGTATTACTTCGTTTCAAATATATCTGGCAACCAGAAGATTATAGAATTAGAACTGATAATCTATTTGAAGGTAACGTCAACTCTACTAAACTCTATAATAAGGGTGATAAAGTATGTCAACTCAAAGTAACAAAAGTAGAAAATGTAGAATTTGTTTTGGTAGATGAACTAGATTCTACTACTAGAGGTGACGGTGGTTTTGGTAGTACTGATACCAAACAACAAGTTAAAAATATTGCTGAATTGTATGAAATTAACAATAACAGTGTAGTACAACCACAAAAAAAATATATTGACACAATTAAAGAAAGAGAACAAAAACTAGGATAAATTTATGAGTAAACCATTATGTGTAATTCAAGGCCCTGTATTTTCCCGTTCTGGATATGGTGATTTGGCAACAGATCTTGCAAGAAGTATTATTAGATATGATAAGTATGATGTGAAGATTGCTCCTACTAGATGGGGTGGATGTCCATCAAAAGTATCTGATAATGATCTTAATACTGAAGAAGACAAAAAACTATTCGGTCATTTTTTAAATGCTCCTTTGCAAAAACAACCTGATCTGTTTGTACAAATTAGCATTCCAAATGAATTTCAAACAGTAGGTAAATATAATATTGGTATTACTGCTGGTATTGAAACTACTGCAGCATCTGGTCAATTTATTGAAGGTTTAAATAAGATGAACATGAACATTGTTACAAGCAATCATGTTAAGAAAGTATTTGAATCTGCTCTATATCAAAAACAATATGAAGATGGCAGAAAAGAACCATTAAAAAGTGAAAAACCAATTGAAGTGTGTTTTTGGGGTGCAGATACTTCAATTTATAAGAAAACAGATGAAAAGGTTCAAAGTGTTGAAGATGTAATGGCAACAATTCCAGAAAAATTTGCATTTTTATTTGTTGGTCAATGGACTCATGGTGGTTTATTTACAGACAGAAAAGACATTGCTAATCTAATTAAGGTATTCTCTGAAACATTTAAGAATGCTAAGCCTGAAAATAGACCGTGTTTGATTGTAAAAACTAATGGTGTAAATTTCTCAAAAATTGACAGAGATGATACTTTAAAGAAAATTAAAAAAATTCAATCTTTGGTTGGTGATAATGTTCCAAATATATATTTAATTCACGGTGAACTATCTCCAATTGAGATGAATGCATTGTTCAATCATGAAAAAGTAAAAGTACACATTAATTTTACACACGGTGAAGGATTTGGACATCCAATTTTGTTATCAACTTTGAGCGGAAAACCAACAGTTGTTTCAAATTGGAGTGGACATTTAGATTTCTTGAATCCTAAGTATGCAGAGTTTTTTGAAGGAACAGTTAAACCAATTGAGCCAGGATCAGTAAATGATTGGTTAATCAAAGAATCTAGTTGGTTTTATGTATCTCAGAGTTTAGCATCAGATAAATTAAAGATGTTATATAATAGTCTATCAAAAAATATTTTAGAAGACTATGAAAAATTGAGAATTGAAAATGAACAAAAGTTTAGTCTTCAAGCAATGGATGTCAGATTACATGAAATTTTAAATAAATATGTTCCTGAGTTTTCTGTTGAAACAAAGATTGTTCTTCCAAAACTTAGGAAAATTGAATTACCAAAACTAAATAAAGTTTCTTGATATATGAGACCGTTCATAAGTTATTTAGTAACAACAAAAAATACAGGATTTGAACTTCAATTTCTGTTAGAAAGACTATATAAATATGGTCAAAATAATGAATGTATTATTTTAGATGATTACAGTGATGAACCGGATACGTTACAAGTATTAAATAACACATCTGATAAAAGTTTCTTTAAAGTTTATAAACACAAACTAGATAGAAATTATAGTGAACATAAGAATTATGGTAAGAATCAGTGTCAAGGTGAATATATTTTTCAAATTGATGATGATGAACTGCCATCTGAAACATTGTTAGAATCATTAAAAGAATTGATCAATCTTAATAAAGATGTTGATTTATTTTGGATTCCACGTATAAATGATTTCAAAGGAGTCAATCATATAAACGCTCAACAATGGGGATGGAAATTGACTCCTTATGAAGATAGATTTATAGTTAATTTTCCAGATTTACAAAGCAGATTATTTAAAAATCTACCTTATATTGAATGGAAACGTAGATTACATGAAAAAATTGAAGGATCAAAAACACATGTTCATCTACCATATGAATATGAATTTGCATTACTCCATAATAAAACAATTGAAAAACAAGTAGAGACCAATATCAAATACAATAAAATGTTTACGGAAGAAGAAAATAAAGGATTTAAAGTATGAATAAAACAGATAAAATTTTTGTTGCAGGTCATAAAGGATTGGTGGGATCTGCATTACTTAGAGAACTTACTAAAAAAGGATATACTAATATCCTAACAGTTGATAAACTAATTGTAGATTTAAAAAATCAATATAGTGTAAAATCATGGTTTGAACAAAACAAACCTGATTACGTATTTTTAGCCGCAGCAAAAGTAGGAGGTATACAAGCAAATAATGTATATCCCGCAGAATTTATTCATGACAATCTATCTATACAAAATAACGTAATTCAAGCATGTCATGATACAAAAGTAAAAAAACTAATGTTTTTGGGAAGTGTATGTATATATCCAAAATATGCACCAGTTCCAGTTAAAGAAGAATATTTGTTGACTGGAGAATTGGAACCAACAAATAAACCCTACGCAATTTCAAAAATCTCAGGTATAATTCAATGTCAATCATATAATAGACAGTACCAAGATAATTTTATTAGTGTAATGCCATGTAATCTATATGGTGTTAATGATAATTTTCATCCAACTAATTCACATGTATTACCAGCTTTAATTAGAAGATTCCATGAAGCAAAAATCAATAACCTCAAGGAAGTAGTATGTTGGGGAGATGGTAGTGCTAGAAGAGAATTTTTAAATGCATATGATATAGCAGATGCTTGTGTATTTTTAATGGAAAACTACAATTCACCTGAAATAATAAATATTGGGTATGGTGAAGATTATACAATCAAAGAAATTGTTGAAATCATTAAAGATGTAGTTGATTATAAAGGTGATATTATATGGGACACTACAAAACCAAATGGAACTCCTAAACGTTTATTGGATTACACTAAACTATTTAATTTGGGATGGAAACCAAAAGTAGAATTACGTCAAGGATTACAAGAATCTTATACATGGTTTAGAGAAAATATAAAGTAATTGATTATGAAAATTGCATTTTTAACTGAAATGAACTTTGGTGGGAAAGTGTCCCCCAATCATAGTAATATGCGTACAGAATTTGCGTGGATGAATGCATTAAATGTTGATCATTTCTTTATAGAAAATTGGAATCAAATAATCGGATATGATTATATAATGATCATTTTTCCAAAAGGAGGTGTATTTTTAAATTCTGAAGGTAAAACCTTAACAAATGATAAAAATGCATATTCTCATATATTTTCTTCAACAATTGTTTCTGATTTAAAATTAAAAAATAAATTTGTATGTTCAATTCAAGAAGGACCAACTTGGTTTGTAAATGACTTTACGTTAGAAGACCAATTTAATTTTTACAATCAATTGGCTGAATGTGATATTCTTTTTTCACATAATCATTATGATGCTAATTGGTATAAAGGGTTATATCCAGGAAAACGTGTAGAAATAATGCCTACACTCATGGTAGAAGAATTGATAAAAACCATAGAACCAAAACCAGAAAATAAAGTTATCATAGGTGGAAATTTTAGTAGATGGTATGGTGGTTTTCAAAGTTATATGGTCGCAACAGAATTATCATGTCCTACTTTTGTACAAACATCACATTCTAGCAGACAAGGTGAAGATCAAATTCCAAACTTAACTGTATTACCAAGACTTATATGGCATGATTGGATACAAATATTATCTACATTTAAATACGCAATACATTTGATGCCAACTGTTGCTGCTGGTACATTTAGTTTAAATTGTGCTTATTTTGGCATTCCTTGCATTGGAAATACTAAAGTGGATACTCAAAAAATATGTTTTCCAGAATTATCAGTTGATGCAGAAGACGTTTATACTGCAAGAGAATTAGCATTGAGATTAAAAAATGACACTTCGTTTTATAATGAATGTTCTAATAAAGCAAAAGAGTTATATAAACAAAATTATTCTATTGACATTTGGAAAAGAAAGATGTCTAATATATTAGAAAATAAACTATGAAATTAATATTTGATATCGGATATAACTTGGGACAATTCAGCAAAGAATTAATAGAAATGTTTCCGGGTGTTAGTATTGTGGGTGTGGAAGCAAATCCATATTTAAAGGGACATTGTTCTCCAAATACTGTTATTGTTAATGCATTAGTGGGTGAAAAAGACAACTCTCTGGAAGACTTCTATATAAGTCCTGCACATACAATTTCAACTGCATCTGAGACTTGGATGAAAGGCAGATTCAAAGATGAAAAGTGGTATCCCCCAATAAAACTTTTAACTATTACATTGGACAGATTAATAGAAGAATATGGAAATCCAGATTTAATAAAAATTGATGTTGAGGGGTATGAATATTTTGTACTAAAAGGTCTTACAAAAAAATCAGGAATGATTATGTTTGAATGGACAGTAGAAGATTTTAATTCTAAGGTACTGCCGTGCATAGAACGACTTCAATCACTTGGATATACTAAATTTGGTTATACTGATGCAATTACAGAAAGAACGAGCTTTTCTGAAAATATAGAATATAAAGACTGGAGTGACGTTGAAATAAATAAAACACTGAGTGATAACTTTGGAATGATTTACTGCAAATAAATATGAATCCTCCACAATGGAATGAATTAACGGCAACACAACAATCTGAATTTTTGTCAGGTGGTGTTAAATTAGAAAATTGGTATCATAATGATACTACTACACATCTAAGAAAGTTTACCTTTAATGACGTAGAAGAAATGATATCAAATGCAAAAAAAAGAATGCAAGGAGTATCTTACGGAAATACAGATACTTGGTTATATGATGCATTAGATTCTTGTCCTGTTACTGATAAAACAGTAGCAGTAATGGGTTCAATTTTGCCATGGTATGAATCAATTGTATTAGCAAATGGTGGTCAACCCACAACAATTGATTATAATCAAACTTATTATGATCATCAAGACATAAAACAAATAACTATAGATAATTATTGGAAGAATCCTTATCAGTTTGATTGCGCATTATCTATATCATCATTTGAACATGACGGTCTTGGAAGATATGGTGATCCTATAAATCCAAATGGTGACCTTAGAGCAATGAAAGAAATGAAAAAGATCATTAAAAAAGATGGTCTTTTGTATTTAGCTGTTCCTACAGGAGTAGATAAAGTTGTATGGAATGCTCATAGAGTATATGGAAACATCAGATTCCCACTACTATTTGATCAATGGGAAGTTGTAGGAACTGTAGGAATGGAAGAACATTTAATGGAAACTGATTTTGGAATTTCAGGTGTGTATCAACCAATCATTGTTTTGAAAAATATATGAATGATTTTATTATAGTAATTGGAAGTAAAGACAACGGTAAATGGGTAAAACATAATATATCATCAATTTTATCTCAAGATTACCCACATTATAAAGTTGTTTATTATGATGATGCATCTGAAGACAACACTGAATTGGAATATAAAAATATTGTAGGTGACAATCAAAAGTTTACTTATATTAAATCTGATGTTAGAAAGTTAAAGACATGGTTCTACTCTAATTTAGAAAAATATGTAACTATAAATGACAGTGATGTTATTGTCTTTTTAGATGGTGATGATATGTTTTATTGTGATAACGTATTATCATATTTAAATTCTGTATATACTCAAACTCAATGTTGGTTGACTTATGGTGGAATGGTAGTATGGAACGGTAATGATGATGTATCACAACCATATCCACAAAATTCAGAAATACCAACTGATATAATCAAAAACAAACTGTACCGTAAAGATACATGGAGAACTTCACATCTCAAATCAATGAAGGGTGCGGTATGGAAAAAAATTGACAAAAATGACTTCATTCATAATGAGAAGTATATTGTTGGACCAGATGATTTATCCATCATGTTTGCTGCATTGGAATTATGTCCACCAAACAAATTATTCAGAGTAACTGATCCAATCTATTTATATAATCACACTGACGCAAATAATAAGAGCAGAGCACATACTGATAATTTAAATGTTAAAATTGATTATGAATCAATAATCAGAAACAGAAAACCATACAGTGAAATTTCATTTATAAGTCCAACTCTTGCTGGTGGATTGGGTAATCAGATGTTTGAAATAGCCGTTGCTGCTTCTCTTGCAAAAGACAATAATGATTTACTAGTAGTTAATAATCAAGAGCATATTCTTCCAAATCAAGGAAGAAATGTAAATACTTATTCATCTAATGTTTTCAAGAAGATTATTTTTGATTCCAATATAAACCTAAAAGGATTTTATACAAAAAATACATGTGAATATTCTCCAATTCCATATCAACCAAATTTAAAATTGAATGGACATTTTCAATCATTTAAGTATTTTGATCATAATAGAGAATACATCAAAAATCTATTTTTAAATGAAACTGTTATTAATAACTTAAAGGTTAAATATAATATACCAGATGATGCTACTGCAATACAAGTTCGTAGAGGTGACTATCATAAATTCCCAGACCATCATCCATTATTGAAGGTTGAATATTATCAAGAAGCAGTTAAGAGAGTAAAAACATCTAAAATATACATATTTAGTGATGACATTACATGGTGTAAGAATAATCTACAATTTGATGTTCCAGTTGAATATGTTCATGATGAAGATTATAATGAATTATATTTGATATCACTGTGTAAAAATATAATAGTATCCAATAGTAGTTTTGGATGGTGGGCAGCATATCTAAATAATAGAGTTGATTCTACTGTTATTGTACCATCAATTTGGTTTGGAAATGCATTAATAAAAGAAGGATTTGATATTGATTCTCTTTTATTTAAAGAATGGATAAGAATATGAGAAAATTTTCCATTAAAGACAGTTTATTTTCACACGCATATTCAAGTAGTGGATATAATAAACCATCATATTTTGAATGGGATAGAAACAACCAACATGGAGATGTAATTTTCTTAACTGATTCACATGTATTTGAAGTAGACACAATTCCATCTAATATTAAAAAATATGCATGGTTGCTTGAATCTCCTTCAATAACACCCAATTCATATGAATTTGTATATAATAATAGTAAATTATTTGACAAGATTTTTACACATTCAAAGAAAATATTAGACAATACAAAAAATTCATACTTTTCACCTACTGGTGGATGTTTTTTGAAAGATGATGAAATTAAATATGATTATGAAAAAACAAAGTTAATTTCAATGATGATTTCAAAGAAGCGGTTTACTGATGGTCAAAACCTAAGACATCAAATTGCAAATAAATATGGTAAATATATTGACTTGATGGGTAGGATGTTTGATCATAGAACGTTTGAAAAAATTGATTCTTGTAGAGATTATGCGTTTTCAATTGTAGTAGAAAACTGTAAAGAGGATTATTATTTTACTGAAAAAATAATTGATTGTTTACTAACTGGTACAGTTCCTATATATTGGGGATGTCCGTCTATTGATAAATTTTTTGACAAAAAAGGTATGATAACATTTGATTCTTTGGAAGAATTAGAGTCTATAATAACAGATGAAAATTATCTGATATCATTTTATACAAATAAATCAAATCACATCATTAATAATTTTGAACTTGCATTAAATTATAAAACTTCTGAGGACTATATATACGTTAATTATTTGAATCAATAATATGAAAATACAAAAAGTGCTTTTTTCATCTTCAGATGAATACGTTGATTTTTGGGAACCAATCTCAAAAATATTTTATGAAAAACTAGGAATGGAATCCGTTTTGATTTATATAGGTGATAAACACACACCTTCAGAAAAATATGGAAAAGTTATACATCTTAAACCATTAAACTATCCAAGATTATTACAACTATTGTGGTCCAGAATTTGGTTTGCAAAAACTGAACCTGAAACAACTTGGCTTTTAGGGGATATAGATCTATTTCCTTTACAAAGAAATAGATTCATAGATATGATAAAAGATATACCTGATGATTTCCATGTACATTTAGGACATAATAAGATTTCAGATCCACCAACTTTATGGCAAATAAAAGGCCCTAAAGATAATGGTGCAGATCTTGTGAGTCATTATCATGTTGCAAAAGGTAAAATCTTAGATAAAAATTTTGAACTGCATGATTCATTTGAAGAATCATGTAAATTCCTATATGAAAACAAATACGGGCTTGGATTTTTCAGTGAGGGTTGGAATACTGATGAAAAAAGGCACATGTGTTGTTGTGAACAATATACAACTGAAAAAATGAGAACAAAAATAAATTCTATAAATTTTATAGGATTTCATTATGATTTTAGTCATGGTGTGACTAGAGGTGATCGAGGTGTAGGTGAACATATATTAAAACCATATGATGAAAATATGTTAAAAAATGGAGGATATATAGATTTTCATTCTCTCAGACCATATACACAACACAAAGAAACTATAGACAAAATACTAGACTTAGCTTGGAAAAATAAATGAAAGTAATCTCACATCGTGGAAATTTAAATGGACCTAATAAACAAGCAGAAAATACCATTGAATCAATAAAATCCGCTATTAATTTAGGATTTGATGTAGAAATTGATGTATGGTACATAGACAACATTTTATATTTAGGACATGACTCAGATTCATTGATTACAGATTACAATTTAAAAAATTTTTTATTAGAAAATTCATCCAAATTGTGGATACATTGTAAAAATATAGAATCTTTAGTTCATTTATTAAACTTTAGCAAATTAAATTTATTTGGTCATTCTAATGATGAATATGTATTAACATCTAAACATAACATTTTTTGTAAACCGGGAGTACCAACAAATGAAAAGTCAATAATTGTTATGCCAGAAATGTCTCCTTTTTATTCAGAAGAATCTTTTAATAATTGTTATGGTGTTTTAACTGATTATCCTGTAAATATAAAAGAGAAAAACTTTAAACTATTTGTGTTATGAAATATATTTTTACGCTAAGTGGAAACAGTGAAAGGTTTACAAAAGAGGGATTTGTTGTTAAGCCTTTGATTAAAATAAATGGCAAAATGGTGATTGAATATGTCATGGACATGTTTCCATCTATTAGTTTAAAAGACACTATATTTGTTATAAATGATCATGATGTTAAAAACTATAACATTGATCAAAAACTAAAAGAATTGTATCCTGAATCTTCTACTTTTATTATTTCTGCTCACAAAAAGGGGCCTGTAATTTCTATTCTCCAATTAGAAAATAAAATTGTTGATGATGAATCATATATAATATCATATTGTGATCTAACACACAAATGGAATTACAGTGATTTTGTAAACAAAGTAACGGAATCAAATTGTGATGGTTGTTTAGTTACACATATAGGGATGCATCCTCATAGAATGAGAAATATAAACTTTGCTCATTTAAAAACAGATGAAACCAAAGTATTAGAAGTCAAAGAAAAAGGATATTATACAAATGATCCTATTCAGGAATATGCATCTAGCGGAATCTATTATTTTAAAACTGGAAAGATTTTTAAAGACTATTTTAAAAAGTTAATAGAAAACAATGAGACGGTTAATGGGGAGTATTATGTTACATTAGTTTATAATCAAATGATCAGAGATGGTTTGTCAGTGATTCATTATCCTACTAATAATTATGTTTGTTTAGGAACTCCTTTTGATTTGATATCATTTAAATATTGGAAATCATTGATTGATGATAAAATGTCAAATGAAGAAATAAGTTTTATAAATAGTTATTGGGAAAAATATCATGATATTAATTAAAAATAGACTTAACGCAGGTTTTTTCAGCAATCTCAATACTGTTTTAGGTTGGTATTGGTACTCAATGAGAACTGAAACGCCTGTCCATGTACATTGGAATGGTTTGCCAAATAAAAACATTTTTGATGACTTCTTTTATCAAAAGTTTAAATATGACCAATATCAATATGAAAATAATGCAAATTTTCAACATTCTCATTTATATACTGACCAAATAAAGGAAGCATTTAAAGAAGATATAGGTGAAAAACTCTTTAACACCTATGATAATGGATGGTTTTTTTGTCAAGGAAAAGTCTATGTAGATGATGATTTTCAGAAATTAAGAAGCTTATATAATTACATATATAATGAAAATTTAAAACTTAAATCAGATATAATTCCGTCATATGATATTCCCTCAAAAACATTAGGTATAAATTATAGATTTATTGGAATGTATTTTACTAATGATGAAAAAAGAACGCCATATAAAAATCTAATGTCATTAGAAGAATTTAATACAAAATATTTAGATCAGATAGAATATACATTTGAAACCGGTAAGTATGAAAAAATATATTTGGCTTCCAGTAATAGAATATTTTTTGAACAATGTTTGCATAAGTTTCAGGATAAATTATTATACCTTCCAATAAAAAGATTAGAAGAACATCAAGGAGCCTATCCTGAACTTGATAGAGGAGTTTCATTAAAAACAGAATATACAGATGTGTTAACTGACACTATAAACCTTACCAAATGTGACCATTTATTGATATCACCAAGTAACATAATATTTGCTGGATTATACATAAATCCAAATATAAGTTATGAAATTTTTGATTTCTTAAAAGAAACTTACACAGGATAAAAATATGAAATGTATAGATAAAAAATACCATGCTCTTCACGCAGAAGATACATCACAGTTTTATAACTTTGAAAAATTTGAAAACATACCAACTCCAACGGATTATAATTTGGTAAGTTGTGGTTCCAATTTAGAATTATTTAATCACTATGATGATGTTGTTTATATGCATTTTGAAGAACCAAACTGTTTCTGGGTTCCTGCACAAGAAAAACGTATAAAAGACAATTATCATAAAATAAAAAAGTTATTATCAACGTGTCCATATTCAATTGAGTATTATAATAATTTATATAATGATGATAGAAGAGTATATTGTCATTTACCATTCAACGTTGATAATATACCAACTGATTTTACAAAAAAATATGATGTGTTTTTTTCAGGACACGTCTTTCCAGACAACAATTTTATAAGTGGTTATGTTAAAATAATTGAAAAATTTAATCATTGTATTGTTTCATTTAATCACGGAAATTTTACAGGAGCCTCATATAAACAAAAAATACAATTAAATGCTAATAGTAAAATCTCGGTTGTACATAATTGTTTATTTAATCAAACTAATATACAATTTGAAAAAGTGTTTAAAAATATTAAAGATTCTAGATTTATACCACAACCAAAAGGAAGAACTTTAGAGGCCGCTGCATGTAAATCTATTATGTTATGTCATTTTGAAGAATTTAGATGTGTAGAATGGTATTTTGAACCTGATAAAGATTTTATTTATTGGTATAATACTGATGATTTGGAAGAGAAAATCCATGAAATTTTAAATAATTATGAAAAATATACCTATCTAGCTGATAATGCTTTTTATAAATTAATCAATAATTGGACTACCCATCACTTTTTTGAAAAATATTTAAAGAATTTATAATTGACAAATACACAAAACAATAATATAAAAGGAATATGAATAACATATTAATTACAGGAGGGGCAGGTTATCTAGGTACAATTTTAGTTGAAAAATTACTAAAATCATCTGAAGAATTAAATATCAATAAGATTACTGTATATGATAATCTTATGTATAAACAAGAAGGATTATTTCCACTATGTGCAAATGAAAAGTTAGAATTTGTATATGGTGATGTAAGAGACCAAAATAAACTAAAAAAGTATCTAAATGTAGATTTTATTTTCCCACTTGCAGGTATTGTCGGATTTCCAGCATGTGACCGTGATAAAAAATTAGCAGAAGATGTAAATGCAAATCAGATTGATTTTATTGTAAGAAATACAAGTCAAGACACTAAAATTATTTTGCCAAATACAAATAGTGGATATGGAATTGGTGAAAATGATGCGTTCTGTACAGAAAAGACAAGATTGAACCCTATTTCAACATATGGTGTAACTAAATGTTTAGGTGAAAGATATGCATTAGATTCAAATAGAGCAATATCACTAAGACTGGCAACAGTATTTGGTACATCTTATAGATTCAGAAAAGATTTGTTGGTAAATGACTTTGTTTTAAAAGCACTAACTGATAAATACATTGTATTATTTGAGTCACACTTTAAGAGAAATTATATTCATGTAAGAGACGTTTCAGAAGTATTTGTTAGAATGTTACAAAACTTTAATTTTTATAAAGGGGAAGTATTTAATGTTGGATTATCTGACGCAAATCTAAGTAAATTAGAATTGTGTGAAAAAATTAAACAATACGTTCCTGATTTTGTAATCAAACAAGATGAATTTGCAAAAGATCAAGATAAAAGAAATTATATAGTAAGCAATGAAAAGTTAGAAAACACTGGTTGGAGGCCAAAATATAATTTAGATTATGGAATTAAAGAATTGATTAAGTCTTATCCAATCATAGTTAATTCTAATACCAAATACACAAATCTATGAATAAAAAAGCATTAATTACTGGAATAGGCGGAAGTGGTCCAAGTTATTTGGCAGAGTATTTAACTACAATTCCAAATTTAGAAGTATCAGGCATATCAAGATGGCATACTGACTCTTCAAATGGAAATCTTAAAAACATTAAAAATAAAGTTAAACTTTATACATGTGATTTAACAGATATGGGTTCTGTTATTAGAACACTTGAAGAAGTAAAACCTGATTACATTTTTAATATGGCAGCAATTGCTAATGTAAGAATGTGTTTTGAATATCCTTCTGCAATTTTTAAAAATAATGTAGATTCTACGCTAAACCTATTAGAAGCAATCAGAGTACTAAAAATGAAACCTATTATTCATCATTGTAGTACATCTGAAGTTTATGGTCAGGTAAAACCAGAAGACGTTCCAATTAAAGAAACTCATAAAATTGATCCAATCAATGTATATGCAATCAGTAAATTGGCACAAGAAAAATTGATGAGATCTTATTATCTTTCATATGGCATACCAGTTGTTCTTACAAGATCATTTACATATATCAATCCAAGAAGACCAGACATATTCTCAAGTGCATTTGCAAGGCAAGTAGTTGAGATTGAAAAAGGTAAAAGAGATAAATTGGTTTATGGTAATCTTGAGTCTGTAAGATCAATTATTGATGTAAGAGATATTGTAGAAGCATATTGGATTGCAGTTAATAAATGTGATTATGGTGATGAATACAATATTGGAGTAGAAAAATCAGTAACAGTTGGTGAATTCTTAGATATATTATTGTCAAATGCAAAAGTAAAAATTCCTAATGAACAAGATCCCAAACTATTAAGACCAGTTGATGTAACCTTACAGATACCAGATGTAAGTAAATTTGAAAACAAAACAGGTTGGAAACCAAAGTATTCATTAAATGAAAGCATCCAATTTTTATTAGACTATTATAGAAATATCATATGAATTTAAAAGGAAAAAAAGTATTAGTTACAGGAGGAACAGGATTAATTGGTCAACAATTAATCAAACTTCTAAAACAAGAAGGTGCAAACATAAGAATTGTGTCTCTTGATAATAATGCGTTAGTGCCATCAGACGTTGAATTCATGCAATTGGATTTGATGAATTTTGACAATTGTAAAAAAGCATGTGAAAATGTTGATATAGTATTTAATTTGATTGGAATTAAAACTTCTCCTAAAATAATAAAAGAGAAACCAGCAAATATATTTGTCTCTTATTTAAGATTTAATACAAATATAATTGAAGCTGCAAGACAATCAAATGTACAATGGTTTTTGTATGTATCTACAATTGGTGTATATTCTCCAACTGATATTATGTCAGAGGATGAATTGTGGAATGGATTTCCAAGTAAACATGATTGGTATGGTGGTTGGGCAAAAAGAATGGGTGAAATGCAGTTAGAAACATATAAGATACAATACGGTTTAAACAATTATTCAATCATTCGTCCAGCAAATGTATACGGTCCATATGATGATTTTTCAGAAACCTCAATGGTAATACCTTCTTTGATAAAGAGAATCTATAATAAAGAAAATCCATATATAGTATGGGGGGATGGTACTTCTATACGAGATTTTATCTATTCTGAAGATGTTGCCAAAGCAATGATTTTTGCAGTTTCAAATGAAATAAATGAACCATTAAACGTTGGATCAGGACAAGGAATATCAATTAAAGATTTAGTAAATACAGCAATTGAGATATCTGATTATAAACCTGAGATTATATGGGATACATCAAAGCCATCAGGTGATAAACAAAGAATACTAAATACTAAAAAATTAAATGATTATGGATTTCTCCCATCAATTTCTTTAAAAGAAGGTTTAACTAGAACACTTGAGTGGTATAAACTAAATTCATCAATAATAGACAATAAAAGATATAACGTTTTCAAATGAGTAAAGTATTAATAACAGGATCAAACTCTAACTTAGGAATTCACTTAGTTTCCAAATTTAAAAAAGAAGGACATGATGTATTGTGTCATAATGGAAGACATCACTGTGATTTATCTACTATAGAAGGAATTACTAAATTAGTAAATGAAGCCAAGGAATTTAAAGTAGATACATTAATAAATAATGTTGCTATTACATGTTCTGGAAAAGATTTTGGACAATACACACCAGAAGAAATTCAAAATTATATTTCTGTCAATTTAACTGCACCAATTTTATTATCTTATCATTTAATGAAACAATTAAAGACTATAATAAACATTAACTCTATGGTAGGATTAGAGATAAAACCTTTTAGAACAATGTATTCCGCAACAAAGTGGGGACTGAGAGGATTTTCTCAAAGTCTAAAAGCAGAAAATAAAGATATATTCATTTCAGATGTATATCCAACAAAAATACAAACAAAGCCAGATATTGATAATGCATTGGACATTGATTTAGTAATAAATACCATATATACAGATGGTTTTATTAATCACTTAGACAGAATAATATTAGATGGCAGACCAAATAAAAAGTAGTAATATGAATAATAAAAAAACAATATTAATTTGTGGTGCAACAGGTTTTATAGGTAGAAACATACTGGAATACTATCACAAACAAGATAAATATAAAATAAGAGCTACACATTTTAATAGACCAAAGCTTGATCAATATACTAATGTAGAATGGGTAAATTGTGATTTAAGAAATATTCAAGATGTTAAAAAAGTTTTAAATGGAGTAGACATTGTATTTCAATTTGCTGCAACTACAACAGGTGCAAAAGATATAGTAAGCAAACCTTATATTCATGTTACAGACAATGTTGTAATGAATTCTTTGTTATTAAGAGAATCATATGAACAGGGAATAGGTCATTTTATATTCCCAAGTTGTACAATTATGTATCAAAAATCTGAATCTGCTATTAAAGAAGAAGATTTTAATCCAAAAGATGATATTATGTCTGTATATTTTGGAGCAGGAAATACAAAAGTATATCTAGAGAAGATGTGTGAATTTTATTCTAGACTAGGTAAGACAAAACATACTGTTATTAGACATTCCAATATTTATGGACCATATGATAAGTATGATTTGGATAAATCTCATGTTTTTGGGGCCACTATTACAAAAGTAATGACTGCAAAAGAAAACAAAATTACAGTTTGGGGTACAGGAGAAGAAAAAAGAGATTTATTATATGTAGATGATCTAATAGATTTCATTGAATTGTCAATTGAAAATCAAACATCTCAATATGAAATATTCAACGTTGGCTTAGGAAAGGCAATTAAAATTAAAGATTTGGTTGATAAGATTATATATTATTCTATACTAAAAATAGAAACTATACATGATCTATCAATGCCTACAATACCAACATCATTATTTTTAGATTGTTCAAAAGCAAAAAAATTATTAAATTGGTATCCTAAAGTTACGTTAGAAGAAGGTATTATAAAAACATTAGATTGGTATAAAAAAAATATAAAAACATGATTAATTATAATCTATCAAAAGAACAATTAGATTTTTATCTGGAGAATGGATATTTACAAATAAAAAATGTATTTTCTGAAGATGAATGTCAGTCCCTTATTAAAGAATCAGATGACTTTGCAAATGGGCATTTTACAAATTATCTTAATATGCATAAGTCTCCTGGATTTAGAAATGTACATACAGGTAAAAGGATGTGTGATATAGGTGATAGTATTTGTGAAAACAGAGCAATACCTATTGGTAGTATTTTCTTTTTTTGTAAACCTAATAATCCGTTGGAAAATGGTTCTACTTGGCACCAAGACAACTATGCTGGTAAATCACCTATGGGTTCATATTTAAATTTAGCACTAGCATTAGATGATGCAGATGAAACTAATGGATCATTAATAGTAGTTCCAGGAAGTCATAAATTAGGGGATCTACCATGTAATCCAAAAGCAAATTTTTCAGTTGATGAACAAGGAAGATTATATAATTCATCTCCAATTGGCAATGATTGTGAACTTCCAAAAAATTTACCCGTTGTACAACTAAAATACAGCCGTGGAGACGTTTTATGTCTACATGGACATACAGTACACAAAGCAATTAAAAATTCTCACTCAACAAAATGGAGAAGAACAATGTATTTTGTATACGTTAATGATGGAGATCCATTTTGGCCAGGATGGACAGCAAAACGAGAACTTTTAGAAAGATACGATTCACCTCTTTATAATAAATAATATGAAAAAAGCGTTAATACTAACATGGGACGGATATCAAGATCAAGAAGTCATTTATCCATATTACAGACTACTGGAAGATGAGTTTATTGTAGACATCACATCAGAAAAGCTTGGATGGTTTTATGGTATATTAGGTACAAAAATGGAAGCTAATAAAACTGTATCAAGTATCACAGATGACACAGTAAATGAATATGACTTTTTATGTTTGCCAGGTGGAGTAAAGGCATTAGAAAAATTAAGACAACAAAAGAATGCTCTTTCTTTTATTAAAAAATTTGTTGAAAGTGGAAAGATAGTTTCAAGTACTTGTCACGGCGCACAACTATTGATTTCAGCAAAAGTAACAAAGGGAAGGAAAATCTCAGCTTACTATAGTATTGCAGATGATGTAAATAACTCTGGAGCAACTTATGTAGATGCGCCATATGTAATTGACGGTAATATTGTTACTTCTCCACACTATAAACATATGGGTGCGTGGATGAAAGCATCTATTGAACTATATTCCATACTAAAAGTAGATGATGTACATGATACGCATCCATGAGTAAAAATATAAAAAATTATATTATCCCAAAACCTTGGGGATATGAATACCTATTTTTTGAAAATCAAGATATAGGTATTTGGCTTCTTAATATTGAATATAATAAGAAAACATCATTACATTGTCACCCAAAAAAGAAAACAGGTCTAATAGTTTTAGATGGTGAAATAGATTTTTCATTTTTAAATAATAAAGTCAATTTGACTAAATTTAAAAAAATAATGATTTGGCCAGGAGTATTTCATTCATCAAAATCAACTAGTTTAAATGACAGTATTCTATTAGAAGTAGAATCTCCAAAAGACAAATATGATCTAATCAGAATTGATGATGAATATAATAGACTAAATAAAGGTTATGAAGAATCTAATACTTGGATTAAAAGAGACAAATCTAGTTTATGGTTAAATAATAAATTAGAGTCAACTCTTAATTACAAAAATTATAAATTTAAAATTGAAAATATTGATAAAAACAATCTACATAAATTAAATAATAATTCTTTGGTCATTATACTGAGTAAGGTTTGTATTCAAACTAAAAACAAAATTCCAGTATCAAAGGTTGGAGATGTTCTAAATATAGAAACACTAAAATATTTATCAAATAAATTTATTCTTTTGAAGACAAAGGTCATAACTATAAAGTATGAATCTTAATGAATTTGACACTATCATCTTTGACCTTGATTTTACTATTTGGGACGGGTGTGAAGATAAATATTGGGCAAAATATTTGAAATTTCCATATACAATCAAAAATAGAAAAATTTATGGATCAGATCAAAAATATGTTGAGTTTCATGAAGATATCAAAAATGTATTATCAATACTGTATACATCAAATAAAAATTTAGGATTTATTACTTTAGGAGGATTGTTGGATATACAGTATGAAGATCAACCAGTAACACATTGTTTAAAGATGTATGATGTATATAAATACTTTAACCACCAAAAAACAATATTGTATAAAACAGATCAAAAAAGTAAGTATATTATTAAATCAGGAAAAACAGTGTTTATAGATGATGTTCAACATAATTTAGATGACATCAACCAAAATCATACTGATATAATTACAATAAACAGATTAAACTTTAAAAATTGGAAAGATTTACTATGACTCAAGATATTAAAATAGAAATTTTTAAGAAAGCATCACTTTCAAGAATATTTGAAGAATGTGTGTTTAATTACATTAAACAAGCAAAATTTAAATGTCCTATCTACTTGTCTGCCGGACAAGAGTTTATTCCATCAACAATTGCAACATTAACAAAAAGAAAACCATCAATTTTTGCTCAACATAGAGCACATCATACTTATTTATCATTTGGAGGTGATATTGTTGAATTAATTGATGAACTATTAGGTAAATCCACCGGATGTTCAAATGGAATGGGTGGATCTGCATCAATACAATCTAAAAAAATCAAAATGTATGGTCATGATGGTTTAATGGGAAGTCAAATTCCAATTGCTGTTGGATCTGCATTTTCATCAAAAGAATTCACTTTAGGCATTATGGGTGATGCTTCTGCGGAAGAAGATTATGTTATGTCCGCAATTGCTTGGGCTGGATTTAAAAAATTACCAATACTATTTGTAGTAGAAGATAATAATCTATCAATTCTTACGGAAAAAAAGGTTAGAAGAGATTGGGATATGCATACATTTGCTAAATCAGTAAGTGTTGATGCATACGAAATATCTGATGATCCAAATGAGATTTATGAAAATCTATTAAATTATGATTATAATTCTCCTAGATTATTAAATATAAATACAACAAGACTGTTTTGGCACTCAGGTGCAGGAATTGATGAATATGAGAGATTTGATAGATATAATCATATTAAAACAGAATTAGGATCTATTGGAAATGAAATACATGAAACAACTAAAACTTATTTAGAAAATATATGGAAACAACGGTTAGAAACACTATAAAAGAAATTTTAAAAAATCATTTAGAATCTGGATATCAAGTATTTGGACAATGTTTGACTGCCGTTGGTTGGGTTGGTGGTACAATTCCAGAATTATCTAATCATCCCAATTTGGTTGAATTATCTATGGCAGATGTATTAGGAGGAGGAATTGTTGTAGGATCTGCATTAGCTGGAAAAAGACCTATATATGTAGTTAGATATCAAGGATTTCAATGGTTTAACTCTCCCATTATTGCAAATTATGCAGGTAAAACAAAAGAAATATGGGGAGTAAATTGTCCTGTATTAGTAAGATCTATTGCAATGGAAGGTGGAATTGGACCTGTAGCAGGATCTTCACACCACGGAATCTATTTCAGAATGCCAGGCATTAAAATTGCTTCTCCAATGTCACCTTTGGAATATAAAGAAGTGTATGATTACTACATGAACAATGAAGATCCGGTTTATATTAGTGAACATAGAAAAAGTTATGACAATAAATCAGAGTTTATAAATAAGATAGATGAAAATCCAGATATTGTATTCTTTCCTTTCTCCATTACTAGATTTGAAACTGAACTTGCAAGAGAAGATTTAAATAAATTAGGAATAAAATCTAGTATTTTTCATCAATTGTGGATCAATCCTCTAAAAATTGATGACAGTCAAATAGAAAATTTAAAGCAATCAAAATATGGTGGAATTGTTTTAGATGATGATTATCCAAATGGAATAGCAAAACAAATTGCCTATGAATTGATGTTGAAATCTGGTAAACCCGTTCATGTATTGTGTATAGATGAAAAGGTAGCAGGACCACAACATCATAACGATAACCTTCCACCATCAAAAGAAAAAATAATAAATTTTGTAAAAAAATTGTTATAAAAATAAAAATGTTAATGATCAAATCACCATTTAGAATATCATTATTTGGAGGATCTACTGATTATAAATCATTCTATGAAAATCATGGATCTTTTATAATAGGAACCACAATTGATAAATATTGTTATTTATCAATGAGATTTAGACCCTCTATTTTATCAAAAAAATATCTTTGTACATACTCAAAATATGAATTATCAGATACAATTGATGAAATAAAAAACCCTTTAATCAGAGAAACATTAAGATATTTTAATGTAGATAAACCAATTGAATTGTTTTCATTTACAGATATACCAGCAAGAACCGGACTTGGAGGTTCATCATCATATTGTGTTGGTATGTGTTGTTTAATTAATAAAATCAAACAACTAAATCTTTCAAAAAATCAAATCATTAATTCTGCAATTGATATTGAACGTAATATATTAAAGGAGAGTGGAGGAATACAAGATCAAATTTGGCCACTATCTAATGGACTTAGTAGCATTGAAATTGATACTAAAGGTAATTTTTACGTCAAACCTATGCCTGTTACTGAAGAATTCAGTGATGAATTGCTCAATTCTTTTACATTAATATATACTGATGAACAACGCAATACTGATGTTATTGCCAAATCTCATGAGAATGACATTCAAAATAAACTTAATATATTAAAGCTCGCAAAACAATCATATAATTTATTCTTAAAAGAAGACATTAAATCAATAGGAGAATATTTGTATGAAAGTTGGTTGAACAAAGAACGTATATCTCCATTAATTTCTAATATAAAAACCAAAGAAATTATAGATGATGTAATGCATATGGGTGCATATGGATCAAAGTTACTTGGTAGTGGAGGATGTGGATTTGTATTAGTTATATCAGATAGTATAGTAAAACAAAAGATTGTAAATAAATACAACGGATATGTATTGGATTTTAAATTCAACACAAATAAAATACTAGAAGTATTTCCAAATTAATTTACATTGACAAATATAAGAAAATATTAAATAATAAAAACGTTATGAATCAATTTTATTTACCCTTAATGGAAGACAACATTGACAGAGAAGATGTTACATCACTAATCAATTTTTTAAGTCAGTCTCCTATCCCTAAACTTACCAATGGTCCAAAAGTAGTTGAATTTGAAAATGCATGGGGACAGTGGTTAGGTACAAAGTATAACTTAATGGTCAATTCAGGAGCATCAGCAAATGAATTAACAATGTTAGCACTGAACTATATTCATGAAGACGGTGAAATTATTGTTCCACCATTAACTTGGATCTCAGACATTTCTTCAGTTCTATTTACAAAATTTACACCAATATTTTGTGACATCAACCTAAAGAATTTTTCATTTGATATTGATACTCTAAAGACACTAATCACTCCAAAAACAAGAGCTATATTCTTAACTCATGTATTGGGAATTAATGGGTTGACTCAAGAATTGTTAGATCTATGTAAAGAAAAGAATATATTGTTGATTGAAGATGTGTGTGAATCACATGGTACAACATTCAACGGTCAAAAAGTAGGATCATATGGATTTGCCAGCAATTTCAGTTTTTACTTTGCACATCACATGTCTACAATTGAAGGTGGTATGGTGTGTACCAATGACAATCACTTTTATCAAATCTGTAGAGCATTACGTTCACATGGAATGACAAGAGAAATGACAGATAATGACTTTAAAAATAAAATCATTGAAGATAATCCTGATTTAAACAAAGATTTTATATTCTTACGTCCATCTCATAATTTTAGAAGCACTGAATTAAATGCCGTTCTAGGATTATCTCAACTCAAAAAGTTAGATAGTAACAATACAAAGAGAGTCAATAATTTTAAATATTTTATTGAAAATCTAAATAAAGACAAGTATGTAACTGATATTGAAGTTGATGGACAATGTAATTATGCTTTCATTGTTATACTCAAAGACGGTACATTTGAAAAAAGAAATATAGTTGAAGAAACTCTAAGAAGCAAAGGTATTGAATTTAGAAGAGGAATGTCAGGTGGTGGAAACCAACTACGTCAACCATATATAAAGAAACATTTTAATATTGACTATTCTAAGTTTAAGAATGTAGATTATGTTCACCACTTTGGTTGGTATATAGGTAATTATCCTGGTCTCCTAAGAGAAAAGATTGATACTCTATTAAACATCTTAAATAATATATAAACAGTGAATATTTCTTTAGTAATACCTTCAAGAAACAATTTAAAATACGTTAAATATGCATATAAAAGCATCCGTGATCAAATAGGATCAGATGTAGAAATCATCCTATTAGATGATGCGTCTACAGATAAAACATGGGATTGGATGAAATCAGTAGAAGGTAAATATACAAAAATTTACCGTAATGATGGACCACAAAGAGTAGGTCATACAGTATTATATGATGTTGGTGCAGACATGTCATCTAATGAAGTATTTGGTATATTTCATGCAGATATGATTGCCACCCCAAATTATGTCAAAAACATGATTAAACATGTTAAAAGGGGGACG
>Ga0209086_10000727_pt1 | contig 27746 bp, 28 predicted proteins | sample M_130207_XF_Meta_FD_187312 | JGI IMG/M metagenome (GOLD analysis project Ga0209086, IMG submission 187312) | Freshwater microbial communities from Lake Montjoie, Canada to study carbon cycling - M_130207_XF_MetaG (SPAdes) (version 2) | ecosystem: Environmental > Aquatic > Freshwater > Lake... | reverse complement strand
GTGTAGGTAATGCTATTTTTGAGATTGCATCGAATAATAGATTTTATTCGAAATTGTATGCAGATTTGTATCATGAATTGGTGAATAAATTTGATATATTCAAGAGCATATTTGAAGTGAGTTTTGAAAGTTTTATTGATGTTTTCAACACAATAGAATATATTGATCCTAATGTGGATTATGATGGTTTCTGTAAGATTAACAAAATTAATGACAAGAGACGAGCGCTTAGTTCATTCTTTTTAAATTTAATGAATAACCAACTTATAACAAGAGAAAAAATATTGGATATTGTGTTTCTTTTGATAAACAATGTTGATAGGTTTATTCTTGAGGAAAACAAGAAAAATGAGGTAGATGAGATTAGTGAGAATATTAATATTTTATGTACAAAAACTGTTTTGGATGATTCAGAAAAGTCTGAAAAAATACGAAAAATGATACATTCTTATGCGCATAGCAAAGCTAAATCATGGCCGAGTATGTCAAATAAGACTCGCTTCAGATTTATGGATATGATTGAAATGTAATGAAAATAATTATTTAGAGTAAATGTATGTTAGTATCATACATGAGCGAAAATATTTTTATTCAGCTGGATGAATCTTTTCCAGATAAAAATAACAACATACATAAATTATTGACCGAGTTTGAAAATATAGAAAATAAACCAATATCGGATGAAATTTTTTGCGATGATTTAGTAGCATTAATAAAAAACTATGATTTAAATTACACGGTAAAGAAATTGTTTTTAATTAGTGATTACTATGGGTTGTCCAAACAAATAAAAGCCAATAAGGGAAACAAGTTGGATATTATATATGCAATTGTAATATTTGAAAATGACGATAAAAATGAAGAAATTGTTTTTAATCGTCAAAAATACTGGACCTATATGGAAGAACTTAGTTCGGATCCATTTATGAAAAATTTTGTATTGTGGTAAGGTGTAGGGAGTATATAGAAAAGTTATTTTACATCTATCCATTATATTATATGTTGTATACCATAAAATATATTATGAATACATATTATGGTAGTGTCAAGAATTGAACAAGATGTTAGTTATCCTGAATTAAAAAAAGTTGATGCATCCGACTTAAAGATGGAATCAAATTTATACCAAATAGATGCATTAGGTGTATCTATAATTGTTGCAGTTGGTAACGCTAATCACGACAAAGATGATGAAAATTTAACAACATTCCCTATTTATTTAGTAAAAAAAAATAACAAGGTAACACGCATTGGATTATATGAGATTAGCGCAAGCAATATATCGTCTTATGTAGATGATGACGGAAAATTAAAAGTGGAAAAAATGGATGAACCATTACTTTTTAGTTTTGTAGATCAAAAAATGTTAAGTACTTTAAGAAAACCACCAGAAGAAGAAGAACTTGTTACAAGCGAAGACATATTTAAAAGCCCAATTCCTGGTATAAATGAAATGATAAATGAAACGGTAGATGAAAATGTTGTTATTAATTTACCAGATAAAATTAGAAAATATTTTGATGTTATTCCAGGAAGAAAGTTACCAAAACCTCTTAAAACAGAGACAAAAACAGATGCATCAAACATAACAAGAAAGTATCAAACGGCATCCACTGATACATGGTTACAAAAAATGATGGAGAACAGAAATTATAAAATAGTTGACAATGAAGGAGGCGGTAATTGTTTTTTTGCCGCCATTCGTGATGCGTTTTTAGGTATAAACATTAAAATATCAGTTGATAAACTGAGAAAAATTTTTGCAAATGAAGTAACAGATGATTTTTTTACTCAATATAAAACAACGTATAATAACTATAATTCATCTTTATTGGAAGATTCATATAAAATAAAAGAACTTCAAGAAAAAAGTAAAAAAATAGGAGCTGAATATAATGCAACACTTGATCGTAAACAAAGAGCTATTCTCTACGAGGAATATAAAATAGTTAAGGAACAAAATGACAGACTTGTAAATGAAAATAAAATAACACGTAGAATATTACAAGAGGTTTCATTTATGAAAGATATAGACACTTTTGAAAAATTTAAAAAGATTATATTGAAATCCGATTTTTGGGCCGACGCAGCTACTATATCTACACTTGAACGTATTTTACAAGTAAAATTTATTATTCTACTTCGTGGAACAGGTGATAAAAATACAAGCGTTCAGTGTGGAGAAGATAATGGCGTTGTTCATCCATTGTATTATATTATCGTTGATTATGATGGAGGGATCCATTATCAACTTGTAACTTATAAAGAGACTACCATTTTTAAATTTTCAGAAATCCCATATGGGATCAAAGAAATGATTGTGGATAAATGCATGGAAAAAAATGCCGGAGGTTTTCCCCGTATTCCAGAGTTTATTTCATTCAAAGATCAATTACTATCCAAAGATAAAAAAAGAAGTGCAAAACAAAACAAAGATGAGGCTGTTGCAAATAAATTAACAGATGCCGAAGTTAAAGGATTGTATGACGATAATATAGTATTTGTTTTTTATGCTAAATCTTATAATAAACCTTTACCTGGTAAAGGAAGCGGAGAAAAGATACCAGATGCGCTAAGAAAATCTTTTTCCCCACTTGCTTTAATTCCAGAATGGAGAAGAAAATTATCTTATGAATGGGTTCAACCTTTCTCTCTTGATGATCATAAATGGGCAAGCGTTGAAACCTATTATCAAGCGCAAAAATTCAAAAAAGTACATCCTGAATTTTATTTATTGTTTACAATGGATTCTACATCCAATGAAGGTATTGCAAATGATCCTGAGATGGCAAAAGCGGCTGGAAGTAAAACGGGGAAATATAAAAATCAACTCATAAGACCAAAAGAGATTAAAATAGATCCAGAATTCTATAAAAAATATGCGGATAAAGTTTTATATGAAGCTTTGTTTGCAAAGTTTAGTCAACATGAAGATTTAAAGGAAATGTTATTAAATACTCAAAATGCAAAATTGGTGCAATATTTAAAATCCAGAAAAGGAGAAGTTTGCAATGATTTGATGCTTGTAAGAGACAAATTAGTAAATCCATAAATTGTTGTAAAAGATTTAAAAAATACTATGATATTATATACAATGAAGTTTACAAAAGAAAGTGAAAAATTTTTGTCCTTTTTTTTAAATGATGAATGCGTTGATCAGGCATCATTGTCCACAAAGATGAAGAGTATTTTGTCTGGACTTCATTCGGATTTATTAAAGGCGGATCAATATATACATTCATTGAAAAAAAGGATGGGTGCCAAATTTTATTCTTTAAAAGTAACAAAAATTTCTTCGGCAATTCAAATTCCCAAACCAACAACTACATCTGGTAAATTTTTTCCGATTGAAATTAAAAATCATGTAGAACGTAATGTAGAAATGGCATTTTCTTACACTTTGTCTCTCTTTGACAGAACTATTAAAATTCATTTTATTTCAGAAGATAAATATGCTGATCTTAAAATTGAAGAATACAATCACAATGTAGATACAATGTTAAAATGGTTATACATTGTGAATCAACATTCATCTTCATATTGCTCTAAAACATTGAATGTATATATATATTTGTCTTCTTTTAAGAAGACACTTCCGGAATCAAACATTGAAATTTTGGGTGCGACACATGTTAACACTGCGTATACTGTAACATGTAGACCAGTTTCAGATATAGTAATTTATAGGAAAGAAGAGTGGTTTAAAGTATTTATACATGAGACATTTCACAATTTTGGATTAGATTTTTCAGATATGAATATTGAAGCATGCAACAAACGCATATTGGGTATGTTTAAAGTAAAATCAGATGTAAATTTATTTGAGGCCTATACTGAATTTTGGGCGAGGTTGGTAAACGTGTTATTTTGTAGCTATTATCACATAGATAATAAGAATGATGTTAAATCATTTATTCACAATGCAACGTATTTATTTTCTATAGAACAAAAATACAGCTTATTTCAAATGGCAAAAACTCTGGATTTTATGGGATTAAAATATAAAGATTTATATTCAAAAACGCCAATAAGTGAAAACTTGAGAGATACTTTATATGGAGAGAATACCAGTGTTCTATCTTACTATATAATTAGTACTATTTTAATGAATGATTTTATGGATTTTTTATTATGGTGCAATAAGAATAATATATCTCTTATGCAATTTAAGAAAACTCCAGGAAATATAGAATCGTTATGTAATTACATTGAATGCAAATATAAATCAAAGAAATTTTTAGACAATGTTAAATGCATTCAACGTGTATATTCAAAATTAAAAAAAAATTCTGAAGTAGACGAAAATTTATATGAACTTTCAAATACAATGAGAATGGCAATATGTGAATTAGAATAAAAAAAATTGATCCTATAAACTGCTTAAAAACTCAACGCATATTCATATACGCATAGAGACCATGGAGTTTGTAACGGATTGCTTGGTACTGAAGATTGAAGAGTATCAAGATGATGATACGTTGGACGCAATGGTGTACGTCCTTTACGATCAAAGAGAACGTACGTACATTATTCGTGGGAAAAGAAGTGATAAGGCCCCGTACCCAGACTCCATTCCCTTTTCATTCAATTGTGAGTTTGAAGATGACTTGATTGATTTTATCAATCTTGTTGTTTGCAAGAAGTTTAAGAGGAATTATGTTCTTTATAGCAGCGTTGATTTACCTGAGTATTCAAGTAATATTACATATGACTCGTTGGATTCAAGTTTTGGTTTTCGGAATGAGATTTCTGGCTATAACAATGAAAAGTACACTCGCAAAGAGCTGTCTACCTATTTGCGTTTGTTAAGACGTATTTACAATGATTATTAATCTGGTTTGCATCTAATTATTTATAAAACCTTTATACACGTGTAGTTTAGTGGTAAAATATATGCCTTCCAAGCATGGGTCCCGGGTTCAATTCCCGGCACGTGTAAAATATATTACCTTTTTCGGGTAATATATTTTTTTCTCGTCCTATATATAGCATGAACAAAAAAATTATAGTTGGGGCTACCGGTGTAATCTTACTCGGTTATATTTTATTCCATAAAAAAAATTATAAAAGGTGTATGTCTGGAGGTAATGAAATAACCCTTGTAGATTTTACTTATGATGGGACTCAAACTCAGAAGGATTTTCCTACCAAACCTTTCCACTTACACATAGTTGATGGTGTTACAAGTATTACAGAAGAAGCATTCAAGAATTGTGTTTATTTAACAACTATGTATATACCTTTATCTGTTGAAAGTATTGAATCTCGTGCATTTTCTGGATGTACTTCTTTAACAATTGTTTATATACCCTCTTCTGTCAAAAGTATCGGTGATAATGCTTTTTCTGAATGTAGTTCTTTACACGAGGTTGATATAACTTCCGTCAAAAGTATTGGTGATAATGCCTTTGCTGGATGTAGTTCTTTACAACAGGTTGATATGCCAGAAACTGTTACAAATATAGGTATTTATGCATTTTCTGACCACACTTCTTTGAAAAGAACAAAAGTATGCAAAGATTACAGTACAAACTATCTTTATCACGATAAAAGAATGTATTCTCCTTTTTCTCTTTATGCTGAAAATCACAACTTATTACTTTATATAAAAAAACTACCATGTTTCATTTGTGGAAAAAAACATAGTTCTAATGATCCATTGATAACGCATCATTTTTATTGTGAAAAAGCTGCACAAAATTCAGTTGATTGGAAAATGTTTGGAGAGTTTGCTAAAAACTGTTATAATATTCAAACTGGTGAAAATATTGGAGCTAATTTTGATTGGGATAAGGTGGAGAAAAACCCCGAACTATTTGTTGATTCTACGCAAAATTTGATTGTTTTATGCAACGAACATCATATGTCCAAAAATAGAGGTATTCATTATGTTCCTTTCCCCGAATGGATTTTGCAAAAATATCCTAAAGACGGGTTTGAATTTTTAGTTTAATGTGTAAAAATTGAAATGCTTTTACACATTCAATTGTATACAAACTATAAAATGTTACATCAACTTGACAACCTGTATTGCGCTGACGTTGTAAAACGACCATCCGCTTCTATAAAATCTCCATATGTTGCGGATATTTCTATACAAGGAAATAATGAATTGGCACATAGTCCATCGCTTGGATGCTGTGGATTAGCAGATGCAGGGGCATCCGTCTTTGTACAAAAATCTAAAAAAGATACAACAAAAACCGGATATACTGTTTATTTGTCTTTGCATCAAGAAGTCAAACATGGAATTACATGTGAAACAATTGTGGGGATTCATCCAAAAACTGCTGAACTGTTAGTGGAAAATGCCCTCAAAGGCGGATTTCTCTCAAAACTACAAAATGTAAAGTCTTACAAGAGAGAAACAACTATAAAAGTTATTGGAAAGGTGGATTCCAGATTTGACTTTAGCGGAATAGATTGCAATGGAATACCATTTCTCATGGAAGTTAAAAATGTTCCACTTGCTGATTATGAAGATTTATGTTTGAAAGAAAGAAAAAAATTGGATTTTTCAGATCGCGAGTTTGGATCCAAGGTTGCCTATTTCCCAGATGGTTACCGAAAAAAAAGTACTGAGCCTGTCAGTCCACGAGCTATAAAGCATATCAAGGAGTTGACATTGATCAAGTGTGAATCTAAAGTGAGGTGTATTATGTGTTATGTTATACAGAGGACAGATGTTAACCGGTTTACTGCGTCTGTAATTGACCCTGAATACAAATCAGCGTTTAATGATGCGATTTCGTGTGGCGTAGAAATAATTACAATGGTGGTAAAGTGGAATAACAATGGTTGTGCTGAATTCGTGCGAGATGACTTGCCTATTTGCTAAAAAATTGAACATAAATTATACATTTTCTTTTGTTCAAAAGAAGTTTTATCAAAATGGGTATCAAACACTTGAACAAGTTTTTGAAGGACACGTGTCCTAAGTCAATTTCATATCTTTCCCTTTCAGAGCTTACCGGAAAGAAGATTGCGATTGATATTAGTATTTATATGTACAAGTTTGCAGCGGAGAGTTGCTTGATTGAAAATATGTATCTAATGTTAACAGTGTTTCGTCATTATAACATTACGCCTATCTTTATATTTGATGGAAGACCACCAGAAGAAAAAAAGGCACTGCTTCAAAAACGCAAGGATGATAAGAAAGAGGCTTATGCCGAATATATCCGTTTAAAGAAACAAATGCAAGACAATTTAACAATGGACGAAGACGATAAACAAGATATTATGAATAACATGGATGTACTGAAAAGACAATTTATTACTATAAATAAAAAACAAGTGGATTCCGTAAAGGATCTGATTCGTTGTTATGGTGCAACTTATTATGACGCTCCTGGAGAGGCGGATGAGTTGTGTGCAATGTTGGTTATTAAAAAGAAGGTATGGGCATGCATGAGCGAAGACATGGATATGTTTGTTTACGGATGCGCTCGTGTTTTAAGGTATTTTAGTTTGATTAACTATAGTGTTATTTGCTATGATATGAAATCTATTTTAGAGGAACTAAACATGAGTCAAAATGAATTCCGTCAAATATGTGTTCTTTCTGGAACGGATTACAATTATAATGCGATATTTGATTCTGGGTCCGATGTACCCAATCTACAAAAAACGATGAAGATGTTTCATAAATATAAGTCAACGCAAAAAAAAGAATTGGCAGTTAATTTTCAGCATGGATTTTATTGTTGGCTATTAGAAAATAGTAGTTATATTGAAGACATTGAACTATTGAAATCTATTTATGATGTGTTTGATCTGAATGACAAACATATTAATATTAAAATCTTTGAAAAAATTAAAATTACAAATGGACCCATTATAAAAGATCGCATCAAGAATATATTACAGGATGATGGGTTTATTTATCCGGTTGCAAAGAGGTAAATCAGGTAGATGCATCCATCTTGTCAATGACAACTGTTTTTGCAACATTTTTTATTATTTTATTGTAGTTTTCGTCGTCTTCTTCCTTGTTATATCCTCCCATAGACTCGCTTACAATATGCAAATATTGATCATTTTTTATAGATGAACTATCAGCACATTGCGGATTTGCATCTTTCCATTCTGGGATTTGCTTTATGTTTTTATGCGCAATGGCTTTTATAGCCTGTTTTATTTTGTCATTGTCTTTTTTCTCTTTTTCCCATTCATTTTGATCCTTGACATACATAATTAGACGTTTTACGTCGCTGCAGTGTATTGGACGTTTATATACATCTAACTTTTGAAGACCATTCAAGAAAATCTTGGAAATTCCTTCTATAAACCCATTGGACCCAATATTTTCCAAGTCGTTTATTGAAAGTTGGAGAGATTCTACGAAATCATGGATGTTAAGCGCATCTTTGCATTGTTCATTTAAAAAGAACTGCATATTGAATTTGTTTGTTATATGCGTGGTATTATTTGTAGTGTTATTATGTATTATTTGTGTTCTGTCATTCTTTGACAGCTCTGTGATGACCTTTTGTTGTTCCATAATTAAGTTTTTGAAATCGTTGTTTTGTTTAATGAGTTCCACCAAATGGTCAGTTTTTTGTTGCGGTAAGGTTTTTATTTCTTGGTGATCATTAAATGCACTGCATGTACGCTTATGTCTTGATAAGTTTGATTTTTGCGTATAAGTTTTACCGCATAAACAGTCATAAATTTTCGGCATTTTCGGCATTTTTTCGCTGCAAAAGGCGTTATCATTGTTATCATTGGCCGCACTGAGAAGGTGTTTTGCAGTGGTTAGGTGTTTTTCATAGTTGCTCTTTTTGCTGCATATGAATGTGCATTTTTTACACTCAAAATCCGGCATTTTTTCATTTTGGAAAGTTATCATTTATATGATAACAGAAAAAATGCCTAATACCTTTTCAAAAATATGAAAAAAAAAATATGGTAACAAGTTTAAAAAATGAAAAAAACGCCCTTACCAAGTTGGTAAGACGTGATTTTTTATTTTTTTTTGCCGGTTTTAGAATCGAGTTTTCAATTTTGGACATTTTTTTTGTCCATTTTTGAAAACCTATTTGACTTTTGGGAAAAAAAAAAGAATATTCATCAACCTTCGTTTTTAAGTATTTCTGGGGAAATAATATATATTTGACCGAAGGACTTAAAGACCTCTACAGTTTGTTTCTTTTGATAAAACGATTGCAAATGTGATACAGCTATTTCTCCCTAAAGACGGGACAAAATAATTTTATCAATCAATTGAGACATATTCATGTGATTTGGTTTCATATACTGTTAGATATGAAATTAAATTAATTATAGTTTTTAAAGACCAATAAATCCTTCATACGCAGATTTTGTTACGACAGGAGCTTGTTGAGTAGAAGCAATTGCCTTCGCAGAGTTGTTGAGAAGCTCAAGAGCCATGGCAAATACACCAAACATCATAATGTAGGGTAAAATAACAAGGATCCATGCAATTGTCTTATATCCCTTCTTGCAAAGGAGGTTTAATAAGTATGTCCAGACAAGAATAAAGAATCCCTTAAATAAAAGGCTGGATAGAAGGAATCGTTGAAAAAACGCAATTACTAAAGAAATAACGCCAATAACAAAGTATACTAACGATGGGGTGCAAAGTTTCATCACGTCCATAATTATACATTATGTAAATACAAAAAAAAATTGTAGTTCTACAATTATTTTTCTAAATTATTCTATTTTTAATCATGACAAAATTCTAACTATTTTTTATATTTTTATTGGATAAGTTAGACAGCATCGGTAGCAGGGACAACAACATCAACCTTGGAAGCCTTAGCAAAGTGAGGGCTCATAAACTTCTGGAGGTTAAAGTAGGTAAGAACCTCTCCAGAAGGAACCTTAAGAAGACTCATGAGCTTGCTATCGGGGTTGATCTGGCGGCCATTCTGCTTATCCTGAAGATTATTGTTGCGAATGTACTCGGTGATATCCTTGGTAACATCCGTGCGAGCCATCTCGGAGCCAACCGGCTTGTTGAGAAAGCCAGCAAGCTCGTCGCTAATGCGCGTGGGCTTGATGAAACCAGAAGGCTTGCGGTTTCCAGACTTGCGGCTGCTCTTAGCACTCGCTTTCTGGGCAGCCTTAAGTTCACGAGTCCACTTCTTCTCAAGAAGCTTGTACTCAGCCTTGAGAGCACTGAGGCTCACCGTGATCTGGTGAAGCTTAGCAACAAACTCATTGGATTGAGTCTCAAGCGACGACTCGGCAACCGTCTCAGGCGCAACAACATCAACAGTTGAAGTAACAACTTCTTCCAAGGAAGGAGCTACTACTACATCAACAGTAGTCTTCTTGGAAACCTTCTTGGTCTTAGGAGCAACAGCAACCTCTACCGGAGCAGAGGCAACAACGGGAGCAGAAACGGGAACTTCAGTGGTCTTCTTAGTGGTGGTAGTCTTCGCCATATTATATACTATTACGGTAGGTACTTTTTAAGTGCTTTAGCGCGAATAATATATATCGGAGGGGATGTGTGATGCTAAAGGCTGATAGAAAACAATCTGGTTCAATTTTTTTTTAATTAAACTATATATGAGCTACAGATTGGTATAGCCAAGGAAGGGAATTAGCTGCATCGTAATTTACTAATGTGAGAGCCCCCAACACATAATATGCCCCCAATGATTGACTATCCGAATCATTTCCCGTGTTAACCATTTTTTCCAAAGCATAAATGATGTCAGATCTTATTTTATTTACATCGGGTTCTAAAGACAAATTTATTAAATTTAAAGAGCGAAATGGATCACCGGTTGGAGGACAAATTAGTCGTTTGGTTTCAGCGCTTAGTTGAGCCCGATAATTCCATATGTCAATTAACTCGCGAATAAACTTTACTAACTGGACTCTTTGTAGACTTGAAAACCATACAGGATCAGAATAATTTCCAAGAGAGTCTATTTTTTGAAACACATCTAATATTCTTAATTCCAGTGATTTCTGAGGATTCATTTCATCATAAACATCTTTAATTACAACATCAATTTCTATTTGGAATAGTTTACTCATGCGTATAATAGTCTTCATGTTTTTCATCACGGTCTTTGGAATTATATTTCTATTATACGGATTCAACACCTCCTTCTTCTTTTCTGTTTTGGAAATAAGATTATGGAGAGAAATAATGTCAAATCCGTAAATAAAATCATCTTTATCTTTATAACTAAAAAACTGAGTATACGGTATCTCTTTCAAGTCTTCCATTGTAAAAAAATCGTTGGGGTTTGTACACAGTTCTCTCTTGAAAAATCCAGGACCATGCAATCCATTGTATTTTCTTTGTATAATTCCACGAATAAGTTTCTGTATCTTTATTACGTATGATGAAAGTTTTAAAAAACAAAAAATACGACCAATTAACTGATCTTTATTTCCTTGCTGTTTCAGTTTGTGAATTTTTGTAATTGATTTCAATTGGGTTAAATTATAGTTGTGCGTAAATAATAAATTGTAATTATTTGTCGTTGGTATAATGATATTTTCTTCATTCACTTTTATTTGTTTTTTTACACACGGAATATTGTTATAGCAATTTAAATTTAATTTTTCTATATAAGCTTCCATTGGACTAACGCTCTTTATTTTTGTAGACATTGTTGTATATATTAGAGAGAGAAATCCTTTTGAGCCATTTTGACTAAAATATATAATTATGGTAAGATTTTTTAATATGAAGCCTCTTCCAATGACACCATACAAGTTTATTTACAATTTAAAAAAAAATTGATTTAAACATTGAGCCCCCTTATATAGTACAACACACACAATACAATGGCTGACACTATTATTGACGGTACTCTCTTTAATGTTAAGGATATTCAGTATGGCGCCCCCAAGTCTAATCCCAAGGGAGGCAAGGTGGTGAATGTTCTGAATAAGAATTCTAAGACTGGGCTTCGCATTTCTACTCCTCTTTTGCTTACATGGGGAGCTAATGATTTTGTTGATAAGGATACTGGTCTTCCGAATGGAAAGTTTGAGATGTCGCTACAATTTCCATCTGGCGACTATGCGACCGAAGATACCACTGCATTTCTTGAGAATATTAAGAACATGGAGGAGAAGATTAAGTCGGACGCTCTTCTCTATTCCAAGGAGTGGTTTGGAAAGGTTCACAAGTCACGCGATGTTGTGGATGAGCTATTCACTCCTATTTTGAAGTATCCCAAGAATAAGGAGACGGGTGAGACTGATCTTACTCGTTCTCCCACGCTTCGCGTTAAGGTTCCCAAGTGGGAGGGTGTTTGGAAGTCGGTGATTTATGACGAGGATGAGCAGAAGTTGTTTCCCAATCCGGCAAATCCATGTGTTAGCCCTCTTGACTTTTTGAAGAAGGGTAGTCACGTTGCGTGTCTTATCCAGTGTGGTGGAATTTGGTTTGCCAATGGTAAGTTTACAGTTACGTGGAACCTTTCTCAGGCCGTTGTTCAGAAGTCTCGTGCTACTCTTAGCGACGAGTGCTATGTGAAGCTCAAGCCTTTGGATAAGGAGAAGCTCAAGGCGGCAGCTGCTGTTGCAGAGGATGATGCAGTGTCTCCTGATGGAGCGATGGTGGAAGATTCTGATGATGATGCCGATTCAGAGTCGGACGTTGAGCAGGTTACTCCTCCTCCTCCTCCTCCTCCTGCTCCTGCTCCTGCTCCCGCACCTGCGCCAGTTGAGGCTCCTGCACCCGCGCCTGAGCCAGTTGAGGCTCCCAAGAAGAAGATTATTAAGAAGAAGGCGACGGCTTAAATACAAACATATAAACTATATAAAAAATAAAATTGATGTATTTTTTTCATGTAAAAATACATCAAGCATAGCGGGGAACCCAGGTTCCCCCGCTCGCCCCCTCCTTCCCGAAGGGCAGGATAAATCCTTATCATATTTCATAACATTTTATCTTTGTGAAAAATCCATATATTTATCCTGGGTTCCCGGTGGATAATGCTAATCAAGCAACCCCCAATGTCATTCTATAGTAAAATTGTAATACTTAGTACATACTTTTTAGGAAACCAGTATAGACCTCCATTTTTCAAGTGGTTCAAAATTTCATCAAACAAAATTCAAAAGAAATAATATATCGCCTTTATTTTCAACGTGGTATATATTTTTTTCATCTATTACTGATACTCCCTGACCTTGTAAAATATAAGGCTGCGTTTTTTTAAGATGAAGGTCCACGATGTCAATATAAAATACACGCGAACCTATATTTACTGGATATTTTTTCAATTCCAAGAGAGAACTGTTAAATTGTATATCAACTTCCACAATAAGATTATTATTCTCGTCTATTGAAATATTCTCAGGTAAATCCGGAACACACTTTACTATAATATCATTACCACCTTTTCCGTCAAAATAAATTTCATTGTGCCACAAAGGCACAAAATACATTTGACCATCTACTTTCAACTTGTAAATATTATTTGCAAATATATCATCTATTGACGGATTTAAGATATAAACCATATCCATCATATATTTTTGCTTTATGATTTCTTTTACCGCCAATAAAATTTCACTATTTATATGCAATAAATCTTTGTATTTTGAGAGAAAACTATAAACATACAACGATGTTTCTTTATCCAAGTTTTCAAACAACGAGCAAGATATTTTTGTATAACCATTGATTATATTAGATATTATGGTAGAGACAACTGTGTCATATTGACCTTTCATCACAGATGATATGAATAAATTCAATATGTTATTATAAGATGAGTAGGTTTCTCCTCCCTTTTCTTCTTCCGGTAAATTACTTATTTCTCTCTGGAGCAATTTATAAGCTTCTTGTATCTGTTGAAATTTTTCTTTTGATTCAATGCTATTCTCATTTTTATCTGGATGATACTTTAAAGCAAGTCTATGATATTTCTTTTTAATAAATTCCAGATCAAGGGTTTTTACAGGAGAATCAATTTCTAATATTTTTAACGCATCTTTATAATCCATGTAGATCTATATGATTAATTTTTATATTTGAATAAGGACTAAATATAAAAATTATTTTTTTGAAGTAGTAGGTGCCATATTATGAACAATTTGTATTAAATAGAATATATAATTTTCTAAATGATATATTGGCCGGTAATTGTTATTGAAATATTTTAAAAATTGGTAAGTTTTGATAATTGTTTCAGGCATATCTTCATTTGATATTCTTTTTGTTTTTATAAACTCAAAAAGAATATACCAAATGCAGTCGGTTATCTCCAAATTGTAAATTAATATATCATATAGCGTATCGCGACATTTCAAATACTTTAATTCGTTTATGTTTATAATCATATTTATAATTTTATCGCAAATTATAATGTGTTCATGCATGCAGGAATTGGAAGAATATAAATTTTTTATATTTGTAATTTTATCAACGTCAATATTTATACTTGATTTATTTTTTGAACAATTTAAATACCTTGCCTTAGTTGGACGCGAAACATGGATAATTTCACTGCAATTCAAAATAGACTCTGGTATAAAACTAATATGTTCTGATATAATGATATATTTTAAATGAATAGAATTCATCGTATTATTTTCTTGCATATAATTGTAAAAATTATCTAATAGCTCACTGTGAATATCATGAAAATACTTGCAAACAATTATACCACATTTATCCACTTTTGCCGAAATAATATCTATAATTTGCTGAAAAATTTCATTCCATAAAAGTTTAGAATTGCACCCAAGAAGAGACATATCTACTTCGCAATGAATGTCGCTAATTTTGAAAAAATATTGTTGTTTGTTGAAAGTAATACTAAGTTTTTTTTCATATTTTAATCCAGTTGGACTATATTGTTTTATTGAACGAAGTACTTGTGTATATTTTCCTGTTCCTTTAGGACCATAAAATATAATATTTTTTAAATCTTTCAACTGTTTTGGAAATTGTTTGTATATTTTTTCCAATTTTGGATGTAAATTTTCTTTTTTGGATGATTCTATATATTCTTCAAAATGAGTTTCATAAAATTTCATTGATTAATATGATTACATTTATGTTTTTATACCTTGTATAATTTATAATCTTATATGGTGAATTTTCAAAAGGGTATAAAATGAATACATTATATATTAGTAATGAATATTGTAACAACAATTGAACAATATAAAGATGAATGCATATATTTTTGCGATCCAATAAAAAATAATATAATAGCAGATGGTAGATTTATTCGGATAATATATTCCACACCTGAGTTTGTATCAAACGGTATTTTTTTACTGATAAATTTACAAGATGTAACCATTGAAAAATTTTATAACAAGTTTAAATGTGTGTTTAACATAACACAACACAAAGAATTGATTTGTGAAATTAAAGTGATTGAAGAACATATTTTGAAAAAATTTAAACTTGCGGATAAAATACCACAATTTAAAATATTTGACCAGCTTAAAAGTGGATGTATAAAAATATTTTCAGACAATTCTAAAACACATGGAGGAGCGTTTTTACTGAAAATATCTGGAATTTGGGAAACCGAACTTTGTTATGGGTTGACATATAAATTTATGAAGGTATCTCCAGGAATTCAATAATTATTGAAAAAATTTATAAAGTTATATATTACATCTTTATCATATTTTACCCATCCCATAGATGTCCCTTCTCCATATGTTGTATAAACACTGAAATTTGCATTGGATAATTGAAATTCTGTCAATTTATTGTATTCTTGTTTGACTTCTTCTATATCTTGTTTTGTCATCTTCGCATTGTATATTTTTTCATACCTTTGTACAAGTTTTTTATTATAATCGTATATTTTCCAGCGTATTCCATAGACATTTCCATCATAATAGATTTCCATGCCCACCTTTAATAAAGGTGGAGACAATATACCTTTGGGAAAGGTATAGCCAAATCTTATTTAGTTTTCTTTACTTTTTACATTCCTTTTCTAAAGGTGCAGGGAAGTAAACCCATCCGTTGTAAAGTATTTTAATATTACTCCCATTGTAAGAGCAAACACAAAGTTAATTGTCCCCAATAAATATAAGAAAGCGCTATGCGTTAAAGGTATACTACCAGTAGATTCAAAACTCGGTTTTTTCATAGCAGTATACAGAATACCAACTTGCAGACAAATTAATAACAATGATATAGTATTAAATGTATAATAAGAGTCAGAAATGTGTCCACTGGATATTAAATTTTTATAGTAAATTGTCAAATAAAGTAGATATCCAATAAGTGCTAAAATTAATAAAAAGGGTCCCAAATTAACTTTGAAAAAAGTGAATAATTGTGTCCATGTCATGGATCCTTGTTTTCCATATAATAGCGTGCTCATTACTAATAATATACCAACAGCCAAACAGGAGTATGATGTAATTGTAACGGGAATGCTTGAAGCATTTTTTAACATCATGGATACAAATGCTAAAATAAGTCCGACAATAATGAGTGAAAAATACACAATAGAATAAACATTCATAATATTAGGGTCTGACATGTACTATAATATTATGATATTTTTATAATTTATCAACAAGTGTATTTAACTTTTTGAGTAATCCCTTCATAGAAGAATTGTTCTTCTTTTCACCGCCTTGTTGCATTTGCATTGGCTTTGCCATCACCTTTTCCTTTTGCATTGCCATTTCCTTTGCCATCACCTTTTCCTTTTGCATTGCCATTTCACCGCCCTTCTTTTCACATTTGTATTCAGCTTCAATGTATCCTAAGTTCGTTAAAATGCTTACTAAATCATCGTATAATCCAGGAAGTTCTTCATCATCTGCGTCGCATACGTAGTTTGCACCTCCAAATACGGTTGACCATGTATTATCATCGGTAGGTAATTTACATACCTTAATACCTCTTTGTTTTAAAATATCTTTGAATGCACATGCTAATGTAGATTCAGGACCAAAGATGATTCCAACAGGACTGTAATCTTTGTCACAAACAGCATCAATTTTTTGGGCTTGCCATTCCACACGTTGAGGGTAATTAGCAAAATCATCGCTTGGTAAATCTACGTTTGAGGTTACCACGGAACCGTCTTTATTATCTTTTTTGTCAAAAAATTGGACATTGAGTCTAATATTTTCACCATTTAAGCAACGAACCAAGTGATCATTGTGTTTGTTGATGAACATTTTAGTACCCTCTAACTGAGGAATGTAAGTAAGGTAAAAACCAATATGATTACCGCGACAAGTATCAATTGCATCTCCACTGAGATAGATATCGGCAGAACGTCCGCAAGGCATAATTATACTATATAACACGAAAATTATTTTTCTAAATCCAGAATTTTTTCTTCTAAAAAAGTTAACTGTTTTTGTAAATCTCCAACCTTATCCACAAGCAATGGTATAAGCTCTAAATAATTTACATTTTTAATATTGTTATGTTCCGATACTAAGTTTGGATATATCTTCTCAACTTCTTGTGCTATAAATCCATAATGTTGCTTTTTTGCATCATCTTTCAAAAAATTATATTTCACAGGTTTTAATGTTAACAATAGATCAATTTCTTCTCTCGTTACTTCTTTAATATTCTCTTTCATAGTTGAATCAGATGTATTATAAATTGTTCCGCTTACCGTCAAATCATTAGGTATGTAAACATTTACACTTTGATCAGACGGAGTGATGATATTAGATTGTCCAACACTTGAAGATTGATAGACCCATGATATTGTTGCAAATAAGTCAGAGAAAAAATTATACTGCTTAATATAGCTTGTATTATTTGGTTGTTTTCCTCCAAATCCTATGCCTGCCATAGGTTAGTAAAAGACTTTTTTTTAGATCAATATTAAATTAACTAAATAAGTAAATAAAGATTACAACATGATATTTTACATAGAATGGAGTCCAATTTTAATTTAAATTTTCAGCATCCTCTTATTCCAAATCCACAAGATTACGTCATTGACAAAAAATATGTTAGTATTCATTCGGAAGATAGAGATGTGATAAAATTTCCTAAAGCTAACGATTTTGAAATAGAGTTGCCTCAAGATTATAATAATGTTTATTCCGCGAGGCTAACAAGTTGGACGTTTGCATCAAACTATGATACGTTTTCTATTGCGACGTATAATATAACATTGATATACCGTTTTATAGGTTTGTATAATCCATCAGATCATAGTTTTTCAAATGATTTACAGAATGAAATATATAAAGCTCTTTATTATCATCAAAATATATATGGAACTGATGAATTTTTTTTTAATATAGAATCGGGATTTTATACACCTATTCAGATGGCAACAGAATTAACAAATAAAATGAATGCGACAATTACATCATTTTTAATGAAATCATTGCCTACATATGTTCAACAAGAATTTATTAACCAAGGAGGATATAATGAGTTTGTAGTTGCATACAATCAAGTGGGGCAAAACTTGTATTTTGGAAATAAGAGTTCTCAGTTTGAATTGGTAAATGCCTCTGAATTACTAAATGGAATACTTTATGGAGTTGACGCGGAGTATTTGAAGTGTGTCACAAATTCAAGTGTGCCCCCATTTGTTAATTTTGGACTTCCTTATAATCTGGGGTTTGAGAGAATAAATATCGGATCTGTTGTGTTTCCTTCAAATGAACTTCCACGTTTTTATTATGGAGATGCAATAAAACCAGGAGATAATGGATATTGGCTTATGCCAAATGTAAATCTTCCGGGAAGTCAAGTTAGTGTTATTATTGCTCCTTATAAATTGAATAATATGGGTCCATCGCATTTTTACATGGAAATTGACGGTTTAAATTGTATGGACGAGACGAGCCCATATGTCTTGAACAAATTTACGTCAACTACAAATGAGACAAATGGAGTTGTAAACTCTGCTTTTGCAAAGATTCCAATTACATCAACTCCTTTATCTCAATTTTACGATAAGGGAAGCGAGTCTTACAAGTATTTTAATCCGCCAAAAGATAGGATTCGCCGTTTAAAAATAAAATTACGATATCATGATAACCTCCCTATTGTTTTTGGTAAATTTCCATTCTCATTTAATATTGAGTTTACAATGTTGACACCTATTAATAAGAAAAAATATGATACGACACGGTCATACCTTACCTAAATGTGTAAAAGTAGATTTGTAGCGGGGAACCCAGGTCTTCAGAAATCCAAAGGATTTCCAGCCCCTTAGCAATCATTATCATATTTCATAACATTTTATCTTTATGAAAAATTTATAAAATAATTCAATAAACATATTTATTTGTATGTAAATATGTTTATTTTTTTATAATTATATTTATACACCATACTTATCCTTTAGCCAACCTAATATAATTTGAGTGTCGCATGTTTTATAATCTTCTTTAAATTCTGACAAAGAGAGAAACTGTGGCTTCTTTGCCTTTGGTGTTTTATAAAATACATAATCTCCATGTTTTCCATTACGAATGGAAATTTCTATTTTTGGAGTTTTGTAAAGCTCACGGCTAAATTTATTCTCATTTTCATCCAGTAGTTCAACCACTTCTTCATATGTTAATGCTTCTTTACATGTTTTACCTAAAGATTTTTTATTTTTGCCCCATGTTGCGTACAAACCAAACTTTCCCATTTTTACATATAAAGGCTCATTTTGATAAATACCCAATGGAATGTCTTGGGATTTGGTAGGAGCTACCATCTCTTCCAGTCTGTATTCTCCATTTTTTATCTTAGAATAATCCAACTCTGATTTGACGGGCTTAAATTCCACCATCTCTTTATTGGATGATTGGTTTGTGGTTACACACTTTATAACTGGACCGTGTTTTCCAATAATATATGAATTTTGGTCATCAATTTTATACTCGGTTTTATCAGCTCCATTCAATTTGCTAAGAAGATCAGCCAACTGTTTATCGCAGCAAGAGCATAGGTCCTTAAATTCTTTTTCACCAGAAGCAACTTCGTCTAAATCATCTTCCATTTGTTTGGTATAATCATATTGAAACACAGGACCAAAATTCTTTTCCAAAAATTCCATGGTTACAAGTCCAACGGGTTGAATCACCAATTTTCCTTTCTCGTTTCCAAATATTTTTTTCTTCTCAATTTCACTTATCTCTCCGTTTTCCAATTCATAATCATTGCAAACAAATTCTTTTCCTTCCAGATCCATTTTCTTTACGTATCCACGCTGCTGAATTTTATCAATGATCATGGAAAAAGTGGATGGTCTACCTATTCCAAGCTCTTCCAACTTTTGAACTAAACTCGCTTCCGTATAATGAGATTTTGTGTGTCGTATTGTCACTGACGCGGTTAGTTTAGAAAATGTCGCGGGAAGTTTTAACCCCAACAATGATGTCATATACGCATACGCAGTGTCTTTTTTGATAGTTCCATAAACTTGTTGCCAACCTGGAAACGCATTTGACTCGCACCTATAAACATATGACCCTTCTACAGGAGAGTTTATTGTTACAGATAATGAATCATATACTGCCGGACTCATACAGCTCGCCACAGTGTTCTTCCAAATGAGTGCGTATAGCTTTGCTTCTTTAGCCGTTACTTTCTCCGTAACTTCTTTGAGAGAAAGAAGGGTTGGTCTAATTGCTTCGTGTGCTTCCTGCGCTAACCCAGGTTTATTAGAATCTTTTTTAGGCTGTCCTTTTGTAGAAGAAACGATTCCATCTAATCCAGACGATACATACTCTTGGCCAAACTGACCAGTAATATATGTTTTACATCCTTCAATAAACTCTTTACTATATGTTTTTGAATCAGTTCGCATATATGTGATGTATCCGGCTTCGTACAAAGTTTGACACATCTTCATAGTATCTTTGGGAGAGAAGCGGAATTCATTGGATGCTTTTTGTTGTAACGTGGAGGTTGTAAAGGGTTGAGGCGGAGTCTTATATGTACGCGTTGTAGAAGCCGGAATACACATTTCATGTTTAAATTCCGATGATTTATCCAAAAAATCTATCACATCTTTCCCTGCCTTGTATTTTGTTTGGAATTCAAATGGAATACACTTTTTCGTAAAATACCCAGCAATTTGATATATTAGCTCACCAGGATTCTCATCAATCTCTTTTTGGTTTTCGTATATCAGTTTAACAGCCGGAGTTTGACAGCGACCAGCAGATAAACTATTCTCCTTATTTCGCGCAATATGTTTCCACAAAGTCGGTGAAATTTTAAACCCCACCAGCAAATCCAATATTTGACGAGATTGTTGAGCATAAACTATATTCATGTTTATAGTCCTGGGATTTTTTATAGCTTGTTGAATAGCCGATTCTGTAATTTCATGAAACACAATTCGTTTTGTTCTCTCTACTGGTAAATCAAATAGTTTACAAATATGCCATGCAATCGCTTCACCTTCGCGATCATCATCTGTTGCCAATATAACTTCATCGGTTGCAGCAATCGCCTTTCTTAACACATCAATTTGTTTTCGTTTAAGATCATTATCAATGATAGTAAAAGAAGGAGAGAAATCTTTGTCAATGTGTTTCAAATCTGGAAGCTCTCTCAAATGCCCAAAACTTGCCAAACATTTATAACCTGGACCCAAGTAACCCTCTATTTTTTTGCATTTTGCAGGAGATTCCACAATTACCAAACTATTGGTTGTATAATATCGTTTTGCCATGGGTTTAAAAATTCTCTATATTATATACAGTAATATATTTAAGTGATTTATACAATGTTTAGACTCTTTGTCCTCTTTCTAATGCTTGGATCCAGTTTCTCTCTTGTATGGCTCATTCGCCATTGTGATAAAACGTCCGATTCAGAAGATCCTTGTTGTAGTCAATATGGATACCAGCGTGCAGACAATTGGTATAAATATTTTGACAAATATATTCATCGCAAATCATCTATTCAAATATACGCATCAAATTACAATGAAAAAAAACAGTGTATTGCAAATAATGATTACAAACCGAATTCAAGTTGTCAAAAATCCCAGAGAATGTTTATCACTGGTTTATCAATCAACAATAAAATGACCCCTGGTCAAAAAATAAACATAGATTATTGCATAGGAGAATATAAAGAATTGGTTGATACCATTGAATCATCAAATTCTAACGAAGCTATTGTTGTATGGGAACACAATGAGATTGTTAATATTATTAATAAATTGGGGATCTCGTTGAGTGATTGGCCTGATTCAGCGAGTGAAGAATATAATGTTGTGTTTATGGTTGATTACAATAAACAAAGACTTTATTATGAGTGTTACAACTTTATAGATGGTACAAATACATGTAGCGATCAAATAAATTCTTGGCTACAAAAATATGATTCTATTAAAAGTTATTATACTTTGGATATGGAGAGAAGTATGATGGGGAATATAACACATTCAACTCTTATGAATTATAGTGGACCAAATAGCTATATATTGATGTTTTTATTGGTTTTATCATTATTTTGTGCGTCATTTTGCATGTGGGTTTATCTTTATTATAAAAATACTTGTAGAAAAGTAAACAAGTATACTTATGTGGAATTGATTCCATTACAACCAAAAGATTTTCCCAAGGTTTCATCTTATGGATAGAGTGTCCTATTTGGAATTAGCTTTATCCACCATGAACCCAGGATAAATTTACGGATTTTTCATAAAGATAAATTGTTATGAAAGATGGTAAGGATTTATCCTGCCCGAAGGGCAGGAGGGGGCGAGCGGGGGAACCTGGGTTCCCCGCTATTTGGAATACTTGAATTGCTTCCAGCTAATATTCATTGGTTCCACAAAAGTCTCTTCTGAAGACGAGTTTTGTTCATCTAATTTTTCCGCCTTCTTTAAAGCACTATCAATATAAAGTTCCTTAAGAATCGTTCCCACTAAAAAGGATCCTTCGTGTTGATCCATCTCCCCATTTTCAATTCTCTCCAACACAGTAATAAACTTGTCCAAGATTTGTAGGTCCAATTCATCCTTTCTTACTTTATTGTAGAGATCGGTATAATAGGTGAATAAGAAGTTGCATTCTAACATGGCCTCAAAATTGATTTGTTCAGGTTCGTCCTTATACCTTTCTTTAATATCTACAAGAGCCTTTATTTCTTTTCTAAAAATGGCACTGTGTTTCAGTTCTCGTATTAAATTTGTCTGATCTTCCACATTATTTGCTTGAATCATGTTTTGTAATTGTAATCGCGCTTTATCGTCCATATTTATGTAATTTAGAATGATTATATTTCTAAATCTTAAACGTTGCAAATATAAAAATATTTGTATATTATATGGCGTCTTATGTTGTTCCAAGTGCGGAAGTAAAAGCATTACCCGTTGGTGCAAATAGTCCTGGTAAAGCAGCGTTGATGATGCAACAAAAAAATTCAGACACATTAAATAATTTGGGGAAATTGAGTGGTGGTAAAAGTCGCAGAGCAATGAAACGTGGTAGATCAATGAAACGTGGTAGATCAATGAAACATAAAAGAAAGAGGGGTGGAAATGTAAAAATTTATAGTCCCCACACTCCGTATCCTGAACAAGGTACAGGGTCAAATAGCATTGGATCTATAAATAAAAATCTCACATCAAGCATGATTCAAGGTCAGGCAAATGCACAATTTGATAAAGATGCCAAAGTTGGAGGTTCTAGTCGTCGTCGCCGTAAGACAAAATCCAAAAACGCGTAAAATCATATTAAAAATTTTACTAATAAAATTTAGTATGATTTATATATTATTACCAAGTATAGGATTACTGTATTTTATAAAATGGGTATACGAATTAAATCAAAATGGAACAAAAATATACTTTTCCAGGAATTACTATTATAAACGGTATACTATGAAAAATATTACAATAAAAAATGAGAAATCTATTATAGATGATATTAAGATTGTTTCTATGAAATCATTAAATGAAATTATTAATTATAATTTTATGAAGGGACACTTTCAGAATCACATTATAATGCTTATTTATGATAAAAATAACTTACCCGTTGCAGCAAATATCTCTTTTTGTTGGAAATACAAAAATATAAATGTAATGCATTTAGGATTATATTTAGTAGATAAATGCAATCAGAGAATGGGTCTTCAATCCATACTCGGACTTGTACAAATGATTTCTTCTATGATTGAAACCAACTGTAATATTTATTTTACTGATTTAGGAAGATCTGCAACTGGATTTAACGCATTGGATTCATCTGTGCTACTTACATGTTATCCGACATTAAAAAAGAAAAATTATAATCAACGATTTGCAGAAGTATCAAAGGATATTGCATATGAATTCTATAAAAGATTTACTTTTAAATTTTGTTGCGTGTCAACAAATTCAGAGTATGACCAAGAAAGAATGGTTGTAAAAAACTCAAATGAAAAGGAAGGGGGGGGATTTTATTCATTGACAAACCACAAAGAAACAAGAAAAAGTAAATATTCTACCTACAATGACTTTGTTGAAGAATTATGCCCAAACGAGTTGGACGAATTTATCATAGTAATAAAACCTTCATTTAATCCGTTTTTATAAATCTTTACACCATTTCTAAATGAAAGAAATGATAAAGATGTTTATTTTTCATAATATAAATCTTTTAATAATATAGGAATGCCTTCAGGAAAGAATTGGTTATTTTTTGCATATGTCAATTTAGGATTTATTGCGGGAATATTTTCCATGTATTACTTTGCCACACTAAAATCAATAAAAGATAATTGGGCTGTTTATAGATGCAATCCCATGTATATGCCACTCTCATCAAATATTCAGGAGGATTTCACTTATTGTGTACAAAATATGCAAACAAATATGATGGGTTATCTATTGCAGCCTTTAACATACATTGTTGCTAATATTGGGACCATGGGTTCTGAATTAAGCGGGTCTATCAATGATGTTCGTGAAATGTTTAATAAAATACGTAATTTTGCATCTTCTATTATAGAAAATATTTTTGGAGTATTTTTAAATATCATTGTTGAATTTCAAAAGATTACCATTGGAATAGTTGACTTAATAGGAAAAATTGTTGGAACAATGACAGTATTAATGTACCTTATGGATGGAACAATGAAGACCATGCAAAGTGTATGGAACGGCCCGCCTGGCCAGATGACAAGAAACCTGGGCAAATGTTTTTTCCCCGAAACACTTGTGAAGCTAAAAAATGGAGAAATAAAACAAATGCAGGATTTAAATTTAGGAGACGTCCTTGAAAATGGAAGTATTGTAAAAGCGACAATGAAAATAGACAATAGTAATGATTCAGAGGCTATTTATGTGATAAAAGGAAAAGGAGTAAACAATTCTGATATTTTTGTAACCGGATCGCATCTTATATTAGACAATCGCGGTAATTTTATAGAAGTGAAAGATTACTCTGAATCTATTGTGAAACCGGAATTAAAACAAGAATGGTTTAGCTGTATTATAACAGATAATCACTTTATTGGAATAGGAGATGAAATATTTTGGGATTGGGAAGATTATATTATTAAGCTCCGCCTTTAGAAAAGGTGTTTTTTTGCTCTACTTTTTCTAAAAGTAGATTTGGCTACACCTTTTTTAAAGGTGTATTTGGCTATACCTTTTCTAAAGGTATAATATATGGATGAAAATATATCAAATAGCACACATACAATAAAAAAAATGTATGATAACTTGTCGTACTTTGATTTGTACGGAAACTCTGTTATTTTATTTACACTTGTGCTAATTATTGGGTTTGTGATATATTCATATTGCACTGTAATGGTGAATGCTCAAGCTATAAAAGATGATTGGGGAAATCAAAGATGCAATCCAAAAGTTCTTCCTGTTGCCGGTTTTATCAATAAACCGGATGATAAAACTATAGCAGAATTTACACAAGAGAATTTTACATATTGTATTCAAGACGTCCTTAAAAATATAACGGGAAATGCTGTGCAACCTCTTACATATATAACGTCTTCTTATGCCACCTTTTTCCTTGCTCTTAAAAATGAGGTTCAGAGTATTCGCGGTATGATGGATTACATGCGCAATAGTGTAACTACATTCTCAGAAGATGTCTTAGGTCGCATTTTAAATGTAATGGCTCCATTGCAGCAAATTATTATATCTATGCGGGATGCGATCAGTAAAACACAAGGAATATTGACATCTGCTCTTTTTACAGCGTTAGGATCATATTACACGTTAAAGAGTGTTTTAGGTGCATTTATAGAACTATTAATTATAATATTATTTTCTTTACTTGCAATTATAATTCCTTTATGGATACTTCCATTTACATGGGGTCTCGCATCTTCTTTAACCGCTATATTTTTAGGAATATCTATACCACTTGCAATCGTAACTGCAACATTAAGTAAAATAATGAATATACAAGGATCCTCTATTCCAGTATTAAAGATACCTTCTTTATGTTTTGACAAAAATAATGTTTTAGAAATGAAAGATAAATCTGTAAAAAGAATAAAAGACATTCAAGTTGGAGACGACCTTTTACACGATGGGAAAGTTACCGCGGTTCTCAAGTTAGATGCTTCACGGGCAGTTATGTACGAATTGAATGGGGTTATTGTCAGTGGCTGTCACAAAGTAAAGTTTGGTAAATTATGGATAAGGGTGGATGAACATCCAAGTGGTAAAATGATAAAAAACTATGATGAAGCCTTTATTTATTGTCTGAACACCCAAGAGAAAAGAATAACAATAAAAGATTTTGTCTTCGCGGATTGGGATGAGTTATGCGAAGAAGATGACATTAAATTTATAACAGGCGCATTGAAAAAGATAGATCCAGATGCAGAGTTAAAACATGTTCATAAGTATTTAGGCAGTGGGTTTATTGGATCAACCACATTGGTTCGTAATGATGGAACAATTGAAAACATTAAAAATATTCGCGTAAATGATATATTGTATGGTAATGTAAAAGTAGAAGGAATTGTAGAAATAGATGGATCAACTTTAGGGGGGCAAAAAGTATCTTTGTTTAGAGAAACCAAGTTATATCATTTGATAACAACTCCTAATAAATTTCATATAGGAAATATAATGATACATGATTATAATTCTGGAATTGATTCTTGTTTAGAAAAAGAAAAAATATTATCTAAGAAATATGTATAGTTCAATGGACATCACCATATTAGGGTTCAAATTCCGTTTAGAGGTTCTTATTTTAATTGTAATTGCGTATTTAATATTGACTGGACATCTTATATGGTCTTGTTGCAGGTGGGAAGGGTTCACTGGAGCGAACACAAATCATGGTGAGTCTTCCGACTTTAATCAACCCACAGTAAACACGACAAACTGGGGAGCACCAAGCTTAGTTGTCACACCAGGACAACCATTAGGAAAAGGTGTTCAAAATATTTTAAATCGTGTTTCTCAGCCAGTTCCTTTACCCGAAGGAGAATTAGACATGTTTGCGACTACACCTTTTAAGCCCGAATGCTGCCCCAATGCGTATTCAAATAGCACCGGTTGTGCATGCATGACCACAAAACAGTACAACTATTTAATTGCTCGTGGAGGAAATAACGTTCCTTATTCGGAATATTAATTCCCTCCGAATATTAATTCCCTCCGAATATTAATTCCCTCCGAATATTAATTCCCTCCGAATATTAATTCCCTCCAAATATATTTTGTCTTATCTTAATTATAAGAAAAAATATACAATAAACATCAATAATACTACATATGTGTTTTACACATACATGCCACTTAATGCCAAGTTTACCTCCTTTTTATTCTTAATCAACTTATCTACAATTTCCTTTGTTACGGTAAGAGGAAACTCCACCTTTAATGCCATGT
>Ga0209086_10000726_pt1 | contig 27772 bp, 27 predicted proteins | sample M_130207_XF_Meta_FD_187312 | JGI IMG/M metagenome (GOLD analysis project Ga0209086, IMG submission 187312) | Freshwater microbial communities from Lake Montjoie, Canada to study carbon cycling - M_130207_XF_MetaG (SPAdes) (version 2) | ecosystem: Environmental > Aquatic > Freshwater > Lake... | reverse complement strand
CAAGTAGGGGCACGGTAAAAAAGGCAGCGAGAGCAAGGAAGAAGCATTTTGGTGCCAACGAGAGTCGCCGATGCGAGACCGCTTGAACGCGAAAGGCAATGAGTTCTGTTGAGCGACTTCGGGACCACAATAAGAAGGCGATGGCGATCAAGAGCATTTGGGCGATTGCTAAAACCGTGGCTCCCGATAGGTCTCCAAGTTGAACGGCTCGGCGATAGATCTCGATATCTAAGGTTGCTAGCCCGGGCCCTCCCAAGATGGTGATGATTCCGTACGACGTGAAAGACATGAAGAATGTCAGGGCGGTTGCTGAAAAAACGGCGTTCTTGCCGAGAGGCATGATGACGTGACGCCAAGTTTGCAATGGGCTCGCCCCAAGAGTGCGGGCGCTGTCAATGAGTTGATCATCAATTGAATTCCAACGTGGACCGACCGTGCGCACCACTATTGAAATGTTGAAAAAGATGTGTGCCAAAACTATGGCAAGAGTGCTGTGATGAAATGCCTTTGGAAGCACGGCGATGAATGCTGCTCCAACTGCGACGGTCGGTAGAACGAAGGGCACGGTGACGAGCGCAATAAATGTTCGTCTGCCGAAAAATTGATAACGACTGAGATACCAGGTTGCAATGACACCAAGGAAAATCGTGAATACGGTCGAGAGGAGCGCTTGCCATAAGGAAAAGACCAGTGCTCGTTGAACCGGAGACTTAGTCCAAATAGAAAAAATATCCGCTCTGTCGATGACCGAAGTTGCAAGAACGATCAGTGGAAAGACCGCGGTAACGAAAACGAGTATCGCCGCAGGTATTGCAAAGATTCGAACGTTGCGTATTTTCATTTCAAGACGATGGCCGACCATTGCTCGGTCCAACTTTGCCGATTTTTTGCAATCTCATCAGACGGTATGGAAAAACTCGTGGCGATTTCAGGTGCGTAGTCAATGAATGACTGCGGTAAGGCAACGTCTTGGTTGGCGGGATAAACAAACAAACTTTCTGGCAGTAACGCTTGAAAGGTTGGTCCGGCGAGATAGTCAACAAGTTGTTGCGCTTGATCCGAATACTTTGTGCCGCGTAACACTCCGGCGAATTCAATTTGTTTGAAACAAGTTTCACTTGCCACTCCGGTTGGGGCAGTTGCGCCTTCCGCAAGAGGCGGATCAGCAAAAATAACTTCGGCTGGAGGGCTTGTCGAATAACTCACGACCAGTGGACGGTCGCCGCCGTAGCGCGTAAACGCGGTGTAATACGCCTCATCCCAACTGTCAACGACTTGAACATCATTGGCAACAAGTTGTTTCCAGTAGTCGGGCCAGCTGTCTCCGAAGCCCGCAACAGTTGCGAGAAGAAAAGCCAAACCAGTTGAAGAAGTGGCTGGGTTTTCGACAACCAGCATTCCTTTGTAATCGCTGGACACCAAGTCATCAAGGGTGAGCGGTGGTTCGGTGCTGCCAAGTGCAGCAATATCAAAATTGACGCATACGTATCCGTAGTCAACTTCGGTGGGATCGCTCGCAAAGATTTTGTTTTCGGTAGCACGTGAGATCAATGTGTTGTCAACGCCCCACATCACGTCACCTTCTGGATTGCCAGATGTCAATGAAGCCTTGGCGACCATTTCACCGGCGTCACCTGAAAGTGCTATTTGTACGGTGATTCCAGTTTCTTGCGTGAATTCGTCAAACGCGCCTTCGGGTGGTGTGAACGAGTTGTAGGCAATCAATGTCAGTTCTTGAGTTGTTGAATTGTCAGAACTGCACGCCGTGATAGTCACAGAGACTGTGAGGATCGCAGTGATGAATGACATGGCATGTACTTTTTTCATGATTCGGTTTCACTTTCGAAATGGGGGTGAGACAAAAATCCTGGATACACAACGGCGAGTACTCCACTTTCGATTTTGATACTGATCTTTAGTTCTTGGGCGATATTGCTCACACCGCGAGCAGACTGCGATGTGAGAACTTCGCGAGCAAGATTCCATTGCAGGCCGTGTGTTGTCACACCCGTAACAGATATTCCGAGTGGCATCAGACTGACTGTCGAACCAACAATGACTTCGTCGTGGTATGAACGTGGTCCATGCATCACTTCAACTCGATCAGTGCCGATCCATGCGACAAGATTTCGAACTGAACTGAGTGATTCATGCGAGAGTGCTGCGAGCACTCCAAGGACATGGTCGATGCGGTCGCCGGAGCCCCACAAGAGGGTGATGTCGGTAAAGTTTTGAGTGCAGGCGTACTGCAAGGCAAGTTCAGTGTCGGTTTGATCTTTCAGCGGATCGTAGGTAATCACTTTCCAAGTTTCTTGCTGCGAGGTATGCAATGCGGTCGAAGAAACCGAATCCATGTCACCAAGGAAAATGTCTGGCGTGAGTCCAAGCGACAGAGCATGGTCAAGCCCGGAGTCGGCGCAAATGACTGTTACATTGTTAGGGAAATGAGCAAGGGCTCGTGGGTCGGGTCGGTCGCCACCAATCACGATGAGTGCATGAGAAGTTTCTTGTGTCATTCCAATCCCTCCGCTGGCATTACCCAGTTCAGGTTCGCGGGTCGGCGACAGCAGTCACCCTCTCAGCCCACCGATCTTGTGAGCTCCCCGTTGTGTCGTTGTTATCTTACTTCACTCTTTCCTAGCGGGCTACGTCAGGTTCAATGAAAATGAATTTAGCCATGGGCAGGTTTGCGCGAATCAGCGCCTCAACCTCATCAATGGTGGTCGATAAGTCGCTCATCGAGAGTGATTGATCAAATTCAATTTTGGCGGCTACCAGGATCTCGTCAGGACTTAAGTGTTCGGTTCGCAGGTTAATGAGGTGACGGACTTTGGCATGCTTTTGGATGGCCCCCTCAATCTTTTCGACATCTGAGGTCAGTGCAGATTCGCCAATGAGCAAACTCTTCATCTCAACAGCAAGGATCGCGGCGATGACAACAAGTAGTACCCCAATGCTGATTGACCCCACTGCATCCCAGCGAGGCTCGTGGGTGAAGTGCGCAAGCAAAACTCCGCAGAAGGCCAGGAATAATCCAATTTCGGCGCCGATGTCTTCAAGAAGTACCACGGGCAACTCGGGTTGTTTGGCAGTTCGAATGAAACTCCACCAACTCTGGCTTTTTCTCTTAAAGTGCTGGGCTTCTTTGACAGCAGTTCTTAACGAGTACGTCTCAAGCAGGATGGCCGCTCCCAAAATTCCGAGAGCAACGGGCAGGTTCTCGGTTTCATGAGGATGTGAGAACTTCTGGATGCCTTCGTATAGAGCAAAGAGACCGCCCATTGAAAACAGGACAAGTGCAACCACGAATGACCAGAAGTATCTTTCGCGGCCATATCCGAACTGGTAGCGATCGTCGGCTTCTCTAGATGAACGTTTGCTTCCGAATAAGAGGAGCGCTTGATTGCCGGTATCGGCAAGCGAATGGACTGATTCTGCTAATAATCCGGCCGACTGGGTGAGAATAAACCCGACGAATTTCGCGATAGATATTCCGAGATTGGCTGTGAACGCGGCAACGATTGCCTTCTTGCTTCCTTCTTGCATAGTGACAGAATGGCACATGCCAACGGGCGAAGTACAAATGTGGGGGATTTAGGTATGTCACAAATTTTGAACGGGCGAGTAGCCCTTGTCTCTGGCGGCGGTCGTGGTATCGGTCGGGGAATTTGCGAACTTTTGGCGAGCCAAGGTGCTGCAGTCGCAGTCAACTATCGCAAAGATAAAGAATCTGCCCTTGAAACGGTTGATGCAATCGTGGCGGCAGGTGGCAGAGCAAAGGCTTATGAAGCATCGGTCGATGATCCCGAGGCAGTTGCCATCATGGTTGATCAGGTAGTCGCAGACTTTGGTTACGTAGACATTCTTGTGTGTAACGCGGGTATCGCATCACGCGGACAGGCAGTCGTCGACACCGACCCGAATGAAGTGATTCGTTTGTTGACAACGCACGCAATTGGTCCGCATCATTTGGCACGCTGTGTCTTGCCGTCGATGCGCACGCGAGATCGGGGAGACATCATCATGATCTCGTCGGTCGCCACATCGCATATGACCGCTAACGGCGGGCCATACAGCATGGGCAAAGCGGCGATGGAAGCTCTGGCTCTCACCTTGGCCAAGGAAGAACGTCAATACGGAATTCATTGCAACATCGTGGCCCCAGGTTTAGTTGAAACCGATATGGGTCTTCGTTTAGCGCGAGCAATGACGGGCAAGCGCGAAATGGAAGACCTACGCAGTCTTGATCAGGGTTCGCCCTTCGGTCGCGTCTGTCAGCCTCTCGATGTTGCCAACGTCGTGCTGTGGCTGTGTAGTGAAGGGGCTAGTTACGTGACGGGGCAACGTATTGAATGCGATGGCGGAGGTCCTCGTTAGTCCCAAAAAGTGGTGAGCAGCGGGGTTTTGTGATCTCAATCTGACAAGGTCTGTGACGACACGGGTAGCCTCACAGATGTGAGCCCTCTTGCCCCCCAAAGCACCACCGAAGTCAGCAGCATCATCACCATTACCGATGATGCTTTAGCCGAACTGCTGAAACTACGTGACTCCGAAGAAGATGCTGCATCACTTGGTTTGCGTCTTGAAATTGTGAGCGGACCTGGCGAAGAGTTTAAGTACGACTTGTCGCTCGATGAGTTTCGTAAAGCGGCATTCACCGATGAAGTTCGTACTCATACCGGAATGAAGGTCATCATCCCCGCCAAAGACGTCGAGTTACTTGAAGGCGCAATTCTTGATTACACCGCAAACGGCGGTTTGGTGATTCGAAATCCAAATAAGCCGTCAGTTCCCGTTATTGAGGGCTTGGTTAATGACGACGCATTGTCAGCAGAAATCGAAGCAATCGTTGCAACTGAAGTTAACCCAGCACTTGCAGCGCACGGCGGTTTCGTGACGTTCGCCGGGCACGACGAAGCCGGTACCGCGTACCTCACCATGGGTGGTGGTTGCCACGGTTGTTCGATGAGTAAAGTCACGATGCTTGAAGGTGTCCAAACCACTCTGGTGGAAAAAGTTGAAGGAATTCAGCGAGTTCGTGACATGACCGATCACCAATCGGGCGAAAATCCTTTTTATCGCTGAGGTCCTCGAATGAGTCGACCAGGCAATTCGCCAGTAAACGAATCGTTGTCAACTGTTTGAACTCCAGCAACAAATGTTGCCTGATAACCCCGTCCATGTTGCACTAAACGTCGACCATTGGCGGGAAGGTCGTAGGCCATGCGTGGCACATCAAAACCGAGATTGTCGTAATCGATGATGTTGATATCGGCGCGCATTCCGGGTGCGATGAGTCCGCGATCGTGCAAACCATAGAACTCGGCGGTTTGGCGAGTCTGACGATGAACAATGAACTCAAGTGGCAGACGTGGACCGCGAGTGCGGTCGCGTGTCCAGTGCGTCAACATGAATGTCGGCATACCGCCATCACAAATTGCTCCGCAATGGGCGCCAGCATCGGATAATCCCATGCGTGTGTAGGGATGACGATGGGCCTCATAAGCCATTGAGAGGTCGCCGTATGAGTAGTTGAAGAAAGGTGCGTAGATCATTCCATTGCCGTCGTTACTGCACAACTGATCGACAATCAGCTGCATGGGGTTAGCGCCGGTTCGACGGGCTATTCCACCAATTGAATCCTCGCGGCTTGGTTCGTAATCGATGTTCGCGCCATCAACGATCCACATTCCATCTAATTTGTCGAAAACGATCTTTTGGAAGAGTCCACCATCATCAGGGATTTCGTTGAGAAGCCGTTCGCGTCGTGCGGGCTCTCGCAAAGCAATTAAGCGCTCGGACATCGGCAATTTTTGCACTTCGGCATAGGCCGGATGAAAAAGAAGTGGATGAGCACTTCCTTGTAAGCAGTACATGATGCCGATTGATCGACCAGCAACTTGTGTATAAATGGGGATGCCGTCATTGTGTGCCTGAGTGAGTAGTTCGAGTACTGAACGCCACAAATCAGGTGATTGATCGGTTTGGCTGAGATTCACACTGACGGGTCGGCCCGAACGTTGTGCGAGTTCCCGCATCCATGGCCATTCTTCAATGGGTACTCGCACATGTTCGGGCGAAAACTGAAAATTGCCGTGGCCAACTCGGGCCATGGCATCGGCGATTGCGTACAACTCGGCAGGGTCAACCATCGTGCCAGGAACAAGTTCGCCGGTCTTTGATTTATGCAACGGCGTACGACTTGTTGAAAAACCAAGTGCTCCGGCGCGCAGTGCTTCTTCAACCAAACGAGCCATGTTGACACAGTCGTCGGCATTGGCTGGTTCGTTATCTGCTCCGCGTTGTCCCATGACGTAGGCGCGCAGTGCACCGTGAGCGATTTGTGTTCCGACATCGATCACATAATTTCGACTGTCAACCGAATCGAGATATTCGGGGAAGCTTTCCCATTGCCAATCAATCCCGTCGGTCATGGCCGCGCCAGGAATATCTTCGACGCCTTCCATAAGTTCGATCAACCATTGATGACGATCGGGATGGGCTGGTGCAAATCCAACTCCACAATTACCCATCACCGCTGTCGTGACTCCGTGCCATGAACTCGGGGTCAGCATTGGATCCCAAGAAACCTGTGCGTCGTAATGAGTGTGGATATCAACGAATCCAGGCGTGACGAGTAGGCCTTGTGCATCAATAACGCGTTGACCCGAAGCACTTAATCGTCCACGTCCTGCAACTTCGGTGATTCGTCCACCCGATATTGCGATGTCGGCCATGCGGGCTGCTGAGCCAGAACCATCGACAAGGTTGGCATTGGTAATGACGAGATCAGTCATACCTTGAGACTAGTAATGACCTCATCATGTAAACGACCGTTGGTAGATATCGCCGAGTTCTGTTCGTAGTCGCGCACTCCGAAACGGTCGGTATGGCGGCCGCCAGCGATTTCGACAATGGCTTGAACTGCAGCGTTGTCGTATGGGGCGAGACCAATTGCATCGATTGCGATATCAACAGCACCTTCGGCGACCAGCATGTGTTGCCAAAAGTCGCCGTAGCCGCGTGCACGGTAGGCCCGTTGTTGCAGAGAGACCAATGCTTGGGTGCCTCCGACTTGATCCCACCCAGCATTGAAGGTGACGCTGATTTGAGCCTCGGCGACCGATGACACTTCAGAGACTTTCATCGGGCGACCATTAGCAAAAGCACCGATTCCGCGCGCACCCCACCAACGGCGAGGTAAAGCAGGGGCGGACACTACTCCTAAAATGGGACCATCGATGTCGTGGACTAGCGCGATCAACGTTGCCCAAACCGGAACACTGCGAACAAAATTTGAAGTTCCATCAATGGGATCGATCACCCATTTCCAGGGCGACGAGGCATTGCCGGCATGGCCATGCTCTTCGCCGTAGATGGCATGATCGGGCCGATGTTGAGCGATGAGTTCAACGATGGCAGTTTCGGTGTTGCGATCGGCTTCGGTGACTTCACTGTGGTCGGCCTTGCGCGACAAGGTGAAGTTTTGTCGATTAAAGTACGGCAGAGAAATTGCGTCCGCGACATCGGCGATACGAATCGCGAGCGCTAGCTCTTCGGCGAGATTGATATCAGATGAGCTGTTCATGCAAACGGCGATTCGGCGAAAGAGGTTTCATGGTTGACGATTCACAAGGGTGCAGAATCGTATGCCTTGATAATGCCATCTGCGTCGAGCCCAAGTTGGGCTAATAAACGATCGGGCTTGGCATGAGGCAAGAATTTTGTCGGCACGCCCAGCGACTCAACCCGACAGGTGCCACTGATCTCGCTGATATTCGCAGCAATAGACATGCCGACTCCGCCTTCACGGATGCCATCTTCAATAGTGATGACCCGCTCGTGATGTGCGGCATCGGCGCACATGGCGGGGTCGAGAGGGGCGCACGAACGAACATCCCAGACCGTCGCTTCAACGCCACGTTCAGCGAGAACTTCGGCGGCTTTCAAGGCTGCAGCCACCATTTTGCCGACTGCCAAGATGGCAACCTTGCCGTCGCCTTGACGAAGGCGTAGCGCGTTCAAACCAGATCCAACGTCGTCATTGGCCACCTGGCGAGCCGAACCTTTGGGATAACGAATGACGACGGGTCCTGAATCGGCGAGTGAAACTGCATCGTGCAGCATCTGTTGTAGTTCTTGCGCGCTCGACGGGGCCAAGACGCGCATACCAGGCACTTTGCAGAGTAAAGCCATGTCGTAAATGCCATGGTGACTTGGACCGTCATCGCCTGTAATGCCAGCACGATCTAAACAAAAGATCACTGGCAAACGATGTAACGCAACGTCATAAACAACTTGATCCCAAGCGCGCGACAAAAATGTCGAGTACAACGCAACGATGGGCCGCAGTCCACCCATAGCCATGCCAGCTGCGCCAGTAACTGCGTGTTGTTCGGCGATACCGACATCGAAAAAGCGTTGAGGGAATCGTTCTTGGAAAGGCAATAGTCCGGTTGGTCCGGGCATCGCGGCGGTAATTGCAACGAGGCGTGAATCGGCTTCGGCTTCTTTCAAAATTGCATCAGCGAATGCTTGGGTGTATCCGGTGGGAACTGCCTTAGGCGGTCCGACTGCGGGGTCGAAGACTGGTGTGTCATGAAGGTGCTTTTCGTCGTCATCTTCGGCTGGCGAATAACCTTTACCCTTTTGGGTGAGTACATGGACGACAATGGGGCCTTCGCTTGATAAGTCTTCGGCGTTACGCAAGGCAAATTCGAGCTCGCGGACATCGTGTCCATCAATGGGTCCGATATAGCGAACGCCAAGTGCCTCGAAGAATGACGGTGGCTGGAAGAATTCACGGACTGCGGCTTTGACGGCCTCCATACCTTTTTCGGCTTGTTGGCCGACAACAGGGAGACCTTGTAACCACGCTTCGATCTTGCGTTGGCGCGAGACGTACAACGGATTCATGCGGATTCGCGTGAGGCTGCTGGAGAGTTTTTCGGTGATGCGGTCGGGGAGTGGAGTTTTATCTGCTGATGCAAGCGCGTCGGGTTGCTGGGTGAGATTCGAAATCGTTGGTGCGTAACTGCGGCCATTGTCATTCAAGATGATGATCACACGTTGTTTGCTATGACCAAGATTGTTCAGGGCTTCGTACGCCATGCCGCCAGTCATTGATCCGTCGCCGATGACGGCGACGATATGACGGTGCTTGTCGACGCCAGCGTCTCGAGCAACTGACATTCCGTATGCGTAAGACAGAACTGTCGAGGCGTGACTATTTTCGATGTAGTCGTGTTTGCTTTCTTCTCTGCTCGGGTAGCCCGACAATCCGTCGGCTTGACGAAGTTGAGCAAAGCCAGCAGCGCGGCCAGTCACAATTTTGTGAACATACGCCTGATGGCCAGTGTCCCACAAAATTGCATCGGTTGGTGAATCAAAAACGCGATGAAGGGCCAACGTGAGTTCAACTGCTCCAAGGTTCGAACCAAGGTGACCGCTATTTGTTGCGACTGCTTGAACGATGAAGTCGCGAATTTCACCAGCGAGCTCTTCGAGTTCAAGGTAAGACAATCGGCGCAGATCCGCTGGCTCTTTGATGGATTCAATTGTCATAACGACCTTCACGCTATCTCTGCGTGCCCGTGCCACAGAATTGGACGACTTTCAGGGGCGTGACAGGGGTCAATGGGGCAGAGGAATCTTATTCATTGAGGTGGCGGCCAAGAACTTGCGGTCTAGGCGTCGTTGATTTTGACGATGCAAAGCCCAGCCAGCCCACGCACCGATGGCAAGGGCTAGTTGTCCACCGACGCCATCGATCCAATAATGATTGGCTGTGACCACGATGCAGAACAGCGTTGTCGCGGGGTACAGCAAGACTGCAATCTTGGCCCAGCGACGACGCATGAGTGGCCACATCGCAAAGGCGCACCAACTACTCCAACCGATATGCATACTGGGCATAGCGGCGTACTGATTCGAAATACTTTTCATTGCCTTTGAATCAAACGTCCATAAAGCCCCGCCGTATGTCGGCAACGTGTCAACAAATCCAAACGAGCCATCATCTTCGGTCTTGGGCAGACCGTCGGGGCCTTCGTCGCGGTACTTACTTTCGATACATGATCCGCCGAAGCCACCTTGTGCGGGACAAGGTGAGTCAAGTAAACGCGGAGGCATCAAGGGAAAGAGTGAAAATCCGACGATTGCAAGAGCCGTTGTAATCGCCAATGTGTTGCGCCATTGCGGGAAAACATCTTTGCGTTTGACAAAGAGGATCCAGAAGACCGCAAAAGTCACGATGAAGTGAGCGGTGCCGTAATAGGTATTCCAGAATTTAATGAACCCGTGGAATCTTAAAAACCAGTCTTGGACGGATTCTTCGTGGAAGAGTCCGATCGTTCGTTCAAAATGAATAATTCGCTCGGCATTGTGAAATGCACGAAGGGGTTTCTCGCCGGTCTCTAACGAAATGTGTGCCGAACCAAAAAGGTTGCGACTCCATGAATACAACACGTAGAAGGCACCCATAATGAGTGCTTCTTTCCACCAGTGGGTGCGATGTTCGCGTTGCGCAGAGTCTGTGTGATTGATCGCGTCCACCTAAACAATCTAGGCAATCAACGACCAATGGAGTACCTTTGACCTGATGTCAAGGCCAATAATCAGTAAGAAAAACTACCCTTGGCTGATTTTTGTCGTTGCTTTTCTCACCCTTCTTGGGGCAGCAGGTTTCCGTTCGACCCCAGGGATCCTCATCGATCCGTTGCACGCTGAATTTGGTTGGGGTCGCGGGACAGTTGGGACCGCAGTCAGTATCAATGTTTTGCTCTTTGGCTTCATCGGCCCATTCGCGGCAGCTTTGCAGGGCAAATATGGCCTACGTCGAGTCACAGTAATTGCTCTATTGGTGATTTCAACGGGAGCTCTGTTAACAACGCAGATGACAGCAACATGGCAGTTGTATCTCTTGTGGGGCGGCGTTGTCGGTACTGGATCGGGTTGTATGGCGACGGTTTTTGCGTCAACAGTTGCCAGTCGTTGGTTTGTGCAACGACGCGGTTTGGTTATGGGTGCGCTGACGGCAGCTACTGCAAGTGGTCAGTTGATTTTCTTGCCAGTGCTGACGCGCATTGCAGATCATCATGGATGGCGTTGGGTTGGGTTCACAATCGCAATTTCTGCACTGGCAGTTGTTCCGTTGGTCGGACTGTTGTTGCGTAATTACCCATCTGATATCGGTTTGCTTCCGTACGGTGCTGATGCGTCGTATCGGCAACCAACAGTGTCAGGGAATCCAATTCGTGCTGCATTCGTTGCGTTCACCTCTGCTCGCCGAAACGGAGTCTTTTGGTTGTTATTTGGCAGTTTCTTTGTGTGCGGACTTTCAACCAACGGATTAATTCAGACTCACTTCTTGCCTGCCGCACATGATCACGGAGTTACCTCAACCACGGCGGCTGGATTTCTGGCTTTGATTGGCATTTTCGACGTGGTGGGAACTGTCGGTTCGGGTTGGCTCACCGATCGCGTTGACCCAGCGAAATTACTTATGGCCTATTACGCATTACGCGGGCTGAGTCTGCTTTTTCTTGATCCGGTGTTGGGTACGCGAGGAATGGGACTTGCCGGCTTCATGGTTTTTTACGGACTCGATTGGGTGGCGACGGTTCCGCCCACGGTGTCGCTGTGTGTAGAACGCTTTGGCGTGCAACAAGGGCCGCTTGTATATGGATGGGTTTTCGCTGGTCACCAAACGGGCGCTGCTGTCGCCGCGTGGGGAGCAGGAGCTTTACGAGATGCAACGGGCTCATATCGCGAATCTTTCATCATTGCTGGATTGAGTTGCGGAGTCGCTGCCCTTGGGGTCAGCCGATTACGCAGATCACGTCAACCCGCCGAACTTCTTGCATAGAGCGCATTCTCGGCTGCAATGTAGGATTGCAACGTGATTGACAACGACATCCTTGAACGTGTGTTGGCAGAAGGTTTACGAACTGGTGCCGACTTTGCTGAAGTATTTGCCTCCGACTGGAGAGGAACCGGCGTTGGGCTTGACGACGGAAAAATTGAGCAGTTGTCAACCGGCCGCAACCGCGGTGCCGGCATACGTGTGATCGCTGGCGACACCACTGGATTTGCTCATACCGCAGATCTTTCAGAAGCAGGCTTGATGGCGGCGGCGCGAGTCGCAGCCGAAGCAGCACGCCAAGGTGGCGGAGGAACCAAAGTCATTGCTTTGACAACGCAGCCATCGCGAATTGTGAGTCCCATCAAAATCGATCCCTCAACGATTGGTAAAGCAGCCAAGGTTGAATTGTTGCGTCGTGTTGATGATGCGGCACGTTCGGCAGGTGGAGCAATCTCACAAGTATCAGCGGGTTACTCCGATGGTCGTACTCGAATCGTGATTGCTAATAGTGACGGTCTTGTTGCTCACGATGAACGCGTTCGCACATTGCTGCGCGTCAGTGCTGTTGCCAATGGCGATGCAGGCATGCAAACCGGATTCGACTCACTCGGGCACACCATGGGCTTTGAACTGTTCGACAAAGTTCAGGTTGAAGATGTGGCGCGTGCGGCTGCTGGTCGAGCGCTCACAAAGTTGAAGGCCCGCCCCGCTCCATCTGGTTCGTTGCCGGTTGTGATCAAGGCAGGCAGTGGTGGCGTGTTGTTCCACGAAGCATGTGGTCATGGTCTAGAGGCCGATCTTGTTGCCAAGGGCGCCAGTGTGTACAAGGGCAAAGTTGGCGAACTCGTTGCCTCGCCGCTCGTAACTTTGGTCGATGATGGCACGATGACGCATGAATGGGGAGCGATCGCCATTGATGACGAAGGACATCCATCGCAATACAACGTGCTGATTGAAAACGGAATTCTCACTGACTACATGTGGGACTACTTACGAGCTCGTAATGAAGGCCGCCCACAAAGCGGTAACGGTCGTCGTCAGTCTTATAAAGACTTACCGATGGTGCGAATGACCAATACATACGTGTTGAATGGTGAAGAAGATCCGGCCGACATTATTAAGGATACGCCCAATGGCGTCTACGTTGCGCACCTCGGTGGAGGCAGCGTGAATACCGCGACTGGTGACTTTGTATTTGGAATGACCGAGGCCTACCTCATTGAAAATGGTGAAATCACTGAACCATTACGTGAAGGAAATCTGATTGGCAATGGTCCACAGGTTTTGCGTGATATCGATCGCCTCGGCAATGACTTCGCTATGGGCAATCCAGGCACCTGCGGAAAAGACGGACAAGGTGTTCCGGTTGGTGATGGTCAACCAACGTTGCGCGTAAAGTCGATGACAATTGGTGGAACGGCGTCATGAGTACCCCTGATCGCAGCGGTGAATTGTTGGTGATTGCCGAACGAGTTGTGGCCATGGCCAAGCCAGGCGAGCAAGTTGAGGCATACGTGAGCCGTGGCCTATCGACTGAAGTGCGTGTCTACGAAGGTGAAGTTGAACACTTTGTCTCGGCACAAAGTGAAGGCATTGGTATTCGTGTGATTAAAGATGGCCGAACTGGCACCTCGTATTGCGGAACGCTTGATCCATCGCAGATTGCTGAAGTACTGGTCGAAGCCCGCGACAATTTGGGTTACGGCGAACCCGATGAATGGTCGGGTCTCGCTGAACCCGATGGCGTGGCCGTGGTTCCACAAAGTTTGTGGGATGACAGTCTTGAAAATACTTCGACTGCACGCAAGATTGAACTGGCCAAGTTGCTTGAGAAGCTAACTCTCGCCGGTGATTCTCGTGTTCGTGTTGACGACTCTAATTATTCAGATGCATTCGGCGAAGCTGCTGTTGCGACCACGACAGGCATTCGAGTTGCTGGTCGAGAAAATGGTTGTTATCTGAGTGTCGGTACATTGGCCGATGACGGCGATGAAACCCAAACTGGATTTGGTTTTGCAGTAGGACGCAATGTCGATGAACTTGATCTTGAGCGCGCCGCCCGCGAAGCAGTTGATCGTGCGACACGTTTGTTGGGCGCAACGAAACCTGAAAGCCGTCGCATCACGGTGGTGCTCGATCCTTTTGTGACTGCGCAATTCTTAGGAATCATTGGCGGAACGCTGAATGGTGAAAGTGTCGTCAAGGGTCGCAGTTTGTTCGCAAACCGAATCGGTGATGTCGTTGCTAATCCATTGTTGACTTTGGTGGATGACCCAACAAATCCTTTGGCATACACCGCAACCGATATCGACGGAGAAGGATTGGCGGCTCGTCGTAATGCTTTGATTCAAGATGGTGTCTTGCAAAAGTTTGTGCAGAGTGCGTACTCGGCACGGCGAATGGGTATGGCTCCAACGGGTAATGGTTTGCGCGGTGGCTACGGGGGTTCGCCGAGTGCTGGTTGCCTGGCATTGCAAATCGTTCCGGGCCTTCGGAGCCAAGCCGAGATTGTCGCGGGTATCGACGACGGCATCTTGATTCAACAAGTTCAAGGTCTGCACTCTGGAGTCAACGCCGTTTCTGGTGACTTCAGTACGGGCGCTGCCGGATTATTGATCAAGAACGGAACCGTGGGCGCTCCAGTCCGCGAATTCACAATTGCGTCGACGTTGCAGAAAATGTTGCTCAATATCGACGAAGTGGGCGGTGACCTTGAATGGTTGCCGATGAGTGCAACGGGAGTGTCGCTCGTGATTCACGATGTGACAATGAGCGGCGCCTGACCAAGAGTGCACGGCTAGGCAACTGAGAATGCACTAAACATGGTTCGTGCCGATTATTCACGCCATTGTTTTAGGCCTCATTCAAGGTCTTTCTGAATTTCTACCTATTTCGTCCAGCGGGCATTTATTGATCGCTCCATGGTTATTCGGATGGAATGACTTCTCTGATGTTTCAGTTGAAAAAGCTTTCGACGTTGCATTGCACCTTGGAACCCTGATCGCTGTTGTTGCCTATTTCCGTAAAGACCTCGTTATTTATGTACGCGATGGTCTGCGCATGGTTGTGCAGAAAAAGAAACCACATACAACCGAAGGTCGACTGGCTTGGTTGCTGGTGGTGGCCAGTATTCCTGCAGCTTTATTTGGGGCAATCGCGGGAAATTGGATTGACGAACATCTGGGAAAGCCGGTGATCATTGCCGCGTCTTTGATTTTCTTTGGTTTGTTGTTGGCATGGGCAGACCGACGCCTTGGCAAGCGCAAATTCGAAGAAATGAATTCGCGCGATGCGATAGTCATCGGACTCGCTCAGGTGATTGCGTTGAATCCTGGAACATCTCGTTCGGGTATCAGTATTTCGGCTGCCCGTATTTTGGGATTTGATCGTGACACTGCGGTGCGATTTTCATTTTTGTTAAGTGTTCCGGTCACTGCCGGCGCGGTCGCCGTGAAATTGCTTGAATTGTTTAAAGACGGAATACCTGAGGGTCTTGTCATACCGATGATCGTCGGGATCGTCACTGCCGGAATCTCTGGGTGGTTGGCGGTGGCAGGACTCTTGAAACTGATCCGCTCGAAGTCGTTTGATGCATTTGTGATCTATCGCGTTATCGCTGGAGTCGCGATATTGGCGATTGCCGCGTCAAGCTGGCGTTGACGGTGTACTAGACGGAGTCGATGCCGGAGCAGGTGTCGCTGGAACTGCTGCAGGTGTCGCTGGTGAAGCGGTATCGCTTGTTGTTGCTGTAGTCGTTGAGGGTGTGGTGCTCGATGAACCTCCGCGGCTGTCGGTCTTGTAGAACCCGCCACCTTTAAAGGTCACGCCAACTGGCTGAAAGACCTTTTTGACGGAGCGCACCGATCCGTCCGAGGGGTGGGGGTACTCGGTGAGGGCGTCATCAGTGAAGGCTTGGTGGACTTCGATGGTCTCATCAGTATCGGTGAATTTGTAAACGTAAATAGGCATCAGGCTGTTCTCCGGACTCCAAAGTCTAGAGTCAGAGCATGTCTTTACCCCCACGCATCCGCACGGCAGTTGTCCCAGCTGCTGGTCAAGGCACCCGTATGCTGCCAGCCACGAAAGCAGTGCCGAAAGAGTTGCTCCCATTCTTGAGCGACCGGCCCTGCAATTAATCGTCGATGAAGCCCTTGGGGCTGGGGTTGATCATTTGGTGATTGTGACAAGTCGGACCAAGCCGGCGATTGAGCAGTATTTTGCCGCTTCGCCCGAGGTTGAGTTGAGCCTTGAAAAACAAGGCCGACGAGCCTTGGCTGAACAGTTGCGCCGCTATGGCAAAGATGTGCGAGTTTCTTTCGCCTACCAAGATTCGCCTCGCGGACTTGGTCACGCAGTGGCGTGTGCTCGCGACTTGGTTGGTTCGGAACCATTTTTTGTGATGCTGCCCGATGAGTTGATGCAGGACTCCAGTCTCTTGACCGATCTCGCAACGCTGACTCAAAGTACAGGTGTCGGTGCGGTCGCTTTGAAGCGCATGCCACGCGAAGAATTGTTTCGATACGGAATCGTTACTCCAGTTGGTCCCTTGGTGAAGACGGACGGAGTTGAGTCCTTGCCCATCGCGAAAGTTATAGAAAAGCCGAGCGTCAAAGATGCGCCCAGCGACTTGGCAATTATTGGGCGCTATGCCTTGACCCCAGACATTTTTGATGTGCTTGATGGATTGGCCCCTGGCGGAACTGGAGAAATTCAACTCACCGACGCGTTGTCAATTCAGTCTGAGCGAGCGCCATTACGCGGAGTGATTTCACGCATCGGGCGTCGTGACATTGGCAATCCACTTGGCTGGATTGAAGCCGTTATTGAAGCCGGGCTTGAACACGCTGAATTTGGCGATGGGCTTCGTAGTTGGTTGCGCACCGTTATTTAATATTCAGCTCAGACGCGTGAAGTGCCCCGGAATGTCGAGCGGTAAGCCGAATGTGTCAACTTCAACCTCGTGGTCATCGTGACCATCATCTCGTGCAACTTTCCAAAGCTGCGGGGCAAGACGGGTATAGGTCAAACGTGAACGGGTGACGCCAAGCGTTTCGGGATTAACGACAACTGAATCGACAAATGACGACGAGCCAATATCGATCGCCAATTTTCGTATCGCCATGACACGGCTAAATGAACTGCCTCGAACATCAAGGTCGGTGCAGCCGCCAATATCGCGGATCTGTGCACCATTAACTTCACCCCATTTACCGCGACCATCGTTTGCTAACCACAAGTCGGGTTCGTCGAGGTCGCGGAACAACAGCATCTGCTGAAGTTGCCAGGTTGCAGTGAAGCGCAGGACGTATTGGATGCCGAGACCAGATATCTGGCTGTTCACCGTCCATGACTCATTTTCGAAATGCAGAGTCAGGGTTTCGGTATTGCCGCTGGTGACCTCTTGCCACATTGCAGTCAAGCCCTCAAGAGGCAAGTGACTGACGTGGTCGGGGACTGCGCTCATAGAAACAAGTGTAGAGATTGCATCGATGCCGATTCGTGGGCGTAGCCACAATCTGGGTGGTGGGTTTGGGTTGAACTATCTGTCTTGCGCTGTCTGTCTTGTACGGTCATAGATGTGTCGCCGAAAGATTCTGCAAATACAACTAGATCGTTGATCCCGATTACCGATGCTCGGCAGTTGGTGCTAGCGGCCTGCGTCGCATCTGATCCCATCAACGTTGGAATCGACCGTGCGACTGGATTCGTGCTGGCTCAAGATGTGGTGTCGCCCGAGGATGTTCCGCCCTTTGCTAACTCGGCAGTTGACGGCTACGCAGTGCGAGCCGCTGATACTTCGGGAGCAAGCTCAGCGCAAGACATTTCATTACGAGTCGTCGGTGAAGTTGCCGCTGGTGCGCCAGCAAATATTTCGGTCGAAAATGGCACGGCGATTCGCATTATGACTGGCGCCCCCATGCCTGCAGGCGCTGACTCAGTGGTCATGGTCGAAGACACCAAGTTTGACGGCGACCGAGGCAACTTTGATGGTTCTCAACTCGTGCAGATTTTCAAAGAAGTTCGTGCGGGCGACGCGGTACGCCGAGCTGGTGACGATGTTTTAGTTGGCGACAAAGTTTTCGTAATCGGTACCGAGATTCGACCGTCGGTTGCCGGTGTCTTGGCCAGTGTCAATTGTCGAAATCCCTTGGTGTATCCCCGAGTGCGTGTGGCAGTTCTGTCAACGGGTGATGAACTCATTGATGACGGAAGTGTCTTGGCACCCGGACAAATACGCGAGAGCAATCGCACCATGCTGATGGGACTTGTTGCTCAAGCTGGCGCGGAAGCAATTGATTACGGAATTGTTCGTGACGATGAGGCTGCACTTGTTGCGGTGCTGCGGCAGGCTGCAATTGAATGCGACGCCATCGTGACAAGTGGTGGCGTCAGCATGGGTGACTACGACGTCGTGAAGGCCGTGCTTTCGCGCATCGCCGAGATGCACTGGATGCAACTTGCTATCAAGCCAGCCAAGCCGTTTGCATTCGGCTTACTCGACGCCGATGCTGGTCGTCGCGTGCCGGTCTTTGGATTGCCTGGTAATCCGGTGAGTTCGTTAGTGAGTTTTGAGTTATTGGCTCGTCCAGCGATTCGCAAGATGGCAGGTCACCCACAATCGGCATGGGATCGGCCCCTGATCACTGCGATTGCTGATAGTCCGATCAAGCGTTCGGCAGATGGCAAAGTCCACTATCAACGAGTCATCGCCCACTTTAAAGATGACGGGCGCCTGCATGTTGACTCGGTTCGTTCGCAGGGAAGTCATCAATTGGCGGCTTCGGCCTTGGCTAATGCCATCGCAGTGGTTCCCAATGGCAATGGGGTGGAGGCTGGGGCAGAGGTCCCGACCATCCTTCTCGTATCCTGAAGCCATGTCATCAACAACTGCTGTTCGAGATCTGGTTGACCCATACGGTCGAACCATTCGCGACCTGCGCATTTCGGTGACCGACCGCTGCAATTTTCGTTGCACCTATTGCATGCCGGCCGAAGGCATGGTGTGGTTGCCTAAAACCGAAGTCCTGACGTTTGAAGAAATTGAGCGTTTAGCCCGCATCGTCGTCGAACATTTTGGTGTCGACGGAATTCGTTTAACTGGAGGCGAACCAACCATGCGGGCCCACTTGCCAGTTTTAGTCGCCAAGCTTGCCGCGTTGTCAGTGCCCAAAGATTCTGCTTCACCACTTGCTGGTCAACCGATTGATCTTGCGATCACAACGAATGGCGCAACATTGGCGAATTGTGTTGATGAATTGAAGTTGGCCGGAATCGCTCGCGTCAATATCAGCCTTGACACTCTTGATCGAGCAAAGTTTGAACAGATGACCCGCCGCGATGAATTGCCACGTGTGTTGGCGGGCATTGATGCAGCGATTGGCGCAGGCTTCTCAAGCGTCAAGATCAACGCGGTCGTCGAGCGCGGAGTCAATGACAACGAAATTCTTGACCTCGCCGAATTTGGGCGAGCCAAGGGCGTTGAAGTGCGTTTCATTGAGTTCATGCCCCTTGATGCTGAAGGTCATTGGTTGAGCGAAAAAGTTGTCAGCCAAGATGAAATTGTTGAGCAGATTGCGCAAGTGCATCCACTTGAATTGATCCCAGCCCGCGGTGCTGCTCCGGCCGACCGTTGGCGCTATCTCGACGGCAAGGGAAGCGTCGGGGTGATTCCAAGTGTCACCAAACCGTTCTGCGGAGACTGCGACCGAGTGCGCCTCACTGCCGATGGACAATTCAGAACGTGTTTGTTTTCAACAACCGAGTTTGATTTGCGTGACCTGATGCGGTCGGGTGCTGATGACACAGCCGTCGCCGCCGAAGTTGAACGAGCGGTTGGCACAAAGTGGGCGGGACACCAGATCAATCAAGTGAATTTCATTCGACCGAAACGGTCAATGTCCCAAATTGGCGGCTGACAATAATGAGTAACAGTTAGGCGAGTCGCTCTAACGAGTGAATGGTTGTGTGCACGCCGGGGCTGAAGAGTAAGTGCGGTTCACCAACAGGGCGAGGGAGTCCGGCAGCCGTGATGAGGTTGTCGTCAAGATGCAACAATTCGGCATGATGAAGTGGCCAGGCCTCGTGCTCAACTGCTCCGAACCACAGTCGATCACCGCGAGATGACGAGACGAGTCCCCAACGCGATGTGAGAAAATTTTCCAAGGGTCCTGGTTGAACCGGTTCACCAACACGAACGGCGAGTGCCGATGACGAGCGATTTGGCCACTTGCGGATGACATTGCTGCTCAAGATCGCACCTTCACCAGTTCCCGTCAATGTCACACTTGTGGTGCCGTAGCAATACGGAAGTTTGAAAGCCGAGCGCGCCACCAAAGTTGGAAGAAGTTTTTGCGTGTCGAGCGAAAAAAACCACACGGCCGAACGGCCGCGCGATGTCACATAGGTGCGCACATTGACTTCGGCGAAGTTCGAGGTTGTAGGAATTGGAGGCAGACCACGTAACCGCAAGTTGCGCATGTTGAATGGCACGAGTCCGACGTAGGCCTTGCCTTCAAACGTGTCCAGTTCAACACCCGATGGAAGGAGCCGTTGCACGACTTCAGGTTCGTAGGCCCAATGGGCAAAAAGTAACTCCTGCCACTGCTGCGTCATGACCTTCATATGCCCATCGTTGAACACGTAGGTCATTGGTGTCGGGTCAGAACTAGGTGACTCCTGACTCGTTCAATATCAATTGGCAGATACTCTTACGAATGTGAACGAGCGCTCAAATCAATCTGATTCCCACGTATCTGGGCTGACGCACCTTGATCAACAGGGGCAGGCGCGCATGGTTGACGTCGGGGTTAAGCAGCCCTCGCAACGTCGTGCAGTTGCCCGATGCAAAATTTTTATGAGCCCAGACACGATTGTTGCGGTGACAAACCAAGATCTGAAAAAGGGTGATGTCTTGGCAGTGGCTCGAATCGCCGGTATCCAGGCCGCCAAACGAACGTCTGACCTCATTCCGCTGTGCCACCCGGTGATGTTGACAAGTACCTCAGTCAGCTTTGAGATTGCGGACGATCACATTGTGGTCGAAGCTCATGCCGAGGTGTTTGAGCGCACTGGAGTCGAAATGGAGGCCCTCTGCGCCTGCTCGGTGGCGGCGTTGACCATATATGACATGTGTAAAGCCATCGATAAATCGATGGTGATTGGCGAATTGGCCCTCTGGGAGAAGACTGGAGGGGCTTCTGGCACCTATCGGCGAGCCCCTGAGCAGGGGAAATAGCCAAATTCGGGGTTGTGACGCCGGCGATCTGGATGCGTTTCGTATCCATCTCGATTGACGGGCCGTTCACCCAAAGTTCGCCTAATATTGCGTCGTTCGTCACGAATGTTGTAAAACTGTAATGAAGCGGGTTGCCTAGGAACCCGTGACCGCTTCGGTGGTCGCAAGTTTTTGAGTACATCGTTAGTGCAAATAGCCAGTGAACTGATTCAAGATTGAGGGGAGGACGTCGACATGGGCACCATCGTTTTGTTAGTAGTTGTAGCCGCGTGGGCCGCCGTTCTCGTTCCGCCGTTGTTGCGTGGCCGTCAGGTCAATCGCCCCAACTCATCAGTTATTGACTTCCGTCGTCAACTGTCAACTCTTCAGCGTTCGGCTCCTATTCGTCCCGGTTCGCCGATGCGTTCAATGGCTCGCCCCTTGGCACCATCGCCAGCGCGTCAACGTCCGATGCATTTGTCGCATGCCACTCCAACCCGTGGCATCGTTCGACAAAACGTGAGTCGTCAACACCTCATTAAACAGCGTCGCCAAAATGTTCTCGTGGGACTGTCTTTGGTCACGCTCGGATCGGCGTTCATTGCATTCACCACAAAGAGCGATCTTTTCATCTATGTGTTTGTCTTGTCAGCCATTTCGTTGGCGGGCTATTGCTACAAGCTTTCCCAATTGCGCCGGTACCCGAGCTCACCCCAGCCGTATCGTCGTGACTGGGTTCGTGCCGCCTGACGTTCGTCGGCAGTTACTCGCTAGAGTTCAAACACCTTCGGGGGTGTAGCTCAGTTGGCAGAGCGCTACGTTCGCATCGTAGAGGCCAGGAGTTCAATTCTCCTCATCTCCACCCGAGACATGACAACTTGTCGAACTGCACCTGATGAGCGATGCCAACTAGGGTCGCAGTTATGTCTGGTCCATTACACGGAGTCAAAGTTGTTGAGTTAGGCGTATGGGTTGCTGGTCCGGCCGCTGCAGGCGTGCTTGGTGACTGGGGCGCCGATGTCATCAAGATTGAACCCTTGTCGGGTGACCCCGCCCGAACTTTCCAACGCATGTTTGGCGGCGATATGCCGAACAATCCGGTGTTCGAACTTGATAACCGCAACAAGCGCAGCATCGCTCTTGATATTTCAACTCCCGAAGGTCGCGAGATTGCTCTTGAACTTTTAGATCAGGCCGATGTCTTTGTCACCAATGTTCGTGTTGATGCATTGAAGCGTGCCGGTCTTGATTACGACATAGTGAGCGCTCGCAATCCACGGCTGGTGTATGGCCAGATCACTGGGTACGGGCTCGAGGGTCCAGATGCAAATCGCCCGGGCTACGACATCGCAGCATTCTGGGCGCGTTCAGGAATTGCGCACATGCTCACGCCCGAAGGCGGAGCGTTGCCCTTTCAGCGCGGCGGTATGGGCGACCACACCACTGGTGTCACATTTGCTGGAGCAATATCAGCTGCGTTGTATCAACGCGAACGTTCGGGTCTTGGTCAAATGGTGTCGTCGTCGTTGTTGCGACAAGGTGTGTACACGATTGGATTTGATCTCAACATGATGTTGGGTTGGGGTCAGCATCCGATGATCGGGCAGCGCACGGAAATGATGAACCCATCGGTCAACAACTATCAAGCAGGTGACGGCAAGTGGTTTTGGGTGGTTGGTCTTGAAGGCGAAAGGCATTGGCCGCCGTTGGCACGTGTTGCGGGACACCCCGAATGGATTGATGATGAGCGCTTCGTGACTCCGATGCAACGAGCGATCAATCACAAAGAATTGATTGCACTTCTCGATGAAGCGTTCTCGGGTAAGTCGCTCGATGAATGGGCCGATGTTTTTGCAACTGAGCCCGACATGTTTTGGTCACCCGTGAATTCGGCCGAAGAAGTTTTGGCCGATCCGCAACTACGGCATGCTGGTGGTCTGATTGAAGTGCCCGATGAATACGGCACGACAACGATGATTGCTTCGCCAGCAGATTTTCATGGAACTCCGGGCGAACCCCGTTGGATTGCGCCCAAGTTGGGAGAACATACTGCTGATGTGTTACGCGAATTAGGGCGAAGCGATGCAGTCCTTGAAGAATTGTTCGCTCGACAAGTCGCCGCGCAATTCGTTGAAGACTGACCATTGGGCGCGAAAACCCCCCAAAAACGGTGGTCAATTTTCCCAACAGTCCGACTCAGCCCAAGCGCGGCATGACGTCATCCATTAACTGGACGACTTCAAAAGCGCAGTTGATGAAATCTTCAACCTCGCCACCACCTGGATCAACAACTTCTTCCCAAGGTTCAAGTTCGACCATCGCCAAATTGAGGGCAGCAACACGGTCAATAAATGGGCCGTCGTGTTCGAGGTGTCGCGTAAGTCGCTTGAGTGTTGATGTGCGATAGGCAACGTGTGGAAAGTTGCGGCGAATCCATTCAACGTGTTCTGGAGCTAGGGCAATAATCAGATCTGCAGCGTCAACATGATGTTGTTCAATTTGCTTACTGCGGTGTCCTTGAGCCTGCAGGCCGATTTGTTTCAATGCTTCGCGGGTACGAAAACTAATGGGCTGTCCGTCAACTGTGAGCGTGCCAGCGGTGACCACATCTAGATCGGGGCGCCGATCGTTGATGATGGCCCCAGCCATGACCGACCGAGCGGCATTGCCGGTGCAAATAACAAGAAGTGAAGCCACAAGTGTTTAGTTGATGTCGGCCATCGTGGTACGCGGACGGGCGGCGGCCAACAATGGACGAATTGCGGCATCAACATCTTCGGCTTCGGCTGGGGGAGTCGTGAGCGTTGGACCACGCTGCCAGCTTTCGGCGATCGCCAAGAACATGCCATTCGATTCAATGACTTGGCCAGTGACATCTTTTGACAATGGCGAGGCCAACCACGTCACGATGGGGGCAACCCAACGTGGATCGAACTTGGCCAACATTTCATCGGGCAAGTTGAGGTCTTCGGTTAAACGCGTGAGCGCACCTGGAGCAATGGCATTTGCGGTGACTCCGTAGCGGATGAGTTCTTGTGCGGCGATCTGTGTGAATGCTGCAATGCCGGCCTTGGCTGCTCCGTAGTTGGCCTGGCCGGGGTTGGCGTACAAACCAGCAACCGATGATGTGTTGATGATGCGGGCATCATTGGTCTTGCCATCTTTTGAACGGTTGCGCCAGTATTCAGCTGCGAAACGACTGGTGCCGAAAGTTCCCTTGAGGTGAACCTTGATGACCGAATCCCATTCTTCTTCGGCCATCGAGAACAACATGCGGTCACGCAAGATGCCGGCATTATTGACCACGGCGTCAAGACCACCGAATGTGTCGATGGCTTGATCGACGATGCTCTTGGCGCCGGCATACGAACTGATGTCGTCGGTGTTGGAAACTGCCTGTCCACCAGCGGCCTTGATTTCGTTTGCAACGTCTTGGGCAGGTCCAGAATCGCCGCCGCTTCCGTCGCGCGACGCGCCGATGTCGTTGACGACAACCAAGCCACCGTGGGCACCCAGCATGAGTGCGTATTCGCGACCAATTCCACGTCCGGCACCAGTAACGATGCAGACCCGACCTTCAACCATATTGTGTTTTGCTGGGTTGTGATTTGACATGTCTTGACTTTAGGCGCTCAAGCGTGTGTTGAATGCAGTCGAATCAGGGAGAAGTCAGCCCCGTAAAGCAGATAATTGCGATGGGTCGATGTATTCATCGAGTTGGGTGATCAGTCCTTCGTCGTTCAACGTGACGATCATGACCGAATGAGCACAAATTTCTCCGCCTGGTGCGGTTCCACGAATGGCAGCCTGCCACATCCAGCCGGTGCTGGTGGCGGCAACTGCTCGGGTTTCCCAACGAAGGTTCGGGATGATGGCGTGCATCCGTGTCAATGTTTTGCCAGTGTTCGCATACGGCACGCTCTTGTCATCAAAGTTGTGCCACACCAGCGCACCTTCAACACACATCGACATGGTGATGTCGGGTTGCCCCGCATTTGTCGCAGCCGCAAACTTGCGGTGGTGTTCAAGTTTTTGTTCATCGCTTAAAGCCATGTTGGTGTCCTTTCAAGAACGAATTTCGAGATCAGGTCGGAACACCACCGTCGACAGTGAAAACTGCTCCAGTGGTGTACGTGCTGGCATCGCTTGCCAAGAATAAGGCAGCACCCACGATTTCGTGCGGTTCTCCCACGCGCTTTAAAGCCACGCGCTTCATCATCTGGTCGACCATGTCCCAGTTCCAGGCTTTGCTGATATCAGTACGAAATGAACCAGGCATGATGCAGTTGACGCGCACATGGGGTCCGAAAGTTTGTGCAAAGCCGATGGTCATTGCGTTCAACCCCGCTTTTGCTGCGGTGTAAGGAATGACATCTGGTGTGGGATGAATTGCCGCAATGCTCGAGATGTTGATAATTGATCCGGCACGCCCCGTTTCTTTGGCCCGTTCACTCATGCGTGACCCAAGCAAAGCCGAAAGTCGAAATGGCCCTTTGAGATTGAGGCCGATGACCGAATCCCACATTTGTTCATTGACATTGGTGATGTTGTCGTACATCGGCGACTTGCCCGCATTGTTCACCAATATGTCGAGACCACCGAATTCATTCCATGCGGCCTCGGCGAGACCTTCTAGTTCGTCCCAGCGTCCGATGTGACAGGCATAGGGCACGCAGTTTCGTCCTGTCTCACGACGCACTTCGGCGGCAGTTTCTTCGCACGATTCAATCGACCGACTAGCGATCATGATGTCGGCACCTTGGTGAGCGAAAGCCAAAGCCATTTCTTTGCCAAGTCCTCGGCTGCCACCAGTAATCAGGGCAGTACGACCGGTGAGATCAAACAGATGTGCGGGGTTCGCCGCGGCCGCGGGAGGTGTCGTCATGAAAAGACCTTAGGTCGGGCGCGCCGATTACGCCGACAGGTGCTTTTCGGGCGAAACTAGAAGCATGGACTTTTCTGAGTCAACCCAAGCTGCGAGTTTTCGCCACGAGGTTCGTTCGTGGCTGAATGAGAAGTTGGTCGGCGACTATCGCAAATTGGGGACCTCGGCCGAGATGGGGGCTCACGACTGGCATGTGCGGGTCGCCTGGGAACAAGAACTCGGACGTGCTGGCTGGTTGGGGCTCACGTGGCCCAAGGCCTTTGGTGGTCGCGAGGTGTCGGTTTCAGAAGAACTTGTCTTCGCTCAGGAATACACCTTGGCGAATGGGCCGCAGCGCGCCGGTTTCTTTGGTGAAGGTTTACTCGGGCCGACATTGATCACTTTTGGTTCACCCGAACAACAGCAACGTTTCTTGCCACCCATTTTGCAGGGTGAAGAGTATTGGTGCCAAGGCTTCAGCGAACCTGGTGCGGGTTCAGATCTTGCTGGTGTGCGAACCACCGCTGTGCTTGATGGCGACACCTGGCGCATTGACGGCCAAAAAGTATGGACAAGCCAAGCGCAATTTGCACAATGGATTTTTGTTTTGTGTCGCACCGAACTTGAAGAAAAAGCCCACAAGGCTTTGTCGTATTTGCTCGTGCCAATCGATCAACCCGGTGTTGAAGTACGGCCGCTGAAAGATTTGTCGGGTAACGATCACTTCTGTGAAGTGTTCTTTGATGGTGCTGTCACAGCGGCCGACATGGTGGTCGGTGGACGTGGCAACGGTTGGAAAACTGCCATGGGAACTTTGGGGTTTGAACGCGGCACTGCGTTCATGGCGCAACAGTTACGTTTCGCTAAAGAGTTCGCCAATGTGAAAGCCCTTGCTCAGCAAAAAGGAGTCGCGGACGATCTTGAAATTCGTCAACGCTTGGCGCGTGCGTACGGCGAATTAGAAATCATGCGCTGGTCCGGTTTGCGTAACGTCACCCGATTTATCAAAGGTGGTCAACCTGGCCCCGAAGGTTCAATTGGCAAGTTGTTCTGGTCAAAGTGGCATCAACGTTTGGGCGAACTTCAAGCAGATTTGTTAGGCGCCGAAGCGTTAATCATGCACGACGAAGGCACGCTTGAGCACGACTTCCAACACACATTTTTGTTTAGTCGCGCCCACACGATTTATGCCGGGTCAACGGAGATTCAGCGCAACATTGTTGGCGAACGAGTTCTTGGATTGCCGCGAGAATAACTCGCGGCAAACCACAATCACATACGTTCGATAATTGTTGCGGTGCCCATTCCGCCACCGGTGCACATCGTGATGAGTGCAGTCTGCTTGTCTTGGCGCTCGAGTTCGTCAAGAGCGGTCTGCATAAGCATCGGTCCGCTACCACCAATGGGGTGACCAAGGGCAATCGCTCCACCGTTGACATTGACATTTTCGTTCGTGATTCCGAGTTCGCGCATTGCACGTAACGGAATGGCGGCGAAAGCTTCGTTGATTTCCCAAATATCGATGTCCTTGGTAGTCATGCCGGCACGATCGAGACACTTCTTTGATGCAGGTGCAGGAGCCGTGAGCATGATGACGGGCTCGGCGCCGGCTACTGACGACATCACAATGCGGGCGCGGGGCTTGAGGCCATGAGCCTTGGCGTATTCGGGGCTGGCAATCATGATGACACCGGCACCATCGACAACGCCCGATGAGTTACCAGCGTGGTGAACGTGATCAACGCCGTTGATCTCGGGGTACACCTGCTTGCACATTTCGTCGAACGTGCGGTCGAACTCTTTGAACTGATGTGCACCTAAGCGAGCGAAC
>Ga0209086_10000723_pt1 | contig 27813 bp, 23 predicted proteins | sample M_130207_XF_Meta_FD_187312 | JGI IMG/M metagenome (GOLD analysis project Ga0209086, IMG submission 187312) | Freshwater microbial communities from Lake Montjoie, Canada to study carbon cycling - M_130207_XF_MetaG (SPAdes) (version 2) | ecosystem: Environmental > Aquatic > Freshwater > Lake... | reverse complement strand
CGTCCGCTTCGGTCGGGTCAAGCCGCCGATTGCCGCGTAATTGGCCCTCGGCCGCGGAGCACTGAACCCCGAGAACAAAAACACGGCGCAAAGCGCACACCCGAAGTGTGCCCGTTTACCCCGGGCCTCTCGCTCCCGCCCAGCGGCCCTACCAACAGGCCTCCGTCGGCCCATTCCTCCGCCTCGTTCAAATCTCCATCGACGACTCGCCCACAAAGCCAAATCCCACAAAAAAGCCCCCAGCTTCCTCCCCCAAGCACCAGACCCCGCCAATAAGACAGGCGTCGAAGACCTCATCGCCACCATGAAGTAACCTAACAGAATGTCCGTCCTTCTCTTCGCTTTCCTCCAGACCTTCTTCAGCGTCCCCGGCGTCGATGCCCCCGAACTTGCCGCCTGGGGCGCCCACCAAATCGGTGTTCGCACCATCGACCTCAATCACCCCGCCCAGCCAGACGTCCTGAACCTGAACAAAGAGACCAACCAAGCCCCCCTCTACGACCGTCCCCTCAAAATCGAACTCTGGTATCCCGCCCTCGTCCCCGCCGGCACGGAAGCCCGCACCCAATACGAAAGCACCCTCCCCGGCCGCAACCCCAAGCCCTTCACGATCGACGGCAAAGCCCTTCGCAACGCCGCGCCCCTGCCGAACCAACGCTTCCCCCTCGTCATCGTCTCCCACGGCTACCCCGGCTCTCGGACCTTCCTTACCTACCTCACCGAAAACCTCGCCTCCAAAGGCTACGTCGTCGCCGCCATTGACCACACCGACTCCGTCTTCGGTGCCGTCAAGCCCTTCCCCTCCACCCTCGTCAACCGCTCCCCGGATCAGCTCTTTACCATCGCCTCTCTAGCCGCCTCCGAACCCAATATCGACGCAACGCGCGTCGCCATCATCGGCTACTCCATGGGCGGCTACGGTGCCCTCATCAGCGCCGGCGCCGCCCCCAGTCCCAACTCCTCCCTCGCCAAAATGCTCCCCGCCAATCTCCTCCCCGCCGCCGGCAAACTCCCCGCCAACGTCCGCGCCATCGTCGCCCTCGCCCCCTGGGGCGCCCAACCTCCCATCAACACCTGGGACCCCACCGCCTTCGCCAATATCCGCGTCCCCTCCCTCTTCATCGTCGGCGACAAGGACGACGTCTCCGGCTATGAGCAAGGCGTAAAGAAAGCCTTTGACCAGTCCGTCAACTCCAACCGCTGCCTCCTCGTCTACGAAAACGCACGCCACAACGTCGGCGGCAACCCGCCCCCCGCCATCCCCCTCGACTTCCAAACCAAGGAGAGCTTCGACGAACCCGTCTGGCGCAAAGACCGCCTAAACTCGATCAACCAGCACTTCATCTCCGCCTTCCTCGACCTCCATCTCAAGGCCGACGAAACCCGCCGTCCCTATCTAGATGGAGCCTTCAAAGGCTTCCAGAAACGCGCGATGATCGGCCTCCAGCAGAAGTGCGTCGCCCCCGCAATGTGATAGATTCCACCCATGACTTCTCTCTCCCGCCGAGCCTTGTTCTTCGCTACCGCCGCCACCGCCCTGGCCCAGAAGTACGTCCCCAAGCAGAGTGACCGCCCCGAAACGCTCACTGCCGACGAGCCCGGCTTCGTCCCCCTCTTCGACGGCAAAACCCTCTCCGGCTGGGACGGCGACCCCAAGTACTGGCGCATGGAAGCCGGCGTCCTCGTCGGACAGATCACCCCCGAAACCGTCATCAAATCCAACACCTTCATCGTCTGGAAAGGGGCCCAGCCTAAGGACTTTGAACTCAAAGTCGACTACCGCATCACCCCCACCGGCAACAGCGGCATCAACTACCGCAGCGCCCTCATCCCCGATCCCGTCCGCCCCGACCACAAGTTCGCCATGCGCGGCTACCAGTGCGACATCGACGGCCGCAACGTCTACACCGGCCAGAACTACGAAGAAAAGGGCCGCCTCTTCCTCGCCCTCCGCGGCCAGGTCACCCGCGTCACCGGAGACCGCAAACCCATCGCCGTCTCCACCTTTGCTGACCCCAAAGAGCACATCACCACCGACTGGAACGCCGTCCATCTCCTCATCCGCGGCAACACCCTCATCCACACGATCAACGGCCACGTCATGAGCATCGTCATCGACGACGACACCGATCCCATCCGCCATCCCGCCCAAGGCTCCATCGGCGTCCAGGTCCACGTCGGCCCGCCCATGAAAGTCGAGTACCGCAACTTCCGCCTCAAACAACTCTAGCCCCCCGCCCCCTTAAGAGCCGCCCGTGCGCTGGTGGAAGGGCAATCTTCATACCCATACCCTCTGGTCCGACGGCGACGATTTCCCCGACATGGTCGCCACCTGGTACCTTGACCAAGGCTGCCAATTCCTCGCCCCGTTGGAACATAACCTCCTCGGACAATCCGAACGCTGGATGCCCTCCCGCGCCATCAGCCGCCCGCTATCGCCAACGTTTCGGCCCCTCCAGGGTCCAGTCCCGCGGCCTCGCCGCCGACGGCTCCGAAGCGCACAGGCCGGGCCGAAGCGAGTCCGTTGTGCGCGGTTCCTTAAAGAGCGATAGTCCGACAAACATCCACCAGCTTTCGGCACGGGACGTCTGTTGGCGGTATTGCAAAAATGCAATACTTAAGGCGGGATGACTTGGATCGTAGAGCTTCTCAATGATCTCGTTCGTAAAGAGCTCGAGAGCTTGCCGCTCGACATGCAGGCCCGGTTTCGCCGAATCGTTGAGTTGATACAAAACTACGGCCTTGAACAGGTTAGAGAGCCCCACGTGAAACATCTCGAAGCCCATTTGTGGGAAATGCGCATGAAAGGTGCCGACGGTATCTCCCGGGCTGTATATGTCACGGCAAAGGGCCGCCGCGTCGTAGTTGTGCGGGTGTTCTTGAAGAAGACCCAGAAAGCGCCCAGGCGGGAAATCGATATAGCGTTGCAGCGAGCCAGAGAGGTAAATGAGAAATGAAGCGGACCACCGTGGATCAGTTACACCAGGAATGGCTGGAAAAGCCAGAGTACCGGCGCGAGTACGAAGCGCTGGAAGAGGAGTTCTCTCTAACAGCCGCCATGATCGAGGCTCGCTCCCGAGCAGGTTTGACCCAAGCGCAGGTAGCCCAGCTCATGAATACGACCCAAGCGGCAGTGGCCCGGCTCGAAGGCGGCGGCACTAAACCGTCCACGGGCACTCTCCTAAAGTATGCGAAAGCAACCGGAACCCGCCTGCGGATCAGCTTCGAACTCTAGATCCCAAACGCCTTCCGCACCGCCCGCGACGCCGGGTCCAGCACCGTCTTCTGCGACTCACTCGCCGGCAAGCCCGTCAGCAGCACGAACGTCACGTCTTTCGCCGCATTCGCCCAACACAGCGTCCCCGTCGATCCGCCGTGCCCAAACGGCTCCGGCTTTAGCCTCCAGCCCAACCCATACTCCGCGTTCTGCGGCGTCACCATCAACTGCGCCGTAGCCGGCCGCAAAGGCCCCTTCCCGGGCTTCAGGAAGTACCGCAGCAACTTCGTGATGTCCGCCGCCGTCGAATGCGCCCCGCCCCACGGCACCCCCAACTCCCGCCACCACGGGCTGTTCCAATCCCAACCCGTATCTCCCGGCGGGTCGGCATGCTCCGTCTGGCTCTTCACGACGTCAGCCAACTTGTACCGCCCCAACCCCAACGCCGTATCGCCCATCCCCAGCGGCCCATAAACTCGCTCCGCCAGCAACTGCGGCATCGCCTTCCCCGCCACCTTCTCCGCCATCGTCGCCGCCAGCAAAATCCCCATGCTCTGGTAACTCACCCGCGTCCCCGGAGCGAACAGCAGCGGCGTCTTCACCGCCAACCCCGCCCACTCCGGCAACGGCGCATGACGCTGCCGTAGCTCCGTATTCTCCGGCAACATATCCGGCAGCCCCGAGCTATGCGTCAGTAAGTGCCGCAGCGTAATCCGCCCGTCCATCCCCGGCAGCAACTTCGCCGCCGGAGCATCCAGCGCCAACTTCCCCGCGTCCACCAGCGTCATCACCGCCGTCGCCGTCATCGGCTTCGTGATCGACGCGATCAGGAACGGCGAACTCCCCTTCGCCGTCCCAAACGCCTTCTCGAATACGCCATCCCCCTGCGTCACTCGCAGCACCGCGGCCTTCAGCTTGCCGCTCGCCACCGCCTGTTCAATCGGCTTCACCGCCTCGGCCATCTGAGCCGGGGCTAAGGCTGCAGCGAATAACGCACGTCGGGTCATCATGGGCAATATCTTACCAGTGCGTCAGCGATCCGTCCGGCCGATAGTAGACGTTCTTCTTGCCCGGCTCGGTCACCTCGCCAATCAACTTGCATTTGGTCAGATCCACCGTCGTCCCCAGCCCCGGCCGATCGTTGCGATACGCCTTGCCGTCCTTGAAATCCAAACACTCCGGCAAGTACGGAATCGGCCGCCCCCCGTAGTTGTATTCCATAATCACCGGCCCCGGAAACGCTGACAAGCAGTTCACGAGCGCCGCCGTCGCCACCGGCCCCGTGAAGTGCGGAATGATCCCCACGGCATGCGTCTCGCAGATCGCCGCAATCTTCATCATCTCCGTGATCCCGCCCACATTCGGCAACGTCGCCCGAATGTAGTCGATGTCGTGGTTCTCCACAATCCGATTGAAGTCCCACCGCTGGCCCCACTCTTCCCCATGCGTCAGAGGCACCGTCGTCATCTGCCGCAGCTTCGGCAAGTCCTGATGGGCATGCTCATCGCGAACCGGGTCTTCGACAAAATACGGCTCAAACTCCTCGATCAGCTTGCACGCCCGCACCGCGTCGGCATAGTCAAACCGCTGGTGAAAATCGATGCACCAGTCGCCGTCCGTCCCCACGCCTTCGCGCACGGCCTTGCAGTCCTGCGCCACCTTCCTCACCCGCTCATGGGTGTTGTAAACCCCACCCGACGGCGTATCGCCCGCCCCCATGCGAAACGCCCGATACCCCGCGTCGATCGTCGCCCGCGCCCGATCCCGCAGCGTCAGCGGCGGTGACCCCGCCGGCCGCGGCGCTCCGCCCGTCGCATAGCATTCCAAGTGGTTCCGCACCGCCCCGCCCAGCAGATCATGCACCGGCAGCCCTAGCGCCTTGCCCTTCAAATCCCACAGAGCCAAGTCCATCGCGCCCTGCGCATGAATCTTCTCGCGCCCCGGCGGGTAGAACCACGCGATATACATCTCCTGCCACAACGCCTCAATCCGAAACGGGTTCTGGCCAATCAGCGTTCCGGCGCACTGCTCGAGCGTATCCTTCTTGCCGCCCTCGCCAATGCCCACGAGTCCGTTGTCCGTCTCCACCGTCACCAGCATGTTGCTCTGGGCGAAGGTCTGGTTCACGTTCGGCGGCTCATAGATCCGCACCCGTTTCACTTTGATCTTGGGCAGCGCGGCCTCTGCCGCACCCGCTCCGGCCACTGCCGACAAAAACATCCGTCTCGATATCATCGGGCCAGTCTATAGGCCGCGCACCGCCACGTCAAACCACCGGGTGTTCACTATCCCCTTCCGCTGCATCTGCACCCACAGCCGATACCGCCCCGGCCGCGGAAAGATCACGTTGAATTGCACCGTCGGCGAGATCTCCGGCTGATACTCCCACTGCGGATGCACATGCACCATATCCAGCAAATCCTCGCTCGCGACCAGCAAATGCCCCCATGCGCCCAACCACGGCTCCAACCCCTCCGCCGGGTCCACGTCGAAGAACAGCATCGTCTTCTGCCCCGCAATCGGCTGCGCCGGTTCCGGCCGCAACTTCACCCCCATGTTGCCCTTCGCCTCCGGAATCGTCACCTTCGGCCCCGCCGCCACCAGCACCGTCTTTGCAATCAACTGCGGCGTCCCCCCCGCCGGATAGAAGTCCGCCAACACCCGATACATCCCGCCCTCCGGCAGCAGCACCGCCAACCGAAACGACCCGTCCGCCAACCGTTCCGGATGCTCATGCGCGTAGAACGTCAGGTCCTCGCTGACAACAAACAGATGGAACAACTTCTCGTGAATCTCGTTGAACATCACGACCGGCTTGCCCGTCTTTGGGTCCATCACCCGGAACGTCAGCAGCACCGTCCGTCCCGCCGCCGGCCGCTCCGGCACCGTGCTCATAGCCACCCGATATTCCACCGGGTCCGGCAATCCGGCCTCTAACTTCATCCCGCAGCGCGGGCACTTCCCCGGACCCTTCGACCGAACCTCCGGGTCCATCGGGCACAAGAAATCCACCTCTTGTGCCCCTGCGCACAGCGCCATGCCCAGCAGAAAAATTACCCGGATCACACCGGCTCAAACGGCCAACGAGCCGTCGTGGTAAAGCCGCCATCGGAAGCAATGCACTGCCCCGTTACATAGTTCGATGCCGGCGCGGAAAGAAACACGGCCAAGCCCGCGATGTCCTCGGGCGTTCCCGCCTGCGGAATCGATTGCACCCCTTGCAGCCAGCCGTGCATCACCGGAGCCGTCCACATATCCCGATTGATGTCGGTGATGATGAACCCCGGCGCGATGCAGTTCACCTGAATATTGTGCGCCCCCCACTCCGCCGCCAACACCCGCGTCAGCCCCGCAATGCCGGCCTTCGAGATCGCATAGACGCTCAGATACGGCACCCCGTGCGTCGACATCAAGCTGCCGATGTTGATGATCTTGCCCCCGGTCCCGCGCTTCACCATCCCCTTGCCGACAAGCTGCGTCAGCTCGAAAATGCTATGCAGGTTGGTCTGCAGAATCAGGTCATACTCCTCCCGCGAGTAGTCTTCCATATGCCGCCGCGCGTTCCGCCCCGCGACGTTGATCAGAATGTCCGCCTTGTCCGCGAACGCCTTGCCCACGGCCTGAATCGATTCGCGGCTCTCCATGTCGAGCGCCACCGCCTCAGCCGAATAGCCAGCCGCGTTCAACGCATCGGCCTCCGCCTGCAGCTTTTCCATCGACCGCGAAGCCAACACGGTATGCGCTCCGGCGGCCGCGATCTCTTTCGCAATCGCCAAGCCAATGCCGCGGCTCGCGCCGGCAATCAGGGCCGTCTTGCCCTTCAATGAGAATAAGGATTCGAGTGACATTTAGGTCGTCCGAAGATATCGCGAAGTCCGCTGCAGCACAACCAGCGCTCCCAGGTACAGCAGTCCGCCCACCAGCAGCGTCTCCCGCAATCCCAGGTAGATCGCCAGGAAAATCGCCCCGGCCGAACCCAGCACGCTCGACGCCGCGTTCAAGCTCCAAGCCCAACGCACCGACGGCTTATGGAACTGTTCCAAACGAGATAGCCCCTGCGGAAACGGCATGCCCATAAAGAAGGCCGCCGGCGCAATCATCAGCGTCGTAATTGCCATCTTCGCCGCCAGCGGCAGACCCACCAGTGCCGAAGTCACCGGCGCGGCGGACAGCGCCAGCAGCAGCACGAACAGACTCACAAGCCCGAGCACCCCGCATAGCTTCCGATCGTTCTCGCCCACCAGCTTCCGGCTCAAAAAGCTTCCCAACCCACTGAAGACCAGCATCGAGAAGATGATCACGGTCAGTGCGTATGTCGGATGCCCCAGGAACAATACGAACTTCTGAATGAGAGCCACCTGGATCAGAATGTACCCCACGCCGATGCACAGGAAGTAGAGCAGGAACTGCAATACGCCCTTCTCCCGCGGCAGTTTCGTGCCCAGCACGAGCGGCGGCATCGCCAAAATCACGAATGTCGCCAGCAGGCTGATGCCCACGAGCGAGAACAGCAACGGCACCGCCTTGTTGATCTTGTAGTCCGCGCTCTTGCCCTCCGGGCTCGTCAGAAAGCTCCACAGGTCCCGCGGTTGCACGGTATAGAAGAAGAACGGCCGGTTGTCGTCCACCGTCGAGATATCAAACGGGTAACTCGAGATGTAGTCCTTCAAATCGGGCAGCGTCAGCACCTTCACGAACGGGTTGTCCTTCGTCGTGCCCGGCAAGTAAACGACTTCGAGCTTGGCCTCGGCCACAATCAGCTTCGCCCGCTCCACGTCCATCTCCAAGAACGGCTTCCGCGCAATCAGTACCGTATCGCGCGCGCCCCAGCCCTGCGTCGATCCTTCGCGGACCACCATCACGTGCTTGGCGTAATCCTTCTCGCCCAACCGTCCCAAAGCGTCTCGCGCCAAAGTCAACAGCCGAACCGATTCCCGCGGCGGCTCAAAGCCCCAGCGCGTGATAGCCAGCACCCCGTCGTCGGTCAAATGGCTCAAGTAATCATAGAAAGCATCGGTCGTATAAAGATTGTTCTCGGACAGCGCAAACGCCCCCGCCGCGGTCGATGCCCAAGTGTCGACGAGCGTCGCCTGCAATACCTGATACTTCTCCGGCGACCGCCGGATGAAGGCCCGCCCATCTTCTTCCACGATCCGGATCTCCGGCCGCTTATAGAGTCCCCGCGAGAAATCCAGGAACTTCTCCCGCATCACCGTCGTAGCGATGATCGGGTTGATCTCAACTCCCGTAATGTCCTTGCTGCCCGTCGCGATTGCCCGAGAAACGTCCCATCCGCCGCCCGGTCCGATAATCAGCGTCTTCGCCCCGGGGCGCATCTTGTACGGGAACGCCGGCCCCTGCAGCGTCAGATCCTTCTTCTCGCCCTCGGACAGGTTCGCAAAGTCGAAGTTCGCAATGCCCGTTGAAGCGTCCGCGTCGATCACCACCTGCAGCTGCCCGCTCTCCCGCTCCTTCGCCACCGCGATCCGCGAGAAGCTGTTCCACTTAACGAAAACCTCGTTGTCGAGCGTCTGGCCCTTGGCGTACTTCACGTCGATGATCGGCGACTTCGCATTCGCCACGATGAGCACCACCAGAAGCAAAGCCATCGCGACCGCCGCCGCCCGCATCTGCCGCGCTCCGGCTAAGTTGTACCAGACCGCCGAACCCACCGCGAACAGGATCGCCGCCGCGATCACCGTGTTCGGTCCCCCGAACGTGTTCAGTAGCGGGATCAGCAACAGGCAGCCTCCCGCCGCGCCCAGCAAGTCGAAGAAGTAGACCTTGTCGATACGCTCCATCGTCTCCGAGATCGCGAGCGACACGATGGCTCCCGCGATGAAGAAGGGCAGGGCGCTGAGGAAGTAGACTGCCGCCAGAGTCGTGTTCGACAGCTCCGTCCCCCGCGTCAGAATGAAGATCAGCGTGACCAGCGGCACCACCGCGTTCACCGCCGACAGGAAGCCGAGCTTCTGAAACATCGTCCCCGGTCGAGCCGCTACAACGTACGAGAACACCCCTCCAGCGCCCAGGCCGAACAGCGCGATGGAGATCGCCAGAAACGCAAAGTGGTAGTAGAAGACGACCGAAAAGATGCGGGTCATCGACAGTTCGAGCAACAGCGTCGCCATCGTGGTGAAGGCAACGCCGAGATATACCTGGGGCCAGCTCGTGGGTAGCCCAGACTCAACGGAGGAAGAGATGCGAGACAATCCTCTATGTTATCAGCCTATACTCGCGTTATGATGCGCTCGTGCCTCTGTCTGCTCGTTGTGTCCGCCGCATCCGCCCTTGATCCGGACCGTTCGGTTCTCCAACTCCTCAACAAACAGAACACCGCCCGGATTTTGGATCGGACTCAGGTCAGCTCTGAACTCGATGTCGTCGTGGCCCTGAGCGACCCCCACGGTTGGTGGAGCAAGACCGCCCGGCTCGGCGTCTTCCTCCAGCGCCGCGACCAGCCGGGAACGATCTTTCAAATTGCTGTCGCCAACGGCATCTACGACGAGGATTGCCTCCCACGCGTCGAGCGCGCCACCAACACGGACGTGGTCATCGCTTGCCAACCCGAGAAAGGCGGCCCCGGCGCTCATCGAAAGTTCGTCTACGACATCCGGGCCAAGGCGCTCGTCAAACGCGTCGACTACAGCGCAAGCCCGGTCGAACGCCGCGTAACGCTCCAATATCAACCGGGACAGGAGCCGCCCTTCCGTCTTCTCGCTGGCCGGGTTGAGACGCCCTTGCCGAAGCAACCGCCGTTGAAGCAAAGTACCTATGACGAATACGCATTGGCCCGCCCGGAAACGGCTGCCCTTGGGTTACCGCAAAAGGTCGCCGAGATGAACCAAGAAATTGGCCCGACCCAACTCGTGGCGGGAATTCGCTGGTTCGGCAAGACGTTTTATGACTCCGAAGGCATGACCGGCGTCGGCGGCTTCGGCTACTTCGATCCGGCCACGAAAGCGCCCGTTCTCTACTCGCCCAAAGAGATCCGAGACTGGTCGGTCAAGGCTCTGCTGGTCGAACCCGACGCTGTCTGGCTCGGCATCGCCAAGCGTGGCGAGTGGGGAGACGGCGGCGGTGGGATCCTCCGTTTCGACCGCTCGACCCAGCAAGTCACCCAACTCCCCCTCCGCGAAATCGTCCACAAGATCACCCGCTCCGGCGCTACGCTCGTCCTCGATACCGAGTTCGGCGCAGCGCTCTACGATGGCTCCAACCGGATTCGCCGCTTCTTCGTCGATGAGACGACCGATGGCCGTCTCCGCGTCGCCGAAGCTAAACCATCGCCGACGGCGGTGCAGGATCTTCCGGCCGCCCAGCGTTGACGAGCGGCGTCCGAATCATCACAATCGCCAGCACCGCGAGAATCACGAGACCCACCGCATAAGTCGGCTCCTGGCTGAACTCGGGAATCGGAATCCCCCACAGCACCATCGCCGCCACACCCAAGCCCATCAGCCCTTCGCCCGCGATCAACCCCGAAGAGACGAGCACCCCGGTGTTTTCAATTCGCGCCTTCTGCGCTTCATTGTGCCCGGCGCGCTGGCTCAGGTAGTCCGTCACACTGCGAAGGCACCCGCCCACGAAGATCGCGAATGTGGTCGCAAAGGGCAGATACATCCCCACCGCCACCAGCATCGGGCTCTTCACCTGCAGCATGATCATCCCAATGCCCATGAAGATGCCCATCACAACAAGCGGCCAAGCCATGTCTCCGCCCACAATTCCTTGCGCGATTAGCGCCATCAGGCCCGCCTGCGGTGCTGGCAACTTCGCATCGCCGAACCCGATCCCGCCCTGCTTGATGTTCGCCTCGTGCAGGTACATCACCGGGAAGAACATCACGAGCGAAGAGACGACCACCGACAGCAACTCCACCCATTGAATCGTCCGCGGCGTCCCGCCCAGAATGTAGCCCGCCTTGAAGTCCTGCAGCAGTTCGCCGCCTACCGCCGCCGCGACGCAAACCACCGCCGCCACCGCCAACACCGTCGCCACGCCCTTGGGTCCATTCACTCCCAGCGACACCATCAGCAGCGCCGCGATTAACAGCGTCGAAAGCGTCAACCCGGAGATCGGGTTGTTCGACGAACCGATGAAGCCGACGAGCGACCCCGAAACGGTCGTGAACAGGAACCCGGTGATCAACATCACGACCGCCGCAATCGCCGCAATCCAAAGCTCACCCGCGAAGTAGGTATACACCCCGATCATCGCCAGAAACGTCACCCCGATCAGCGCGAAAACCACCTTGAAACTCATGTACTGCTCGGTCCGCCCCACCGTGCCCGGCTCCGGCCCGCCGCTGCGCAACTCGCCAATCGCCTTGCTCAAGCCGCCGATCAGGTTCTTCCGCATCCGGAAGAGCGTGTACCCCGCGCCGACCAGCATCCCGCCCACGGCGATCGGCCGGACGATGTAACGCCACACCGCGTTCGCCGTCGCCGTCCATCCGCCCGTCAACTGGTCCGCCGGCACAAACTGCGCCAGGTTCGGCCCCAGGAAGTACATCAGCAGCGGGATGAACAGGCCCCAAGCCAGCACGCCGCCCGCGAAGTTCAGCGCCGCCAGCCGCGGGCCGATGATGTAGCCGACCCCGATGTACGCCGGGCTGATCGACGGCGCCGCGGCGACCGTGAAGCCGCCCGTAGCCACGAACTTATCGCCGCCCAGCTTCAGCGTGCTCTTGCCCAATTGCCCAATCGAAAAGAAGAGCGTATGGTCCGGATCGAATAGCTTCATCACCCCGGCCAGGTAGATTCCCGCGCCCGTCAGCATGTTGTAGAACAGGTACTTCGCCGCGCCCGATGCCGTCTGCCCGGCCTTATGGATCTCGGCCGCCGCCACCGACTCGGGGAAGGGAAGTTCGTCGTCTTCAACAAGGGCCCGTCGCACGAGCGAGACGAACAGCACGCCCAGCACCCCGCCCACCAGCATCAGCGCCGTCGACTTCAAATAAGCGTGCTCAAAGTCAAAGGCCGGCCAGCTCTTCGAGATCACGAACGCCGGCAATGTGAAGATTGCGCCCGCTGCGATCGACTCGCCGATCGACCCGGCCGTCCGCGCGATGTTCTCTTCAAGAATCGTGCCGCGCTTGGCCCGCAGCAGCGCCATGCCGATCACGGCCGCCGGATACGTCGCCGCAATCGTGATGCCTGCCTTCAACCCGAGGTAGGCGTTCGCCGCCCCCAGCACGACACTCATCACGAGACCGATCGCGACAGCGGCCACGGTGAATTCAGTCATTTTCATGTCTTCGGGAACGTAGGGCTTGTGCTTCTTTTGGCTCATAAGCGAGGTCTCAATGGGGAAGATGATAGCAGCTATCCTGGGGCCTATGGCGTCCCCACTCGCTCAACTCAACATCGCCCGCCTGCTCCATCCGTTCGATCGCCGTGCCATTGCGCCGTTCGTGAATGCTCTCGCACAGTGCAACGCCTTGGCAGACGCTGAGCCCGGCTTTATATGGCGGCGGCGGTCTTTTCGGAGGACGCGGCAGACCTCGTCCACCCGTTGCAGGCTCGCCATACCGAGTACTTCGAGCGCCTGGAGCCGTACCGGTCCGCCCGCCAACCCGCTCCCGATAGTACAATCGCCAGAGCATGAGTACACCCTTCCGATTAGATGGACGCGTCGCTTTGGTCACCGGCGGCGCCAGTGGCATCGGTGAAGCCACCTGCCGTGTCCTGGCCAACGCCGGCGCCAAAGTCGTCGTCGCCGACATTGATTTACCCAAGGCAGAAGCCCTCGCCGCCGAACTCTCGGGGCTGGCCGTTCACTGCGACGTCACGAACGAATCCGCTGTCCAGGCGGTCTTCGCTGGCCTCCCCCAACTCGACATCCTCGTCAATAACGCGGGCATCGGGCTCGTCGGTAACGTCGAAGAGACCGGCCTCGCCGATTTCGAGCGCCTGATGAAGGTCAACGTCACCGGACCGTTCCTGATCACCAAATACGCGATGCCCCTGCTCCTGGCCTCCGGCGGCAAGGTCGTCAATATCGGGTCCGTCGCTGGGTTGATCGGCGTAAAGCGTCGCTACGCCTATTGCGCCACGAAGGGCGCCGTCATCGCCATGACCCGTCAACTCGCCGTCGACTACCCCACCCAGATTCGCGTCAACGCCATCTGCCCCGGAACCGTCGATTCCCCGTTCGTGGCCCAGTATTTGCAGAAGTACCATTCTCATGAAATCGAGAAGACCCGCGCCGAGCTCAATACCCGCCAGCCCATTGGCCGTTTAGGGAAACCCGACGAAATCGCCCATTTGGCGCTCTATCTTGCTTCCGACGAAGCCGCCTTCGTCAACGGCAGCGTCATTACGATCGACGGCGGTTGGACCGCCGCTTAACGAACAGACGCGGTTCGGTCGATAGCGACAGTGAGTACTGGGTTGACTTTTGCTAATCAAGTTCCGGATACTAGCAGTTTCGCCAGCCCAGTGCGAAATGTCCGATTTCACTGACGAGGGGCACAGTCAGAATGCGTAGCTTCCTGGGTTTCTTGATCTTTCTTGGTCAATTTAACTTGTTATTAGCAGTACCGGCTTCCAGAGCCAAAAAAGTCGGCGCAGTTCGGTCGGCAGCCAAGACTACAGCGAAAAGTAAAGCCGTCGCGTCGAAGCGCCCGGTGGCTGTTGGAAAGAAAAAAGCTGGTCCAAGCAATGTCGCGGGAGGTCCGTGGCTGGAGCCAACCTTCGCCGATTCTACGCTTGGTGACGTCATTGATGGCGAGGACCTCATCGTCCGGCGCGCCGCAGTGGATGCCCTGGGCCCCTACAACGGCAGCGTCGTGGTCGCTGATCCGCAAACCGGCCGACTGTTGACGATCGTGAATCAGAAGTTGGCCCTCGGCAGCGGCTTTCAGCCTTGTTCGACGGTGAAGATCGTCACGGCGATCGCCGGCCTTAAAGAAGGCATTATCGAGAAGAATACGCCGCTGCGTATTGGGCGTCGCACCACGATGAACCTGACCGATGCTCTAGCGCATTCCAATAACCCCTACTTCGCGCGAGTGGGCACTGATCTTGGGTTTGAGCGGGTGCACGCCTATGCCAAAATGCTGGGTTTAGGGGAGCGGGCCGGGCTGAATATCGAAGGCGAATTCCCTGGCGTCCTCGCTTCCGAGCCTCCCAAATTCGGCGGTGTGGGGATGATGACGAGTTTCGGCGAGGGCATTCAACTGACGGCCCTCCAATTAGCTTCCCTGCTTTCTTCGATCGCCAACGGCGGCACGCTCTACCATTTGCAATATCCCCGGACCAAACAGCAGATCGAGAGCTTTGCGCCTAAGGTGAAGCGACACTTGGCGATTCAGAACGAGATTCCGGACGTCAAGCCCGGCATGATGGCCGCAGTCGACCACGGGACTGCGCGACGCGCCCAGTATAACGCCAACGAACCGATCCTGGGCAAAACCGGCACTTGCACCGATCGCTCCACCCCAACCCACCTCGGCTGGTTTGGCAGCTTCAACGAAGTGGGGCACAACAAACTCGTAGTCGTCGTTCTTCTGACCGGCGGCAAGCCCGTCAACGGCCCGGTCGCTGCCGCAGTAGCCGGCAGCGTCTATCGCAACTTATCGAGCCAACAGTTCTTCGCCGTCGCGAAGTAGTTCCCGGCTAAAGGCGGTCGTACGGCATGTAAGCGATTCCGTCGTCCTTGGTTTCAATCACCTTGGGCGGGTGGACTATGGCGGCGAGGATGAACTTCAACTCCTCCAATCCCTGTCCGGTCGCACTCGAGATTTCGAGAAACTGCATGGCATGTTCGGCCGCAATCCCCTTCACCGCCGCGATACGGTCCGGGTCCTGCGCCGCGTCCACCTTGCTCGCCACGACGATCATCGGCTTCTTCGGCAGCTCATCGCTGAAGCTGGCGAGCTCGTTCAGAATAATCTCGAAGTCGCTCCGCGGATCGCGTCCGGTCACGTCGCTGACGTCGACCATGTGCACCAGTACCCGAGTCCGTTCAATGTGCTTCAGGAACTGGATGCCGAGGCCGTGACCTTCGTGGGCGCCTTCAATCAAGCCTGGGATATCTGCGACGACAAAGCTCCGTTCGTCAGGCATCGGAACGACGCCCAACTGCGGCTCCAGCGTCGTAAAGGGGTAGTCGGCAATCTTTGGCCGGGCGGCCGAAATCCGCGAAATCAGGGTCGACTTGCCCGCATTCGGGAAACCTACCAGTCCGACGTCGGCGAGAATCTTCAGCTCCAAGCGCAGGTTCTTCTCTTCACCCGGGGTGCCGGGTTCGTGTTCGGTCGGGGCTTGGTGGGAAGCCGTGGCGAAATGTTGGTTGCCGCGTCCCCCTTTCCCGCCCTTGGCGATGACAAACTTTTCGCCTGCCTTGGTGAAGTCGTACAGCAACTCGGCTGTCTTCCAGTCGTACACCATCGTACCGACAGGGACGTCCACCTGGCGGTCTTCTCCGTGCCGCCCGGAGCAGTTAGAGCCTTCTCCGTGCTTGCCGCGTTCCGCTTTGTGCTCCGGATTGTAGCGAAGTTCGAGCAAAGTGTTCCGATGCTCACTCGCTACCATGATGACGCTACCGCCGCGTCCTCCATCGCCGCCGCTGGGGCCTCCGCGGGGGACAAACTTCTCCCGCCGAAACGCCATACAGCCGTTTCCGCCGTCGCCGGCTTTCACATAGATCTTTACTTCATCAATAAACATAAGACAAACGCCAATCACAAATAACGAAAGCCGCCCAAATGGGCGGCTTTGGGTTCTAACGGAGAGACAGCAAACTAGTTTGCGTCAGCCTTAACCGGGTTGATGTAGATAAACTTCCCCATTCGCCCTTTATCGCGAAATTCGACGACGCCAGTCACGCACGCAAAAAGCGTATCGTCTTTACCGCGACCAACATTGTCGCCCGCTTTGTAGGGTGTCCCGCGCTGCCGCACGAGAATGGATCCGCCCGGAACCAGTTCGCCGCCGAAACGCTTGATACCCAGTCGCTGCGCATTTGAATCGCGACCGTTCTTACTTGAGCCTAGACCTTTTTTTGATGCCATGGTTTACTCCGACTTCCTTACGCCTGGATCGAATCGATCTTGACGGCGGAGTAGTTCTGCCGATGTCCGATCGTTCGCCGATACTGCTTCTTCCGCTTAAACTTGAACACGATCACTTTCGGACCGCGGTCATTTTCCACCAAGGTGCCGGTCACTTTCGCGCCCGCGACATCCTTGCCCGTTTTCACTTCGCCATCGTCGGACACCACGGCCAACACACGACCCAGATCCACCGGTCCGTTCACTTCGCCGGGCATCGTCTCGAATCGGACGGTCTCCCCAAGCGACACACGATACTGCTTGCCACCGTTTTCTACTACTGCGTACATGACTTTCCTCGTTCTTAATAGAATTACTTTGAAAGGCTGCGCGGCCGGATTAAGGGAGACAGGCGCATCCCACGCAAGCGCACAGACGCGCTGCAACTTCTCAGTCTACCTGCCTTCCGGCCGGATTGCAACTGCTCTGCTGCTACTTCGTAAACTTCACGCGGATGTTTTTGTACATCACGGTGGACTTCGGATCGTGACCCTGTAACGCAAACGTACCCGTACCGATTTTGCGGCCCTTGCCCTGCGGATACTCCCATCCAGCGGGTTGCGTCCATTCCGAAGACAGCTTGCCGTCGACGTAGATCTTCACGCGATCGCCCTTAACAACAATATGTTCGGTGAACCATTTGCCATCCTCGGCCATCTTCGCTTTCTGGTCGGCAACGCCGTACAGACCGCCTGTGCGGCGCCAGTCGGTGTGCGAGTTGTTCACCTGCACTTCAAAACCCTTGTCCGGCCAGCTCTTCTCTTGATAAGCGGTGTGGAAGTAGATGCCGCCGTTCGAATTCGGCAAGGTCATGCAATCCACTTTGAGCTCAAAATCCTTGAAGTCGTGGTTGCCGATCTTTCCGACGTAGTACAGGTGTGCCCGTGGCCCGTTGGCCACAATCGCCCCGTCCTTAATCGAAAACGTGGGTTCGTTCTCGGTCGCCTTCTTCCAGTCGGTGAAGTCCTTGCCGTTCCACAGCGACTTGAAGCCCTTTTCCGTTTTGTCTTTGGCCGAGACGTTCAGCGCGGCCACCAGCATCAGAGTGCAAATAAAAAATCTTCTCATCATCGCCTCGTATTATATGCCTTTGCGCGCCCCCGCAGGACACGCAGACGTTGTCGCCGCGCTTCGACGCGGGCGATCTCAAACTCGTTCAACCCGAAGTAGTGCCCGACTTCGTGCCAAACCGTGTCGGCCACGATTTGCTCGAGCTCCGCGCGGCTGCGCGCCATCTCTTGGTGCGGCTTCTGGAAAATGCGAATCCGGTCCGGCGGGGCGAAACCGTCACTGACGCTGCGTTCGGTCAACGGTCGACCCTCGTACAGCCCGAGCAGATCCCGCCCCGGTCCCCACGCCTCCACCGACACCGAGAGATTTTCCATACGAACGCGGAAGCGGGCGGGGATTCCGGCAATCGCCCGCTCCACGATCTGTTCAAACTCTTCTCGGCTTACCGCAACGCCCACTCCGACAGCTTACGCTACTGGTAGCGGACGGTCACGGCCGAGGTGCTGGTCGCGCCGGTACGGTCGGTTACGGTGAGGGCCACTTGATAGGTGCCTCGCAACACAAATTGGAATGTCGGCGTCGCCGTGTCGCCGCGCGTGAGGCCGGCCACCGGGTAGCCCTGCGCGGAAGACCACGAGTAGCTCAGGTCTCCGCCGTTGGTGGTGTTCGACTGGCTGCCGTCGAGCGTCAGCAAGCCGTTGGAGTCGACTGTGGTGACCGCCGTTGTACTACCCGGTTGGGTGACAACGGCGCTGGGCCCGGCGGTTACCGCCGCGGCCGGCATGATCATGAACTCGAACTGGAACAGGTTGCGTTCGTTCGGCCGGATGTGGCAAAGCGCCCAATGCACGTCGGCCGAGCCGGGCACTTCGACGCGGGTGAAGTTCAGCACGCGAGCGCCCCGAGCGTCAAGCGCCGCTTCGAACGGCTTACAGGGTCCGGTGGCCGCGGTGCAAGCGGGGTAAAGATCGGTCAAGGGCTTGTCCACGCGCATGTAGTGGGTGTCGCCGGATACCAGCACCACTTCGCCCGCAAACGCCTTCGTTTCCGACCGCAACACCGAGACGAACTCTTCATAGCCGCTGCGGGTGGAGCCGACAACCTCTTCGAAGAACGCCTCGAACACGTTGGCCTGGATGAAGATCATCAAGCCGAGCGACTTGGTATCCTTGGCAGTCTTGAACGCCTGCCGCAGCCAAACGATGTTGGCTGCGTTCCGCGCCTGGAACTCCTTGTCCTGGTCGTAGAAAGGGTTCGCCGGCCCCTGGTTCAGCTTGTACTCCAGGTTGTTGTTGCTGCCGGGGACGTGAATGGTGGCAAAAACCACCGGTGCCTTCACGAGCATGGAGTTCTCCACATAGAGCGCATACTTGGGATCGGCGGACTGCTTGATCAGGGGGATCGGCCGTTGCCCCAGGCTCATATTGGTCGCAAAGAGCGTTTTGCGGACCATCGCCAACCGGTCCAGCGGGTTGTAGGCCCCATTGTTGGTGCGCATGCAGTCGGTCCATTCGTTGTCGCCGACCGAATACAACAGCGGCTTTTGAAAGCTGTTGAACCAGTTCAACACGCGCGTGTAGTGCGAGTCGTCGCAGCGGGTGGATCCGCTTTTGGTGTCGCCGATGTGGACGGTGAATTCGACGTTCTGACGGTTGATGTCAGCAATCACCCGTTCAAAGCGGGGTTCCGCCGCCACCCCGTAGGGCGTGTCGCCGATCAGGGCGATGTCAAAGGGCGCTTGGGCCAGCAGGCCGATCGGCAGGCAGAGCGCTGCAAGCGGCAGGGAGAGAGTATTCAGTTTCATAAAGATCCGTAGTAAGGCTATCGCGCTCACGTTGCAACTTCGTGAAGCGGGTGTTTCGCTCTGGTTACAGAGATTTTGTGGCGCCGCCGTCCATGTCAATCAGCGCTCCATGAAGGAATCGCCCTTCGGGCCCAACCAGAAACGCGACTAACCCGGCGATATCGGCGGGTTCCCCGACCCGCGTCACCCGTTGACTGGCGACGAACCAGGCTTCCGCGGCCTCTCGCGTCAGCGCCCTTTCGGCGGCCAATCCGTCAAGCCGCTTTTCGAATCGATCGGTCCGGACCGTGCCCGGGTTGATCGCGTTGACTTGGACGCCATCGCGAACTCCGACATCCGCCAGGGCCTTCGTGAACGAGAGCACGGCCGCATTGACGCTTCCGCCGATCGTGAACTCGGCTCCGGGCGTTTTTCCCCCGACGCCGGCGATGTTGACAACCGACCCGCCGCGCCGGACGAGTTCCGGCCAGGCGCAGCGAGCCATGCGCACTGCTCCGTGTAGCTTTAGCGCGTAGCCGTCCATCCAGTCCTCGTCTGTCAGGGTTCGAAACTCCCCGCGCTTGGTTGCGCCCGCGTTGTTGACGAGAATATCCAGGCTTCCAAACTCCGCCATCGCGAGCCCGCATACCTGCTGCGCTGCGCTGGTTTCCCGAAGGTCCACGGCGAGGACGCAGGAGTTGGCCCCCACCTCAGCGGCTACTTCGGCCAGCGCGCCGCCGTCGCGCGCGCACAACACGAGATTGGCTCCCTCACGGCCGAGGCGCAGGGCGATTGCTCGTCCGATGCCGCGGCTGGCCCCGGTCACAATTGCTGTTTTTCCTCGGAACATCGCCGCTCCTAAAGACGTGAAGACTTGAAGGGAGCACTCTCCCCGTATTTAAAGTGTATGATACGGACGTGAGGTCGTATGACTTTGGTACGACGGCATCGATTGTTTTACTCTCCCATTCAGTTTCGCTCGCCGCTGTTGGGCCTTCTGCTTACTGCCGGAGTACTACTCGCCCAGTCGCCGGTTGCGTTCGACCGAGCGGAGATCCGCTCGTGGTCAAGTGCGCAGGGCCTGCAAGAGGAGAGCATTTACGGATTGGCGGAGTCGGCTGATGGTTACATCTGGCTGGCGAGTCGGGGCGACCTGACTCGTTTTGACGGCCAGGAGTTTAAATCCATTGATCCAGAGACCAACACCCTTGGCCGCCGGCAGAATAGTGCTTTCGGCGCAGTACTCTCTTTTCGGGACCGCCTCTGGGTTGGTGCTCGCGGGTATATCGGCTCGTTAGCGTTGGACGCTTTCGGTTCCTTCACCAATCCAAAGGTCTCGATTATTCCGCTTCCGCGCCGCGATGGCGATGTCTTGGGCGTATCCTCGCTTTTCCCGGGTCCGGGCGGCGATGTGGTGTTCCATCGCGCCGAAGGGATCTATGCGATTCCGGCGAAGGGCGGGGACCCGGTTCTGCTCCACTCTCCGCCGTCCGGTCTGCCGATTCTCGGCTTCTGCTTGGGGAAGAGCGGACGGTACTGGATAACGACCGCCGAAGGCTTGCAGCTGCGGTCTGGTTCGCAATGGCTTTCGATCGGGGGACCGGAGTTGGCTACTCCACATCTTCTCGAGTCCCGGGATGGGACATTGTGGGCGATGTCGCCTGCAGGGCTGTTCGCGGTTACAGGGAAAGCCGTCCGCCGCGTCGCGCTGCCTGGCGGTCCGGGCGCGTATAATTATAAGGAGTACGGGCTTCTGGAAGATCGTCGCGGGGCGATCTGGATTGGTCTGTCCGGCTCCGTGGTCCGGATCTTTGAGGGCCGGGCCGAGCTTTTGTCTTTGTCCGGCCACCTCCGGCCAGAAGATCGAATCTCCGCGTTTCTCGAGACCGCCGACGGTTCCATCTGGATGGGTTCCCGTTGGGGCACCCTGGTCAAGCTGTCCGCGCCGGTTTTCGCATCGGCCAATCGTAAGCAAAACCTTGGAAGTGAGGCGATTGCGGCGATCACTCAAGATCCGGGCGGTCGGGTCTGGATCGGGACGCGGACCGACGGACTCTTCGTTCAGAACGGCGACCAGTGGAGACGAGTCCCGGGCATCGCCAAATCCACGCTCAGCGCAATGGTCACCCTGCCCGACGGAAGCTTACTGGTTGCGAACGAACAGGGGCTTTCCCGCGTGCGCGATTCGGGCGTTACTCTACTCCGTCCCGCTCCTCGCCTTACCACGGCTCGTTATGGCCTTACCACGGCTCGTTATGCCGCGTTTTCGCCCGTCTATCGCGACCACCTCTATTACTTTGATTCCGAGCAGATTTTTCGGCTCCAGCTTCGGCCCAACGACTTGCCGCACCTGAGTCCTCTGGCCCCGGCGTCCAGGGTTCGCTCGCTGATCGAAACGCTTGATGGTGTTTGGGCCATCAGTTTGGACCGGGGTTTATTGCATGTCTCAAACGGCAAAGTAACCGCCCACACGATCGGAGGGGTAATGGCCCCGTCCCATTTCACCCTTCACGAACTCGACGCGGAGTACTTTCTGGTCGGCACTGACCTTGGGCTCTTCGCGTTTGATCGACGCTCCCGTCGCTTCGCTTCCGTCGGCCCCCTCCTGAAGCCGGATCAGATCTTCTTCGTCCAGCCGGATCGGACCGGCAATCTCTGGTTTGCCGGGAGACGCTCGCTTTCGATGATCTCCGCGGCCACCGTTCGAAGCTACTTTCGCGGAGAGCCCCGCTCCGCCGTGCCGCTCCGGTTTACTGTGCAACAGGGCCTCCCCAGTGCTAACTTCGGGCTCGGGACGTCATCGATCGGTACGCTGGCTTCGAACGGCGAGGTCTGGCTGGCCTCGCTCCGCGGGGCGATCTATTTTGATCCTACCGCGCTGGTCAAACCTCAAGACCCGATTCTTTGCGCGATTAGCCAGATTCTCGTTGACGGGGCGCCGATCCCGATCACGACGCCGATCCAGCTCCCATCTAGCCCTCGTCGACTGCAGATCCAGTACACCGCTCTCGGACGGACAATGTCCCAGGGTCCGCTATTCCGTTATCGCCTCGACGGCGAGAGATCGACTTGGCAGGAGTCGCGTGGCCTGGAAGCCACCTTTGTCGATCTGTCGCCGGGCGATTACACTTTCCGTGTTCAGGCCCAACTCGCGGCTCAAGGTTGGTCTGGCCAGACGACGGCCCTCAACATCTCGATCGCGCCGCAATGGTACCAATGGCTGGCCGTCCAGTTCGCGCTGGCCTTAATCCTCCCGGCTTTGGTCCTCTGCTTTTTGATGAGGAGTCATCGCGAAACTGTCCGGCGAACCATTGACCTCGAAGCCCGGGTCCACGATCGCACTGTTGCACTGACCGCCGCACGCGACGAGGCGGAACACTCCAAGCGACAGGCCGAAGCCGCGACCCATGCGAAATCCAACTTTCTGGCGACGATGAGTCACGAGATTCGGACACCCATTAACGGTGTTATCGGGATGACCACCCTGCTGCTCGATACCCCGCTATCGGCCGACCAACGTCAGTATGCGGAAACCGTTCGCAGGTCCGGGGATTCGCTCCTTCATTTGATCGACAACCTCCTCGATTTTTCGAAGATCGAAGCGGGGAGGCTGCATCTGGAAGCGATCCCATTTGAAGTGGCTCTCGTCGCCGAAGAGGCTATCGCCCTCGTCTCCGACGCCGCTCATCGAAAAGGCCTATCCTTGCGGATTCACCTCGATCCGCAGCTTCCTTCCTTCGTCATCGGGGGGGCCTTTCGCCTTCGCCAAGTGCTACTGAATCTTCTTTCCAATGCGATCAAGTTCACCGAGTCAGGCACCGTTGCGCTGGCGGTCAAGGCGTCTACCGGCGATTTTCTGGCCTTCTCGGTCACCGATACCGGCATCGGCATTCCGGCGGACAAACTGCCGCTAGTCTTCGAAAGCTTCACCCAGTTAGACGCTTCGACCACGCGCCGGTATGGCGGTACGGGCCTCGGCCTGGCCATTTCCCAACGGCTGGTTTTGCTGATGGATGGCTCGATCGAAGTCGGAAGCTCCTTCGGCGAGGGGAGCACGTTCTCGTTTTCGGCGCGCTTGCCTGTCGCCGATTCCCCGTCGGTCCAGCCCTTGTTTCAGGGACGGCGGATCGCTCTTTACTCGGAGGTTTCTTTGGACACTCGAGCGGCTCTCGAGTCCCTCGGCTTGGTCGCCGTGGCTCCGTCGGAGCCGTTCGATGTTGCGTTAGTCGATGTTGATTCTACTCTCCTTGCGGCGGTGGGTGGACGGCCGACCCTCTTCCTCGGCACCGTGCGGAACATGTCGACGGACGGATCACGGTGTGCCCATCTCTCGAAACCCCTTCTCCGCTATCAACTCCGGGAGGCTTTGCTCAAGGTGTTGGCCGATCTGGTACCGGAAGCGACGGTCGTCGCTGGTGAATCGATGTACTCCGTCCTGGTCGTCGAAGACAACCTCGTCAACCAGAAGGTGGTGTCGCTATTGCTGAAGAAGCTTCGCTGTCGCGTCTCCATCGCGGACAATGGCCGTTTGGGTCTCGAAGCCGTCGGCAATACAACCTTCGACCTCATTTTTATGGACTGCCTGATGCCTGAAATGGACGGATTTGAGACGACTGCAGCCATGCGGGAACGGGGCGTTCGGACGCCGATCATTGCCTTGACGGCCAACGTCCTGCCTGGAGAGCGGGAACGGTGCCTCGCCGCCGGAATGGACGACTTTCTGACGAAGCCGATTGACTTTAACCTCCTGGCCGAAACTCTGGTTCGATGGCTTCCCGCAATCGAGTCGCCACCGCTGGATGCCCCCGCCGCTCCGCCCACGCCAGTGGCGTAGCCTAATCGCGGGGCTGGGAGCGCCACTTCGAGCGCGGCACCGTGGCCCAGGTAACGGCCGACGTTGAGGAGGTCGCTGCGACCGGTCTGCTCATGCAGCGGCGTTGCGCCTTGCCGGTTCCGATGGCTCGGGTTCATGCCCGCGGCGAACAGGTACTCGGTCAACTCCGGCGTTTTGGTCCCGGCGCAGTAGACGCCGCTGGCGATCCGCAGCCACCGTGCAATGATCATGTTGACGAACTCGTCGTGCCCGTTTTCGGCCGGAATCTCCGGCAGGGCTGCGAGCGCGTCGGTATCGTCGTAGTAAGCGATCAAGTGAGTCGGTCGTTTCGGAGTAACTCGATCATGGGCTCGTCATCATTTTAGATCGCTCGGCTGAGGCAGTCCGCCGAGCTTTCGACGGCCGCGTTCTAATCGGCCCCGACCGCGAGCAAAGTCTCGACGACCTCTTTGCGTCCTCGCGCGGCCGCATTGCACAGCGTGCGTTACATCGTCCGCGGTGCGATTTGCCTGGCCCGGATCTTCGGCCAGCAACTGCTTCACCCGCCTCGCGTCGCCCAGGTAGGGAGCGGTGCAGATGTCCTTCTCCGCTCCCCGGACGAGTAGCTGGCGAAGCATCTCCTCCGGCGTCGCAGCCGACTCGGCGTCGACACCTCGCCACCCTCGAAAACGGTATCCCCCCTTCACGAGTTGAAGCGGCCGGGCTCCGTCCGGTCGTTGGGTTTCGAGTACCGCCCCCATTTCGAGCAACGTAGCGACCCAATCGATCCGCCGCCGCAGGACCGCCCAATGAATCGCGCGGTTCCCGCATTGATCGGCGACAGCCGATAGGCCCGGCACTTGGAGCGCTCGTGCAAAGTCCCCTGCGCGCATCGCGGCAGCCATCTCCGCACCGTCGGGGCAAATGCAAAAAGTTTCCCGCAAATGGGTCTCCCGGCGCCGCACCGGCGCGTGGTGGTGACGTTCCCGGGCCATCCGTCGAAACCCGTCTCCGACTGCCCTGTTGACGGCGTCCGCGCCGTTCGTAAGGAGATACGCGGCCACCTCGAGTTGACCTTCACGCACCGCGGAATGGAGCGACGTCCGGAAGGCGAAGCTGCAGTTGACGAGGGCCGGCCTTCGTTCGACTAACTCGCTCACCGTCACCAGATCGCCAGCGTCCGACCCCTGCCGCATGGCCCAAGCCTCCGCTCCGGTTCCGGATGACCACTCCAACTATTTGACGGTCTCGCGCTTTTGAGGTTGGATCATCGTCCCTCTCTGAGAGCATCTGGAAGAGCCGCATCAAGTTCTCGCAAGTGTCCTCGAACACCGCGATCGCCATCGGCCCCCAGGTCGCTTATTCGCTTCCACTCTGGGTTCAGATTTGGCGACAGGAAGATGGTGACCGGAATGCCCGCCGCGAACAACGCCTGCTGGTAGACTCTTGGCCGGAAACGCGTTCGGTTCGCGGACGATTTCCACGCCATCCGGGTCGGACGCCGACAGCACGGTCGGCCAACGATGTTGCCCCTTCGGGATATGCTGCTTTTTCACGAATCCAAGTATCTCCGTGTAGAAGCGAAGGGGCTTTTCCTGGTCGCCCACTATATCAGGCGGGTCAGCTTGCAGGCTGGTCAGCTTGATCTGGATCATGAAGCTAGAATACCGGACTCCGCTATCGATACACTTGTGTCTTGACTTCCTTCCTTCGTTGCCTTTTTGCTCTCGGTCTGCTGACGGTGGCGTATGGCCAGCCGTACTCTACGTGGCGCGATTATGGGGGCTCGGCCGACTCCGCTCAATACTCCTCCCTAACGCAGATCAACCGGACCAATGTCCACAAGCTCCAGCGGGCCTGGACCTTTCCGACTGGTGACAATGGCCGTTATTTTTTCAATCCGCTGGTGATCGACGGGACGATGTACGTGTTGGCCAAGAGCAACTCGCTGGTGGCGCTCGATGCGGCTACGGGCAGGGAGCTGTGGAGTTCGGCACCGGATCCGGACATCAAAGTCATCACCAACCGGGGCTTCAACTATTGGGAAAGCAAAGACCGGTTGGACCGGCGGTTGCTGCTGTCGGTGAACCATACCCTGCGCGCTTACGATGCGCGCAACGGCAAGCTGATTCCCTCGTTTGGGTCGAACGGGCGCGTTGATTTGAAGCAGGGCTTAGATCGTGATCCGCAGGCGCTGGCTTTGGTGCAATCGCTGACCCCGGGGCGGGTATTCGAGAACCTGCTGATTCTCGGATCGGCGACCAACCAGGGCTATGGTTCGGCGCCGGGCGATCTGCGCGCTTTCGATGTGCTGAGCGGCAAGCTGGTGTGGACGTTCCATACGATCCCGCGGCCGGGGGAGTTCGGCTATGAGACCTGGCCGAAGGACGCATGGAAGACCGTGGGCGGGGCCAACGTGTGGGGCGAGATGTCGGTCGACGAGAAGCGAGGGATTCTTTATGCGCCCACCGCGTCGGCCAAGTACAATTTCTACGGGGTCGACCGGGCGGGGGCCAATCTGTTTGCGGACAGTCTGCTGGCGCTGGACGCGCGGACCGGGAAACGGCTTTGGCACTTCCAAATGGTCCACCACGATATCTGGGATTACGACGACGCGACCGCGCCGAAGCTGCTCACGCTACGCCACGAAGGCAAGTCGGTCGACGCGGTCGCCCAAGTCAGCAAGCAGGGATTTGTGTGGGTCTTCAACCGGGTCACCGGCCAGCCGTTGTGGCCGATTGAAGAACGACCGGTTCCGAAGTCCGATATGCCGGGAGAGATCGTCTCGCCGACGCAACCGTTTCCCGTCAAGCCGCCGCCGTTTGCTCGGCAGAAGTTTACCGTCGAGGACCTGAGCCCGTACCTGAGCCCGACCGACCGTGCCCGGTTTCGGGATGAGATTTTGTCCGCTCGCAACGAAGGGCTCTTCACGCCGCCCGGCACCCGACCGACGATCCAAATGCCCGGGAACAACGGCGGAGCGAACTGGGGCGGTGCCGCGATTGACCCGCCGAACGGGTCGCTTTTCGTTGTTTCGAAGGATCTGCCCTGTCTCTTAAAGCTTGAGTCCGAGGAGACCGTGACCTCCCGGACGGCGAATACGCCGGAGCAGAAGGGGCAACTGAGTTATGCCAAGCATTGCCAGACCTGCCATGGGGCCGATCGGACAAGCCAGCCTTCGATCGCCGACGCGCCGATTCGGCTGACGCGGCGACAAATTGAGAACGCCATACGGCAGGGCCAAGGCCCGATGCCCGGCTTCCCGACGCTGCCCGCCGAGGAGTTGAGCGACCTGATAGCCTATCTGTACAACCCCGCGCGCGCCGCCGCCACGGTGCCGGCCGGGGACCGCAACCCGAACGCGATTGACCGTTACTACACCGGATTCGGTTTCATGATCGCCAGCGACGGGCTTGCTCCGATCAAGCCGCCTTGGTCGACCTTGACGAAATACGATCTCAATAAGGGCACGATTGAATGGCAGATTCCGTTGGGCGACGTGCCGGATTTGGCGGCCAAAGGCATCACGAACACGGGGTCGCATTATCCGAAGGTGGGGCCCGTGGTGACGGCGGGAGGAATCATTTTCACGGGGACGCGCGACCGCCACATTCGCGCTCTCGACACCGCCACGGGTAAGCCGTTGTGGGAAGCAGAGGTAGACACGGCAGTCGAAGGCATTCCGGCAATATACCAGGTGAATGGCCGCCAGTATGTCGTGTTCTGCGCCGCTGCTCAGGTCGGGCTGACCCCGGGCACGCAGAAGAAGATTCAAGGCTCCTATGTTGCGTTCGCTCTACCGCAGGGGTGTGCGACATAAAAGTGGTAGTCAAGCAGCGCGGCTCTCCCAGTAATCCTCAAATCGGCCGTTGCTGTCGCAACAACGGAGGGCCAGAACGGCGTTGGCGCCGCGCTTCGTCCAGAACATTCCC